>Ga0247837_1000998_pt1 | contig 60931 bp, 43 predicted proteins | sample LaCtaG_2_FD_187115 | JGI IMG/M metagenome (GOLD analysis project Ga0247837, IMG submission 187115) | Freshwater microbial communities from meromictic Lake La Cruz, Castile-La Mancha, Spain - LaCruzMarch2015_14.5m | ecosystem: Environmental > Aquatic > Freshwater > Lake | place: Spain: Castile-La... | reverse complement strand
ATTGGTCAAAAATAACTATGCAAAAAACGGCCCGGCTCTAATGGAAAGGCATGCAAGAGGCTTTACCTCAGCATCTGTCCTGGAGTAATCCTGCAGCTGCAAGTAGGCAGGTTTGTCCTTGCAGAAGGCCGTGAGTCCGACCAAGTTCTTTAGCAGATTGAGAGGTATTTTGGTATCCTCGGCGACGCTGGAATGTATTGAACCCTGTTGAATTGCATCAAATATTGCGAATGGATTAACAGGCAGATTTTCCTCAATTGCAAATTCCTTTGTCCATGTAATGCTGCTTGGGCATTTGAAGAATTTCGCGACATGGTAGTTTCCTAGCCCCATTCTCCGCACAATGACTATCACATAGATGATTGCATCTATGATTTCGATGGAGGTCGCTTGCAGGAAGGCGTCTCCTCAACTGACGTTTCGGCCTGTTCCTTATCACTCAGAGGTCCTCCCCAAGCTATCAGCCGTTCCTTTGCTCCAATCTCTCTTGCGTGACGGTAATCATAAGGTCTTTGGTGGAAGACAGAGGTTTGGACTTGCCAGTTTGCCGGGATATATCCATTATGGAACAGGCACTAACTCTGTCTCATATCTCTTAGGGCCATATATAGTCCATGAAGTCCTACCTGCGCGTGCTAAAGTCGTCCCAGAAGTCCCAGCAGTCCCACCTCAGCAGCCAGCCCCAAGGCGCCCTGCTCTCCCCACAGTTCCCCCAGTGTCTGAGTCTGTCCTCCCGCTTCCCCACCACCCTGTCTCGTCCCCTCTTCCACCCTGTCCACAAGGCCAAAACAGCAGTCCGTAGGAAGAAACGGGACTTCGACCCTGCCAAGGCACCCGCTTTTCTTAGGACTGATACAGGAGAAAGTCTCCTGCACAGGGAAAACTCAGGCTATCTGTCTCCCAGTCTCTTCAAAACCACGCTGAGGGAAAACGTGGCTGCTGGCGGGTACGCCGCTTCGAGGAAAATACGGAGATATCGGTCCTACTCGGGGCAGTTCCCCACTGCGCACCTCGGGTCTTTCAGTGAAATTTACCAGGAGAGGAGGGTGAGTAAGGCTCCTGCGGCTGTGCAGCAGGAGCCGAAGTCAGTGAGGCAGCTGTTTTCTAGGCCGCCACCCACAGGGCCCAACAGCATTTACTATGCGAAGACTGCGAGGCTGAGGCCTGCGCCCGCGCCAATGGCTCTAGTGACCCGGAAGCTGCTTTAGTGCGGATAATTCAGGGTTTAGTTACTTTCGACTGTGTCTAACCGGCCAATGCTACTCATCATCCCGCCTGACACCTTCCTGAATCGGGTCGATAGCCTAATTGGGTCCAATCCTCGCATTGGGAAGGTAGAGCTCTGTGTAGTGCCTAGTGGCGGAGATGCCAAGTGTTTATGTACTAGGAAGGGAAGATTGGAGGAATAGGAGGGGCTGTGGTAATGTCAGACGCTCCCTCTACCTTGCCGATCACGCAGATAATGTCCCCCCGTATCAACATCACCTGGCAGTCGATATCTTGGTAAGGCCGGTCCCGCGTCCACACTCTCTCCACACAGTCCTCCAGCATGACATTGGCGAGCTGGTCAAAGCCTCGCATGAGTCCCAAGTAGTGCTTTCCATCAGTAGTGACCACTGAGACTGGCTGGCCTACCAGCTCACTCAGCTTCTGGGCCATTGTTATAGGCGCCGGGGTTTGAAGGTGTGCTGAGGATCCCCAGGGACTGCTACAGGCCGCATATAGAGGGGACACAGCTCTGCCTGGCCAACGCAGGCTTCCACCACCTCCTAGTCTACGACCTGCAGTCTCTCGTCCTGGCGAAACACCCACTCCCCCACTCTCTCGGCGAGCACTACACTCTCATTTGGCTGCGAGAAGGCCACGCTCTCAGCATCGGACCCAAGTCCTGGGTGGTCTCCCTGCAGAAAGGAAGCATGGACCCGCTTTGGACTACCGACCCAGTCTTCCACTTCGCCTTCGGTGCAGGCCTCAAGTCCTCCCAACGACTCTACTTAGTGGGTGGAATGAACGCCTGTCAGGAGGACTTCGACAGTGACTTGGACTCTGCTGCGGACATGCATGCCAGTGCGTTCCTGGGAGTGGTGGAAGTGGAGCTGGGCTCTATGCGGAGAAAGGTGTACAGGGCAGTGCTGCCTAAGGCCTTGATTCGCCCTGCGGCGTTGTGGCTGGAAAGTTACAATTCGCTGCTGATTATGGGCGGAAACGAAAGTTTGGACCCGGAAAGCCCCATTATAAGCATGGATTCCTACCTTTTTTCACCCGTGTATCGGCGAATATGGCAAAATGGCCAGTTGCCAGGACTGCCCAGCCTCATCCAGTCCAGCCAAATAGCGGCAAACCACATTTTCGCAGTGTTTGAGTCCGGGGATGTGCTGAGTTGCGACCTGGACACAGGTCTGGGAGTGCGCTTTTGTCCGAATGTGTGGAACCAGCGGAAGTGGGTGCTGTGGGTGTGGCCTTTTACTCGCTTTCGCTTGCCTTTGGGAGTGTTTAGGGCGGTTTTGAGCGAATTTCTGGTGACTAAACAGTCTGCTTTGCCTTTTAATGCCTATAGATTAGCTGTATAGTCGCTATTTTCCGTTCCTAGGCATTGAGATACACTTACTGAGTCAGTCACTATACCTGCTTTAATCGGTAAGTGATGAAAACACCGCTTGAAATCCCTCAAAACCCCCAATTCCTGTAAACTCCCTAGCCATCTGCCAGTTTTCCCTACCGATTTAGCAAAAATGACCGCTCCCAGCGCCAACATCCGCACCTTCAAGGTAATTACGCTAGGCCCTCCCTCTGTAGGGAAAACCTGCCTCCTGATGAAGGCTGTGAATGAGGACTTCATCCTGCCCACTACCTACATGTGCACTTTGGGAGTGGACTTCAAGGTCAAGTCTATGGTGTATGCTGGAGAGACGCTCAAGCTGCATATATGGGACACTGCGGGCCAAGAACGGTTCCTGCACATCAACCGCATGTACTACCGCGACTCCAACGCAGTGCTCTTCGTCTACGATGTATGCGACGCGAAGTCCTTCGAAAGCGTGGAGTACTTCTGGAACGACTACAGAGACCACCAGGCGGCCAGCGCTCAGGTGGTGATGGTGCTTGTGGGCAATAAGACAGATAGAGTCAGGGACAGGGCTATTGCTACGGAGCAGGGGGCGGAGTTGGCGAAGAAGCTGGGAGCGCTGTTTTTGGAGACTTCGGCGAAGAGCGGGGAAAACGTTTTGCGACTCTTTGAGATGATCGCTGAAAAACTAACAACCAGCAAAAGCGACGAAAAGCCTATAGGAAGTCGCCTGGAACAAGACCTGAGAAACAGGTCTGGCTGCTGCAAGTAGCTTAGTAAAGTCATAGAACACTCTCATTTCGCACAGAGCTCCTTTCCCAGTAGGGAACAGTGGCTTTATTTGGATGCATTTTTGTGATTCGACCTTTTCCCCATATATTAAAGCGTCTATTTTGCTCAATTCTGACCCTACTACACAGCTTAGAAGTCAGGGAAAGCTACTTCTTACCTAGCAGTGACTAAAACCACAACACTCGACACATCACAACTCTTCGGACACTCCGACAGCCGGTGATAGTCCTTGAACTCCCGGCCCATGCTAAAGAAGCGCAGACTGCGAGGCTGCTCCACAGGGTGCGTAGGAGGCCAGTGCAGGGCCAATAGCAGTCTTTTCAGCTCTCCGAACTAGATTTGGACTTACGGTGAGCGAGGGACTGAGGGAAAGATCAGAGCGCAGGGACGTGGGAGGGAAGAGGAGGGTGAACTGGGCCATTATTAGGACCTGTGGAAGGTGTGTAGGACGTAGATGTGTGTCTTCAGCTCGGGGAAGTCTTTGTAGCCGACCTCTGGTCTGCTGGCTGCGGCCCTCAGGTCTGCGGCTTCCAGGACTGTGGCTGTGTGCTGGAAGCCGGAGTTCTCCATGAGGGCCACAAAAGCGGAGGTCATGTGGCGCTTCTGAGGCATGAGAAGCAGCATCGAGCCTTGCGGGGAAAGGTGGTGGCCGACAGTCCGACACAAGGATTCCAAAGGAGCGCCGTCATATATCAGGTCACTCCCAATCACGAAGTCGAAGCGATCCGCGAGATACGTCGCAGAGTCACTCCAATCCAGCGCAACCGCAGCTACCCGGCAGTCGTTACGACTCGCATTGTCCGCTATGTTCCGCAGCACTGCAGGGTGGCAATCCGACGCCCAGAACTGCACTACCCCTGCGTACTTCGTAGCTGCGATGGCCACCAGCCCCGACCCACTGCCTACTTCCAGTACCTTTCTTGTCTGGAAGAGGTCTTTATTCTGCAGCAAGTAGCGGGCTAGGACGATCCCGGACTCCCACTGGTGCACGCCGTTCTCCCCGCCTTGGAAGAAGACTTGGTCCAGCACAGTGACGGGAGCGGTGGCTGTGAGCAGGACTTCGCGCAGCACAGGGGCGGGAATAGCAGGGTGCATTGGGTATATGGAAATAGCGACAAAGGGAAAAGAGGGAATTTGAAGGAGAAAGTGGGCTATTTGAGCCTAGAACTGGTATCGAAAGCTGAAACTGGGGAAGTTCTCTATCCTCAAAGGCTGTTGTAGGAAAACATGCCTAACCATATACATGTCCATTTCTAGTGGAAAATAGCCTATTTTGGTGGAGAAGTCCTTGGAGTGACTGATTAGCTACGAAGTGGCGTTAGTCTATATCATATAGGCCTAGTCGAAGTTTGCGTCCTCGAACTCTTCACAAATCTGCGACTCCAGTGAGTCGGAGCTGATCAGGATTGATTGAAAGGGCGAATTTGGCGAGTCCCAGTTAAATATCTCCGTTTTTATCGTCTTCCTCGGTGTCTCTGGGCAAATTTCGACCTCTACAATCTCGTTCACGACAAAATTAATGTGTCTCGGCTTCTTACCAACATGAATTCGATCGATCATTTCCGCATAGGTCTTGTGGACTTGAGTGACACTGAGGACTGCAGGGGGTGTGAAGTCCCTGCACCAGTGAGTGTACTTCTCTTCAAAGCTCTCATCCTCCGCTACCAACTGAGGCAAGTAGCACTCTGACTTGCCCTGTAATACGGACTTCACATGGTAGCCTGTCATACGGAGTAGAGTTATGAGGCTTGCGAGGCTGTCACTAGGGCAGATGTGCAGTCTGAGGAGGTAGTTCCAGGCCGCTATCTCTAGGATGTTCATTCCGAACAAGGACGCGAAGTAGGTGACTACGGATTTCAGCTTACTTGCGCATTGATTGCGAGTCTTCATGTCATTTAGAAGTTCGGTGAGGAGGACTTGGCTGGCTTCTGAGAGTTCGTGGGCGGATTTGGACGGACGAGGGCGCGGTTTGGCAGCTTGGAGGTGTCCTGGTTCGAGGCTTGAGGTGGAATTAAAGGACGACATTTACGTTTATTTCGACTTCAAAGAGACACTGAATTAGCCCCACTGCAACAGTCGGGCAGTATGAAAACTCGGAGGAAAGGAACTGAGAGAGTGGGAAACTACGCAATTGGTAAACGGTAGTAAGCCTCAGGCCTGGGGCAAGGGGAAAGGACGAAATCGATATTAGCTTCCTTTCCTTAGCGCACAGCAGGGGATTTCCTTCGCCTATTGACCCACTTCGCTTTTTGTCAGGAAACGAAGTCCCTTCCGCTCTACTCGGCTTTTCCCGACTTGACTAGGTCTGAGTTGGCTTTTACCTTTGGAGTTCGAGAATCGCTGTAGTGTAGAGAATTCTCGCTGAATTGCTCTACTAGTCCTACCCAGACTTCTTCCTTCAAAGAATTCTCGAATAGGCGAGAAAATAGTTCAAGTCTCTGTCTAAAAATGGGTTAATTAGGGACAAACTCAAGGCACTACGAGGAGAAAAGCGCGTAGTAGTCTGTTTCAACTGAAATCACTTGGTTTCCTTCTAGAACAGACCCAGTTTCTCGAACTCCTTTATAACTAGTAGCTAATAGAGGCAGCACAGTGACTTCAGACTTATGCACGAAGACAGGGCATAGGAGCCAAGAAAAATCCTGGATTTAAGCAGAGAGAGGGTAAGTTCCTCGACTAAAGATTGTTTAGGAAACTAGGGAACAGGCTGTCACAGGCGAGGACTGGCAGACTACGAAGGCTTGATTTCCTCCAAACTAATGGGAGAAGAGCCAGTTCAGCAGTCTCCGCGCCTACTTTCACTACACGTTCTTTCCACCCACAAGCCGCAACTTAGAGGGAACTATCGACCGGAGACGAATTGAAGAGTGGGGAAAGGCGCAGATAGGGAGTTGGACAGCCAATTTCAGCTGCTTGGGAGCGGCTTCGGAACAGGGAAAAGGCAAATCAGCAGAAGCACTGTCCGCGCTTTGGGCTTTGTAGATGCACACAGCTAGGATATCCTTCCACGGGTGCACGCCGTTTCCCCGCCTTGCAGCCTGGTCCAGCACAGTGACGGGAGTGGTGGCTGTGAGTAGGACTTCGCTAGCACAGGCTGGAGTCGCAGGGTGAATTGGGCATATGGAAACAGGCAAGAGCTAGTTCGATTATCTTAGCGTGCTGTTAGTGAGTTCCCTATAAGCGTAGGTCTTTTCCGCACGACTTCCGAGGTTTGTAGTCACTTAGTGCCTGTAGATTCTGAGCTTTCCAGCAATTCGCCCTTTAAACCTGGAATAAAGCGCTGAGTTGAAGCCTTGATCCCCAGTTCTGCCGATATACCTACTGAAAAGGCTTCCTGTCCCACTCAAACCGTGCACTGTAGACTCCTATTGTTGGCGCTGTGCCTCCGTTCACTCCCAGGACGCGGTTTTGCACTATAAAGCCTGGAAATCGCACAGAGAAGAAAGGCGGGGAAATTGAAGGGAACAGTGGGATTCTTGAGTCTGAAACTGGTATAAAGGCTGGAATCGGGGAAATACCTCTATAGCTTGGGGCTGTTTCATCGAAAACATCCCTAAACGGCCTTATGCAAATGTCGATTTCTAGTGAAAAAAGAGCCTATTTTGGTGGAGAAGTCCTTGAAGTGGCTGATTAGCTACGAAGTGGAGTTAGTCTAAGACATAAAGGCCACCACGTCGAAGTTTGCGTTCTCGAACTCTTCGCAAATCAGCGAATCCAGTGGGTCGGAGCTGATCAGGATTGATTGAAAGGGCATATTAGGCGACTCACACCTGAATATCTCCGTTTTCCGCGTCTTCCTCGGATTTCCTTGGCAAATTTCAACTTGTAACACCTCGTCCACGACCTTATTGGTGTGTTTCGGCTTCTTACCAGCATGAATTTGACCAATCATTTCCGCATAGGTCTTGTGGACTTGAGTGACACTGAGGACTGCAGGGGGTGTGAAGTCCCTGTACCAGTGAGTGTACTTCTCTTCAAAGCTCTCATCCTCTGCTACCAACTGAGGTAAGTAGCACTCTGACTTGCCCTGTAATACGGACTTCACATGGTAGCCTGTCATACGGAGTAGAGTTATGAGGCTTGCGAGGCTGTCACTAGGGCAGATGTGCAGTCTGAGGAGGTAGTTCCAGGCCGCTATCTCTAGGATGTTCATTGCGAACAAGGACGCGAAGTAGGTGACTACGGATTTCAGCTTACTTGCGCATTGATTGCGAGTCTTCATGTCATTCAGAAGTTCGGTGAGGAGGACTTGGCTGGCTTCTGAGAGTTCGTGGGCTGATTTGGACGGACGAGGGCGCGGTTTGGCAGCTTGGAGGTGTCCTGGTTCGAGGCTTGAGGTGGAATTAAAGGCCGACATTTACGTTTATTTCGACTTCAAAGGGAACAACTATGCAACCTAGCAACTAACCGCAGTACTAGGCAGGCAAGACTCAGAGTAAAGCGGCAGGAAGAGGAGAACTCGAAAATCGGAAAAGGGTAGGGAAGCTTCCGGTCTGAAGCAAGGGAAAAGGACGACAGGGGTATTGCGAGTTTTGGACTCTTCCTTGTTCCTGGGGTTTCCAACTCTGCCTAGGTCTTTTCTTCTTCCCTTCTAGAGCAAAAGAGAGCTGATTTCTCGTACAAACTAACCTTTCCAGGCTACATTTGGCCTTTCCCGAAATGGGCTTTGCTTGGATCATCTTTCCTCGTCGAATGCGAAGTTTCTGTAGCGATAGAGAATTCTAGAAGATAAAAAGCAAAATGCTCGATGATTTTGGCAATGTTTAAGCCAACCGTCCTGATTTCCCTTCAAATGTATGACAATTGACAGAGGGGAGAGTCCAAGTCTCAGTGCTTTTTTACAGAAAGGGGTATATTAAGCGGCAAGTCCTATAGTGCAGAGAGATATTTGAAACCGACTTCCGGCGAGAGTAGTAGCTCGGAGTCCTTCTAGAAGCCCAAGGACTCTTGATATGGTCTATTTTGAGGCCGGAGTGGTTTATTTCTAGGGGGAATTCGGTGCATTTCCCTTTCAGAAAGACTGAATTCCCTAGTTTCGGTATCGCTCCTTTCCTTTATTGGGTCATATGAGCGAAGAAAGCGGCATATATGCAGCACTCGCGCCACATCCTGCTGCACACAGAGCCAAGGACTCGGAAAAGCTGAGAAAAGTCAATTTCCCCGGCTTTCTGGGACTAAGAAGGTAATTTAGGAGGGAAACTGCCCTTTCAGTAGCTAAAAATCCTTCAGTTCCTCTCTACTTTCCTATATATAGAGGCTTAGTAGTCTTAGCTACCTGTATTTGTCCAGGGTTTTAGTATTTCAGTAATTTTCGCTTGGCGGAAAAGCTAATTGGATGCTTGAATAGGCTGTTTTTACATAAAAACGCAATTTATTGGTAGAAATCTCTGGTTTTTAAGGCAAATTGCAAAACTGGACTCGATGAAATATAGCTTAAGCATAATTAATTGGCAGTTTTGTACAATATAGGCGAAAATGCGGTGTTATAAAGTCATTTATACCAGCATTTGGATTATATGGTCCGATTTCACCCGCAGAAAAGTAAATATATTGCGTTGGTTTTCCAGCAATTTATAAGAAATTGAAGGAAAAGCAGCAAATAAGAGCCGAAATGACATTTATTATGTAAAATAAATCAAAATATGCTATTTTAAAAGCATTTTGTCAACTGCGAAAAAGCGAGACTTCGATGGAATGACTATATAAAGCACTACTCCGCCTCAAAATGACATACTCCGAAGTACGCCTGTTCCATTCTTCACAGTAGGTCTTCAAAATGGATTACACTGACCATATTGGTTGGAACGGCCAAATCTGCGACTCTATAGGGCCTTCCCGCTCTATCCTCAGCCTTTCCTCCTCTGTGTCGTCCTGCAGCAGGTCACTGCCTACCTTATTGAGTTCCGGGGTATACTTCCCGACCTGTCTTCTTCCCTTCCCAAGTATCGTTCTGTCTCTGACTTGATATGAAACCCTGTAATTCGGAGGAAATAGACGAAAGAAGCAGACTAGGACTGAAGTACGGTGGAGCGGCTGCTATCTCGAGGGCGTTCATTTCGAAGAGGTCTTTGGGTAGGGACAGCGAGTACATGTCTGTGAGGAGTTGGGAGAGTGTGGGAGTTTCGGACTGGTTGGAGGTGCAAAGACTTGAGGTGTTAGGGTGCTGTGTAGACTTTCCATGGGCGATGGGGCTGAATTCCCCTTTCCCACAGTTATCTATAGAGAGTGAAGTGGGCAGTTATTAGCTAATAGAGAGAGGAGGAGAGTCCGCAGTCCACTGTGAGGACTGACCCTGTGATATCCTTGGAGTTCAGCAGGAAAAGCACCGCTCGGGCCACTTCCTCAGCCGCCACCAGCCTTTTCAGGGGCGTTTTCTCCAGAATCCGAGCCCGCATCTCCTCAGGAATGTCCTTAGTGAGGTCAGTCTGCACAAATCCAGGAGAAACCGCGTTCACTCTGATACCTCTAGAGGCCATTTCCACCGCCAAAGCCTTGGTGAAGCCTAGCACTGCTGCCTTGCTGGCTGCATAGGCCGCTATGCCTGGGTAGCCCTGCTGTCCCACTACACTGGATATGTTCACTATAGACCCCTTGGTGCTGTGCTTTACCATGTGTTTGAGTGCTTCTTTCGAGCAGTACATAGTGCCTAGCACGTTTGTGTTGATGATGGTCTTGAGGTCGGGGTCGGACTGGCGGAGGAACACTGCGCCTTGGGCGACCCCTGCGCAGTTCACGAGTCCTTGCAGGCGAATGCCCTGCGTTTCTAGCTTGCAGAAGGTGGCTTTGACTTGCTGGTAGTCCGCCACATCACACTGAAAGGCAGTGGCAGTGGGGAATTCCTGCAGGCCCGCTGCCAGACTGGTAGAAGACTTAGACAGCACTAGGTAGGACTTACACACTAGGGGAAAGCCAGTGGAGTGGAGTAGACGAGAGATGGAAAGGCCGATTCCCCGGGCTCCGCCTGTGACTAAATAGGACATTTATAGGTGTCTGCAGACAGTCGCCTCCTTCCTATTCCCAAAAGCTCCCTACACTACTGCACTAGTTCTTAGCTGCTGACTACTAATATGGCTGAAACAGTTTCAGAAGCCACGGCTCCGCTGGCCTTCGACGATTCACTGATAAGAGTGAGTTCTAAGCAGATTGGGGACACGGTGCTGCTCTATATGGAGAAAGAGGGAGACCAGATGTATATGTGCGGCGCACTACATCTCAAGTTCATGGTCCAATTGGTGGCCCGCAGCGACTCTCGCTTCATCGACCACACTGGCGTTCTCCGCTTCGTTGTGGAGACTGAAGACCTCCTGGGCGCCTCCATCATCCGCACTTCAGCCTCCGGCAGTCGCACTGAGGAGAAGATTAAGCGAGAAGCGCCTCAAGAGATCCGCAGGCGACGACTAGGCTCCCCAGTGGAGTGCGGCCAGCGCTTCCTGCTCAAAAACGTCCAATACGGACTCTATCTATCTGTCAACCAGGGAAAAGGAGGGGCGGAGAACGACTATTGGGAAGTCGAGTTGGAGGAAAAAGTGACTCCGAGCTGTCTCTTCCGAGTCAAAAACTCAGCTGATTTGAAAAGTCCCGGGGCCTACATGAAGTACGACTTCTCCATGCTGCTGGTCTGCGCTGCCAGTTCCGACTTCAGCTACTCCCTTTCCACCCGGGACTCCACCATCTGCATCCAGCAGGAGCAGGTCCCGTGGACCTTCGTGAAGTTCATGAACAGCAGTGACTCCGACTTGTTCGTGAAGTATCTGACCCCTGTGAGACTGAAGCTCAAGTAAGCACTAGACAGAGGGTCGAATTACTACCTGTCTGCGAAGTCGTTGGAAATAGGCGAGGAGCAGAGAGAGGCGAAATTGGTGCTGAATGCGGATGTGGACTATATCGGGACTCACTTTATGTTCGTGGGAAGTGGGGCGGAGGGCGGAAAAATCCCCTTCGATGTCCCGACCTACCTAGTGCAAGCTGCCAATTTAGCCTACTTGACCAAGAACCTCTGCTTCGAGAAGTTCCCGAATGAAGACTTCCAGTGCCTCCTGCACACGACCAAGCCTCGAGCCAGCGACACTACCACTGAGCACCTGCAGTTCAACTTCGGCATTCAGCTGCTTTTCGGCGAGAAAGGGACGACTATGCCGCTAGGAATCGACCAGCAGCTGCAGGAAAGAGAGGCGGTGAGTCTCATGGTGACCTTCGACAAGGACCAAATTGAGTCCAGCAGTCTAGGCTGTGTGGTGCTCAGTGAGCCGGGCAGTGTGTTCGAGGTGGAGGAAGTCAGCAGTGCGGAAACGAATCTGTATCAAGGCTTTGCAGCCTTTTCCGAGCTTTCCACGCAGCTGATGGAGCAAATCAAAGACTTGTCGGAAGTGGACATTGAGCGAGTGGCAGAGGCGGAAATCAGCACTAGTGACTTTCGGCTGGAGGAGGAAATCAGGGAAATCATCATGGCAGCCCGCATGATTAAGCCGCCTCTGGACATCCTGCGCAAGGAACTCAACTCTGCGGGAGTGCAGCACTTCCTGGCGAAGCAAGACGTCTTGGTCCAAATCGGCATCCCCGCCAACCTCCTCGACATCTGCCTCATCCTATGCAGCATGATGCGCAATAGGTGGAAAGTCAAGCCCCGAGTCCTGCTCTCTCTCTCCACTATCACCCGCGCCAAGCCAGTGCAAAACTCCTCTGAAGACAAAGCCGACAGCTTCGACACCTTCGGCGCCTTCAGTTCCTCCGAAGAAAGCGGCAGTGAGACTGTGACCGACTCCGATGCGCAGAAAACTGAACAGGAGTCAGACGAGGAGGATCAGTACCGAGAGCGGAACTCTCTAAACGAACAAATGAAGGAGTTGTCCCGCACTGCCAGACCCTTCTTCGACCAAAGTCTGGAAATCCTCTTTGACTGCTTGAAGGGGAACCAGGAAAATTGCAAGGCGTTTATCCGCTTTGACCAGAAGCTGCTGGAAATTTTTGAGTTCAACAGGCAGCTTGTAGGTAGCATTTTGGCGGAGTTGTATGCATATGCTTTCCCCAGTGTGGATAACTTGAATGCGTACTACAGCGGCTTACTCGTCCACTTCAGCAATATCACACATGAAAATATAATTGACCAGCACTTGTTTACTCGCATTATTAGACGCTTGATGGACGGCGGGACCTATGAATCGGACCTGTTCCGCGACTACTGCTACCAGCTGATGAGTGCCAGAGAGACAGATATCATGAGTTATAAACTGGCGAAGAGTGAAAAGCGCCTCTGGATTACCTTCGAACTAATCAAGCCAGCCCAAGGCCCCTACACCTACGACGACCAAATCCGCAACAACCCCATCCTCGCAGACATCGACCGCAAGGAAATCGACCACAGAGTCTACTTCGCAATGGACCAAATCACCGACGTAGAGTACATCGAGTATATTCGCCAATGCATGGTCTACTCCTGCATCTTTCAGGAGGACAGCATAGGGGAAAACCTGCTGAAGTGGAATGATGTGACGTCGTTGCTGTTGGTGGATGCGATTTATATGGGGAATGTGCCGGCGGCGGTGAAGAATGGGGCGCTGTCGATGCTGGATCGACTGCTGTCGCTGTATCGGCCTCGAAAAAGCAGGTACATTTTGCAGTTTTCAGACATACAGGGCTCCAGTGCCAGTCCCAACGACCTCGTCCGACTGCACAGGGAGGCTTTGGAGTGGCCGCATAGTAGGAAAGAAACGGCCCTACAGGACCTCCGCCAGGCAGCCCGCCTGAGCCTCTACTTAGGCGCAAGCACCAAGACAGTGCCTCTGACCGGCAATAACCTGCCTTTAGTAGAGAAAATCCGCCTCGCCAGAGGCCTGTTTCGCCTCTGTTTGCGACTGATAAAGGACGGCTTCGCTACCAAGGAATACCTCCGCTTCGCCTTGGGCGTGGTCAAAGTAGCCTTCGCCCAGCTCGGCAAGCACCACAGCGACTCCTCCAACTGGTTCTCAGACATCCTCAAATCAGCCATCAGCCAGTCCAACAAGGACTTCGAGGTCCGCGGAGACGTGGAACAGCTCTACGACACTGTCTTCCAAGTGCTAATGGCCTGCATCCGAGAAGCCACCGCCTGGCACTTCGACCACTTTATGGACATACTGAGAACTCCGCACTCCGAGTACAAGGGAGGGAAGGGGATTGTGTGGGGGGAGGTGATACAGCGAGTCACAGGGGAAATAGTAGCGCCGTTGGAGGCATTTCTATGGGAAAAGGAGACCAATGTGGCGGTTACGAGACGCACCTTGTCCAGAGTGGCGGTTTCCCCGCTGCCTTCTGCGGAGCTCTTCGACAAAGAGACGTTTTACTCCCTGTCGGAGTTCAGTTTCCGGGTGAACATCCCGATGTTGGAGTTGTTGGACAGCTTATTCATCGATAGTGTCAGTTTCGGCATCAACTTCGAGAGAAAGTTAATATCCACTCTCCTTCAAACTGTGAATTTGCGGCTGACTGTGGGCCTGGAACTAGAGAAACTGATCGTTATTGATGAAAAGGCAGCGGATTTGCTCGGCCCTGCTTACAACTGCAAGTTGCAGTTCAAGCCTGAGACTGTGACTGCTATGACCTTTGGAAGTGTGGACAGGAGAGTGGAAGGGGTGGAGCAGGTCACCAAGACCTTCCAAGCCCACCCCTTCCTAAGCGCTGCGGAAGCGCTGAGCTCCCGCGAAGCCCTGCGTCTGCTGCAAATGCTGACAGCGCTGTACATGCAGGACGGGGACTTCTTCTCCTACTTCTTCCAGCAGTTGCGGGAAATCGAGGCGGAAGGGCTGAATTCAGCACAGAAAATAGGGATATATTCTGCTAGAGCTGCAGTGATGAAGTTCCTGTGGATTTTTATTAAGGACAATGAGAGAGGGAAAAAGCTGGTTGGGAAGTGGCTGAAGCCGGGCGATATTGCCTTTTTGATCCCTGAAGTAGCAGAGTTCGCCCTGGAATACGGCGATTTCGACTATTTGTCCACCAAGGAAATGCAGCTTTCCTTCGCTTCTCTCCAGCACAACCTCCGCCATCCAGACTACTGGACGGCCCAGATCTCCTACATCTTTGCTCAAGTTCTTATCGAGGACTCGGAAATCGAAGCGCAAAACCTAGTAGTCTGCGCAATCGGGGAAGACGTTAAAGCACCGTTGAAGCAATTGGTGAAGAACGAGCAAATCAGCGAGGAAAATCTGCGCTTTGTCGAGTTAGCGATTCTGACTCTATCAGACTGCTCGAGAATCAACTCAATTGCAAGGAAACAAGTCGTGAAACTGATGGACGCAAAGACTGTTCACCACCTCGTGACCAGCCACAAAGGCAATTTCAGGCTATTACTCGCACTTGTAACCTTCCTCGACACAGTCTACCGCAAGGACATTGAGCGGGCAGTGTTCCCCTGCATACAGGAACTCCTGTCCATTGCACTGGAAGTCCTGTCGCAGCCTCAGGAACTGCTGCAGGTGATTGGTAAAAATGTATATGGGGAAGTGCCGCATATGAGAGAAACGCAGCATTCGGGTATGTTGCAGCAAAACTTCCCTGAAGGGCAGAGGAACACTTTAGCGAAACTTCGGTTTCTGACCTATCGGTCTTCTAGACATGAATACGGGGTACTGGAGGCTGTGCCGAATGTGCTCAGACGCTTGGCGAAGTACAAGAAAGTGACTGGGAGTGAGCTGGAGTCGTGTGAAAAGGACTTGAGTGCTATTAATCTGCTCATGTCGAGGATGGATGAGGAGGATTTCGACTTCCGCCACTTCCACTTCCATGCTCTTAAGTCAGTTCAAATCGTGCGCAAGCTAATAACGGAAAACATGCTAAAGAAGAACAAAGCGCCGAACCAGTTGACTGTGCAGGCCAGCTCCTCAGTGTTCCACAACACCTTCACTGAGAAGCTGCTGGACTTGTACCCACAACTGATCACATCCTTGCACTCCACCCGACTCGTCAAGAGTCTCGCCAGTCGAATATCGGGCATGCTGCAGGACCCTGCGAAGGGCAAGGCGGAGGAGGCTTTGCTGATTTTGTATAGAAAAAGACCCTTGTTTCCGCTGAAGACCTTCGCGAAAGTGATTGTTCAGCTGTGCAAGTTGGTGAAATCGCGTGGAGGGTCGGAACGGCTGTTTAAGCTGATGGCGCGCAGTCCAATGCTGCTAGGGCTGTTTTTCCACCTCGGAGTTTCCTCAAATATCCGCACGAATATAGCCATTCTGCGTGCGATTAACGGACTTTTGTTCCATCAGTCTCCGATTTCCATCGAAAAGCTGAAAAATGCGCTTTATGAGCGGTCGCTAGATGCTGATTTGCTGCTTTTCATGCAGCAAGAGCTGAAGCAGGGCTTCGAAACCTACCGCTCCTGGATCCTTGGGGAGCCCACGCCCCTGTACATCAGCTCTCTGAGCTACTTCAAGTACCAAACCCATGCAGTTGAGGAGAGGAGAGTTGCTCTCATACGTATGCAGCAGCAACTCGTGGTCCAGCTGATGACCCTGATGCAGCGCTTTTGCGACAACTGCAACCTGCCAATGCAGAACTACGCCCGGAAGCAGAGCGAAAAGACCTCTTTTAACGTGAACTTGGTGGAGTTAGTGACTGATTTCTTGTTTTCGATATGTGTGACTACCCCGGACAAGGATATCCTGCGGGCGGAGACTTTGGAGTACGTCACTGCGGCTGCAGCGACACTCATCGAGTTCGCAACCGGCCCATGTCAGGAGAACCAGACAATGATCGGCAGTTCCATTCCCCTGTACTTGAGTCTCAACAAGCTACTGCAACTGCCGCCTAACGAGTACTACCAGCTTTCAGGCTTCCACCCTGCAGTGGAGGACGAAGAGGAAGACCCGGTGACTACGCTGCGAGCCACTGTTACCAAGTTGCTGGCTACACTGTTGGAGGGAGACCCGGACCCTCAGGTGATTACTTTGATTGACAGATACCTTGATAAGCGGCTGTTTGTGGAGCATGCGAAAAGGATGTATGTCGCTTTTCAGCCGATTGTCAGGAGTGTGGAAGCGCAGACTGCCACTGCGCGGCTGGCGACTATGAAGGTGACGACTGTGCTGGAGGAGGTGTGCTTCCTTATCGCTTTCCTGCAGAAGTGCGAAAACAAGCCGCTGGACAGTGTGCTAATCAGTGAGGAGGACAAGATACCGTATCGGCAGTTTTATTTGAACTATGTGGGGTACGTGGAAATTGACATGGAGCCCGAGGTGCAAGGCTCGGAAAAGACCAAAATGCAAATCCGAGACGTGTTCTTCGTAATCCCCTTCAAAACCAAGTTCCTGCCCATGGACTCCGCCCTGGAAGTCATCACCGAGGTAAACCGCGACTCTGTGCAGGCGAAGAAGGAAAGCTTCCTCAGGAGCGTGGAAATGCGCAAGCGGGAAATGGAGCATCACCAGCGCATTGCTCATCTCGTCTACCTGCCCCACTTCTTCAGGAACGCCTACTACCTTAAACTGGTTTCCTTCGTCCTGGTCTTTATTATCAATATTGCTCTGTTTGGGTATGATGACCAGTCGATGATGCGAGGGGAAGGCTTCAGCAGTGGCGGACAGGCGTTTGTGATGGTGGTGTTGGGAGTGATTCAGTTGATTTGCTACTGTGTGGGCGCAGCTCTGCAGTGTGCGAACTCCTACACGAAGATAGTGGACAGATATAAAGCTGAGGATGAGGGGATGAAGTTCGAAAGGTTGGCATTTCTGGAAGATCGGGAAAGTCAGAGAATCATCTACCTGGACGAAATCGAGCTCAGTGAGCGGGTGAAGGAGGCGAATGAAGCCACAATTCACTGGCGGATGCGAGGGTTCGGGGTGGAGTGTCGCGCTTTACTGCTGTACAACAAGAACCTGGCGGCTCTGGGCTACTTGGCAGTGTCAGTGATTTCGATCAGCTACCCGATGGCCTACCCACTCACTCTGCTGCAGATATTTGACCACGTCAGTCAGCTAGTGGTGGTGCTGCAAGCCATCACTTACAACGGCTTCCAGCTGATAGTCACTGCTCTCTTCGGCCTGCTGCTGCTCCTGCTCTTCGCTGTCGGGTCCTTCGTGTGGTTCGCGGACTACTTCCTGGGCGACAACGCTCCGAACCTCATATACTGCGACGCACTCTGGGACTGCCTGACCAGTACGATAGTATGGGGCTTGCTGTCAGGCGGAGGACTGGGAGATGCTATGGGCACTGCCAATAAGGGCAGTTACTGGGGCAGACTGACCTTCGACATAGTCTTTTTCCTCATCATCAATGTCATTATGCTCAATATCATTTTCGGTATTATCATCGATACATTCGGAGAACTGCGAGACAAGCGCAATGCTGTGATAGACGATATCAACTCCCGCTGCTTCATATGTGGCTTGGACCGCAACGAAATTGAGCAGCACGGTAAGGGCTGGCCTTACCACTTCCAAATCGAGCACTCACCCTACGCTTGCCTCGCCTTCTTCATTTACCTCACGGACAAGCCCTTGGCGGACTGCAGTGGTGTGGAGAAGTACGCCAAACTCAAACTCGCACTCACCAACATCGGCTTCCTGCCCAACACCAGCAGACTCATGGCTAAGGAAACTAGGTAGTTTTTCATTACTTGCCTTTGAGCTACATGCGCTGGCAATATAGAAACGAAAGAGTGCGAATATGACTGTTTTCCTATGAAAGACTATTCGGAGTAGTCTAATGTACTAGTTCTGCACTAGCGACCTACGCAGTTCTAGCGCCAGTTGACCCGGCTCTTTAGACAGGTCCCCAAACAAGATTTTTACACTTTCCGCAATCGAAGCGAAGTTGCGTTCATGCTGTTCCAACATAAACGCCAAAGTCGGGCGAACCGCTTCCCTCTCCGTGAAAATCTGCGCAGTTTTGTAGCAAATTTCCTCCTGTTCTTGCGTGAAAATGACCGCGCCGTAGTCCAGCCAGTCATTCACATCGCCCATAAAGGCCACAAGTCGTCGTTTGTCCTCTCGAGTTGCAGGGTGGATGCCTTCGTTGGAACTGAGGACTATGACGGTGGAGTAGTGCTCGCCAGGGTAGGTCAGGACCTTGATTATTCGGCCTACCTTGGTGGAGTAACCGCATTGAGTGCAGTTGGCGGTGGGGAGGTAGGGCAGGGCGGTGGAGTCGGAGGCTTGGCAGTGCTTGGCTATTTCTTCCCTCACAGTCTCCGAGAAATCCATTATAGACCTACACAGTCTTCACAGATGGCTACTACTCGAGCTATCCAAAATGCACTCTTCACGCGCTAAGGAGTCTCTAGCCTTCTGCAAGTACCGAATTGTGAACTTATCACTCGAGACGAAGTAGAGAAACTTAAGTCTGCGGGCTCGAGTGATGAGGAAGGTGCGAGTGGTTTTGACTAGTAGGGAGGCGCACTCGTCTTTTGGGTAGGCGTAGGGCATAGTGGCGATGGCGGGGATGGAGATGGACTCGCAGTGCAGACTTTCAGCGGCTTCGAGGACGGAGAGGATGGCTTTGCGTAGATTTTCGGGCTCGCCGCGTCGGCCGTTGACGTAGATAGGAGCCACAACATGTATGATGTGACGGCAAGGCAGCGCTCCGCCCGATGTGACTGCCACCTCCGCCACCTCCAGCGGACCATGCAGGTTCACATACTCAATGCACTCCGCCCTCAGCTTGAAGCCTCCCTTTGTGAGTATCGCCTTGGCTTCGCCTACATCCAGAGTTAAGGTCGCATTGGTGCTATTGACTATTGCGTCTGTAGCCTGAGTTGAGATGTCGCCCTCTACTATGCGGATTAACGTGGAGTTTATCTCGAGGATGGACTTGGTTTGCAGTGCGCTTGAGGCTTCAAGTCGGCCATTGCAGCACCCCATGCAATTCTATGGCAAGCGCTTACTAGTCGAAGTGCTTGACGCTATAGGTACTCTACCTATATGAGACCAGTGGGTAGAGTTCTCTGAGTTGCTTTTTGCTTGTATTTGTAGTGCACTGGTAGAGTGCATGGAAATAGGGACTCTGGTGTCTTCGAACTTGGCTGGTTTCGGAGAAGCGAAGTTCTAAACTGTCCAAACACACGTCTGATAATTGTCCCCAATATAGATACATTCCCTCCTTTTCCTACAATTATCACTGTTGCTGAATCATTAATTCGCACACATACGTTTTTCCCTGCTATCTTCCCATACTATTCAGCCATGCAAAGGCTGAAACACAGCCTCAAGTCCCTCATAAGCACCGCAGTGCAGCGAGCCTACCCTGTGTCTCCCCCTATCCCACTGGACCTGCCCAAGGCCAGCCAGAACTGCGACTTCGTATGCAAAGTGCCAGGCGAAATCTACGATAAGTACCAGAAAGAAGGAGTGTGCTTTGGGCTGTTTAATACGAGGGAACTGGCAGATGGGGTGTTTGTGCATATTGAGAGAAGTCCAATGCTGAGGAAAGTGAAGGTCAATGGACTGGGGGAACTGGAGTTTACCCTGGATGAGGCGTTTTTGGACTCTGCGTTGGGGGAAATTAATGGGAAATTCGAGATGGAAAGCAGGGGGAAGGGACTGGAAGGAGTGAATTTAATGGTAGATTGGCGAAATCCAAGCAGCTCTTGGAGAGCTTTTCTAGCTGCAGAAAGCATTCTAAGGTGTTTTACTCGAATCGGCATTCCGGCAGAAACGCGAATATACGGAGAAATGGTCCCAGCAGGACTATTGGCAGACCCAAGTGCTGCCCTGACCAAGACTAAAAGCTTACTACGCAGAAAGCAGGAAGTTCAGTCCACTGCAGACTTTGTGAAGGGCAATTTACCTATTGGGAAGGGATTTATTCATATGACGGATGTCGGTCTTAGGCCGGCTTTGGCGGAGTTTGAGCCAATTCACGTATTTTCGCCTGTGTTTGATTGTACAGGTAAGCAAATTTCTGCATCTTTTAGCCTTACTTCCAGCTCTATACTGAAGATGCAAGCGACTTCTTCAATCCTGCCAGTCCAAATCCGCCCTTCAGACGACCAAATCTCATATGATCGGCTTTCCCTCCTATTCACCCTGCCAGCAGCTTCCAACCCCTCAGAAACTGCCTCCACCCGGCGCTTATCAGTGCTTTTGGCTCAATACTGTGACATCGTCTACGACTCTCCTAGACTAGGACCAGTCCATTTAGCCAGTTACTTGGACAGTATCGTCCAGACCACTGCGCAGTGCAAGGGCGATTTGTCACCTCGACTAGCGGAAGCCACTGGGAAAGTCGCTGCTCAAGCCTGCTCCCTACTGTGTCTCCGGCCTACTGACCAGTCCTAATACATCTAAGCCGTAGTCGAGTCCTAGGGTGTTAACCCTTGCTGTACAGTGCAATTGGCGTATTAGACCTTAGGCAGACTACGGGGCGACGAGGCTCTTTTCGCCCCTTTGCCATACAGCAGCCGCTCCATCTTCTGGTTTCCCGAGTGCAGCGCTGCCCTTTCCTTCTTCATCTGTCGGACTTCCAGCTCCAACACTGCCACTTCCTTCGCGAGTTCCCGGGCGTCTTTGCGAGCGTCTTCCCGGGCCAATTTCAGTCGCTTCAGGTCTGTTTCCTGCGTCTCCATGATGGCTCGAGTGGAGGCGAGGCTGGACTGCAGGTCCTTCAGTTCCTTTTCGTAGTTCGTAGAGACTGATTTCAGCTGTTTCCGTGCTTCCGCCAGTTCATATTCCAGCGTCTGCACTCGAGTGCTGCAGGAGTCCAGCTGCGCTGTAAGCTGCTGGACTCTGCCTTGGTACTCCTCCTTGACTTGGCCCACTTCGATCTCCTTGGTAGTGCGACTGGTCACTGCTTCGCTTTGGTAGCGCTGCACGTCTTCCTGCATTTGTGCGAGTGTGGACCGCTTCAACTGCTCCGACTCGTCCACCACTGCTTCAATGTTGCGATGCAAAGTCTCCAGTTCCTCAGTGTACTTCGCCTTTAGAGACAACAGTTCTTGTCGAAAGCGGGCAGAACGGTCACTTTCACTGCTCAAAGCAGCCATCAAGTCGCTGACTTTGTACTGCAAGCCGGAAGTAGAGCGGTCTCCGTCCTGCCTCAAAGCGTCCAATTGCTGCTCGTAGGTCTGCCGCTGCTCTAGCAGCTCTCGGAGGTGGGACTGGTTGGAACTGTCCATTTGCTGCCGGAGAGAGACGATGTCGGTGCGCTGGCGGTTGAGTTCTTCTTCGTACTCTGCGAGTCGCTGGCGGAGTTGGTAGACTTCACTGCTGCGCTCTGGAATCCGCAGCGACCGAGCCGAACTCAAAGGCGACTCCAGCGGTCCCAAACTCCCACTCCTCCTCGAAGACAAAGAAGCACTGAGTCGAAACTGCCCCAAAGACCTGCTATCGCCCTCCTCAAACTGCGCCATTATATCGCTAGGTGTTAGGGGAGGACTGGAGGCTCGGGCACGGCTGCCAGGACTTTGACCACTTCTTCGTCCTGCTCTTCACTCCAAGTCAGTCGTGTCTTGTTGCCTGCTAGTTCAGTGACTTGGACGGGTAGGTGTTGCAGTAGAGACCTGACTTGGACGGAAGAGAGGTCAAGGTCGCAGCTCAGGGAGAGGGGTTGGCAGGACTCGAGGGCGCAATCAGACATGTGAGCGGTGAAGAAGGGACTTGAGACTGGGTTGAAGAGCTCTTCTGCGAATTGACGGTGGAATTCCGCTCTGTTTTCCACTAGCAGCGGATATGGCATTTCCGTCGGGATGGAAACTGGACAAGGAATCACCAACCTTTCATGGTTCGCAGGCATGAAGCAGGGCAAGCCCATCACTCTGTCCACTTCCCCCATCAGTCCTCGCATCCTTTCTTCCTCCCCGTGCACTAACACCACGTTCGCAGGCTGCAGCCACTCTAGCAGCTGCATGATTCCTCTGTGGTCTGTGTGAGCGCTGAAGCTCATCGCCTGCACATCGCATTTCACGCGGTATTCCTTGCCTTCGATCATAACTCTGTCACTTCTGCGTAGTAACGCATGCCCGATGGTCCCAGGTACGCAATACCCTGGGAGGATCACAAGGTTCTTAGCGTCATCACACCACTCTTTGAACACACTCAAAGACAGCCCGCCATGCAGCATCCCCGGAGTAGCGAACAGCACCATGGGTTCTTCAGACCTGGTCTGAATGCGGTCGAATGGGGAAATGTGTTGGAAGTCGAACATGTTCCGCTTGAGAAAGATGCGCTGGACGTTTTCATTGCACCAGTTGGTGAAAGTCTTGTAGAAGTGGTTGGCTCGCTCGGTCAGTCCGCCTGCGAAGTTGATGGGGACTGTGAGTTTGGCGCTTTCCCAGTAGGTGTCGAGGAGTATGCAGAGTTCCTGAGCCCGGCCCAGGGCGAAGACTGGAATTAGCACTTTGCCGCCCTTTTCCACGGTGTCCACGACCTTTGTGAGGAACTGCTTTTCCCGCTTCATCTTTAGTTCTCGGAACTTAGTTGCGTAGGTGCTTTCTGTGATCACTACATTCGGCTTCAACCGTTCGATCCACGCTGCCCTCAAGTGTCGGTCCCCTGTCATATTGTAGTCGCCTGTGTACACCACTGAAAAGCCTTTGCACTCCACGTGAAACATCACTGCTCCCAGGACGTGGCCTGCGTAGTAGGTCGTGACCTTGATGTCGTCCTTGACAATGATGGTTTGGTGCAGGTCCATGACGGTTACTTTGCTCAGACAGGACTTTATCATATCGCTTGTGAAGAAGTTCTGTTCGCCTTTCATATCCACGCATATTTTCCGGAAGTCTTCCAGCATTAGCGGAGCAATGGATCTGGTAGGCGCACTCATGAGAATCGGCCCACTGTATCCGCACATTTCCGAGAAATACGGCAGCGCCCCACAGTGATCCAAGTGGAAATGAGTGATCAAGGCGCAGTCAATGTGCGCTGTGTAGTCTGAAACTCCACTCGCCACTTGGGTGAAATCAGGGAAGCGGCGATGGTCCTCGTACCCCATGTGCATGCCGCAGTCGAACATGAGGGTTCGGCCGGCCATGCGGACTATGATGCAGCTGCGCCCTACGTCCCGACCAGCGCCCAAAGGCAGCACCTCGATGGACATATTTAGCTAGAGAAGGCTGGACAGAGGGGGGGGGGTGAGGAATAGAGGAAGAATTGGCACAATGGGTACTGAAGAGCCTATAGCAATTCACCAGTTGAAGCGTTTTTCAGCTATATGCTAACAGCCCTGTTGCGACTTTTCTATCTGTAGTGCACGATAAAGGCTAATTGGTAAATGTGCACTGTGCTTCGCTTAGTTATCCAAGCCCACAGCCTAGGGAATTGGCTAAATACGCAGAGACAGAATGAAATGAAGAGCTTTTCAGCGAGAAAGGAGCGTATTTAGGCTGATTTCGCCGACTATAAGGCTCAGATCTTTGCACACAACTGAGAATCGGTAGAAAGGGACATGCATAGCTGTTATTTTCAGCATTACAGCGAAAATAGGCTGAACTTACAAAAGGAAATTTCGCCCAAGGCAAGTTCCCACTCTATCGAAACTTCAGTTATTCACAAATCATTACTTCCTCAATATCGCTTTCTGCTTGTATAGTTCCCTCAAGTTCACAAAAAAGGACAGTGAGAGCAGGCGGAAAGACTTGTGTATATACAATAGACATATGTGGAAAAGTGCTCCAATAGGCAGGATAAGCTGGGTGCCTCTATCAACATCCTAGGGTTAATAGGCAAACCCACAGTGCAATTAGCTTCTTCCAATATATAAGTTCTATGAGTGGTCTAAGACCCAAGTCCGCTGCTGCCCTGTCTCGGCCCTCCCCACCCAACCCCCCTCTCCACTCCCTTCGGCCGAAGACTCCTGCAGCTCTCTTATCCGCCAAAGCCAGCGAAACTGCCTGTCCTTTGAACGACCCTAGCATTGGAGTGATTGGGACTACTGACCACCTCACAAGACGATGTCTGTGCAAGTACTGCACTTGCGGCCAACACAAGTGTCCAGGAGTGCCCTATTTGGACCCTTACCCTACGTCTATGTATTCGACGCAGTACAAAGCGAGATTTCAGAAAGGACAGACCTCGCAGCCAATCAGAGCAGCTCAGCCTTACCACAGGACCAACATACACGAGATGGAGATGCTGACGCAGTACGAGAAGGAGTACAGGCCGTTTCGAGTGGAGGTCGCAGGGGAGGTGTTCCGCACGAGTCCAGGCGGGGATATGCTCAGAAGTGGCTCGGAAGCGCTGTTGCGAGGCAGGCCACAGACAGCAGGATCACGTGGGGGTTCGATAGGCGCAGGAGGTTATCAGTCACAGGGGACTGGAGGGTATGCTTTGCAGACTGGAGGCAGTCCGCAGGCTAATTACGACAGTTTGGCAGCTGGTCCGCAGCCCAAGTTCGTAGGCTCGACCTCATATAATGTGGACTATCCTGACTGGGGAGGGTCGAAGCCGTACCATATAAAGCGGGCGTATGAAGCAGTGCCGACGAAAGATATGAAGTTCGAAGGGAACTCCAAATACCGAGAGGCCTTTGCGCCAGTGACGTCCATGACCGGCCTGAGACCAAACCTAATGGACGCCAACGCTCGCAACAATATCGCCCTGCACGGGTCTGCAGTGAAGCTAGAAGGCCGCACCACCCACAAGTCCTACTTCCAGCCCTTCCCTAAGGGCGCAGGCAAGTCCGCCTCCTTCAAGTCTCTGAGCCGCATCCTCTCCGCTAGTTCTCTCCCTGGCATGTACCTCACAGAGTACCGCGACAAGTACGTAAAGGGCAACTCGCTGTGGCGCGACCCGCAGACAGTGGGCAAGCAGCTGGCAGCCCAGGCACAGTAACTCCTGCTTGGCGGGATAAATGGTGAAGTCGAGTGAACTCGTGGTCACTTGCGAGGGCTTGTTCGCTGCGCTGGGCCTAGTGGCGTTTCAGCACTGGGGCCAGGGGACTCATTTGCCGCTGGAAGTGCTTTTTCCAGCGCATGTCCTTTACTATCTCCTCACTTTCAGCTTCGCGTGTCCTGGCGCCAACCACATAAGGAAGTTTTTGACTGTGTTCGGACTAGTGTTCGGAGACATGCTGGTCACTGCGACACTGCTGCACCATGCACTGCCCAGCAGCTTCAGCATGTTGTGTCTGCAGTTCATTGTGGTGTTCACAGTCGTGCATCTGCTCGAACAGGCGGAAGTCGCCAAGATGCTGAGTGTGCACGCATACCGAGGACTGCTGTTCATACTCGAGGGAGTGCTGAAGTCCACAGTGCTAGTTACTACCTTGCAAGACGTGTTAGTGAGTTATCACGACTTTAGAGTGGAAACAGTCGTCACTGCTGTTACTATTGGCTCCTTGCGGCTGCTCCTGCCGCCCGGCATCTACTGCATTGACCAGTACCTGTGCTCCACACAGCGACTCACCAAAGTGAATGCGGAGGATATGCTCAGATACTTGCGTCTTGCGCCCTTGCTCTGTCTCATCGGCATCACAGTGCTGGCCAAGACTCTCCCGCACCTACCTGAGATGCAGGAAGTGGGCTACACTGCTGCGCATTTGCTGCTCAACTTGGCGTTCGTAGCCTGGTTCGCCTGGGATGCTGTCGGCTTCGGCCGCAAACCCGCAAGTGACTAGAGGTAAAATTAGCCTTCTTCATACCCTTAGCTTTACTGCACTGCATACAGCTGCTCTACTTTGCGCTGGAAAGCCTATAACAAGTACGCTTCAAGGTGGGGATAGCCATGTAAACACTGCAGTAATCAGTAGTAGACAGTTCCAGGTAGCGATAGATCAGCCTAACGACATACTTATTAATGAATCACTTACGAACCTACTCCGAAGCTCAGTGTGCTCAGAGCGCAGTGACTCTCTCCTACCTACTGAAGGTAGTGAACCCGGACCGTCTGGGTCACATCTGTCTGGACGACATGGTGACTTCTAGGCAGAAACATGTGCTTGACAGAGTGCCGGAGGCCTGTCGTCCCCGTGTCAAATCCGTCTTCCACGACTTCATCTTCCAGTACCGTTCCTTCAAACTGCCAGTCGACTTATTCGTCACTCTCTACGAACGAACCCCCAAACTCCGCCCTCCCCCGCGCTCCAAGCCCTCCGACCCCAAAAAGCCTGCCAACGCCTCTTTAGAACTGCAGCGACGGATGAAGACCCTCTCCCAAGAGCGGCAATTCATCACCTACGACAGTGCCTTTAGAGCGAAGCTGAGTTCAGACCGCGGCAACTCCACTCTCTCTCGCACTCCCATGCACCGCGACAGAACCCACAAAAGACGCATATCCGAAGAAGTGGAGCAGCGAGGGAAGAGCGGGTCCTACACAGGCCTGCACCAAAGGAAGGTGAGTCTACGCAAGGAACAGGAGTGGGAGGACATCAAGGTCGCCCAGGCCCTGGCAGTCCACAAGGCCAGGAGCCGCTCCCCGAACACCCTGGAAACCGACCTGGAAAACACCTTCACAGTGCACACCAAAGTGAAGGAGTGCTACTGTGCAGGAACCTGGGTCGACGACACTGCGGAGGAAATCGACAAGTCCACGGCTAATAACGTGCTTGAATAGACTTATGAGAGTGAGTGGAGACTTTCAGTCTTCTCTCGTGCAGAACTCGCTGGAAGTAGGCTTCGTGCTCGCGCTCTTTGCGGATTTCCTCTTCGTTCATGCAGGCTTGTCGGTGCATTTCTTGGTAGAAGGCGCGGGTTTTCGCCCTGCATTTGGCGAGGATGCCTCGAAGTCCTTGCAGGTGAATGGAACTCAGGTTGTGCACCATTCGGTCGATGTCATCGAAGGCGGAGGTCTGATTAACACGCGGTTTGGCCGCATAATCCGCGCTTTTCACCGGAGAAGCAGAAGTAGACATCAGTCTCGGCTCAATTTTGACACTCAGTGCACTTTCAGGTCTCTTGAGAATAGGTCGAAGAGACTGGCGATTGGCGGAAAAACTAGTATTGACTTTGGAACTCTGAGAGGACTTGTCAGGACTGAGGCAAAGGGCTGAAAATAGAGGTTCAGACGGGGAGGGAGTGAAGGCAACCCGGGCTGGACGTCTGGGCGGGGGGAAGTGCTCAGAGGAGGAGTTCTGTAGGACTCGGGAGCGCTGCAGTCTGGGCTGGAGCACAGGCTTGCAGAGTTGCGAGTTGGAATAAAGCTCGGGAGCCGGCTTCGCCTTCAGGTAATTTTTTCTCCTCCTGCGTGCAAATGCAGACTCCATGAGAATGGAATGCAGATAGAAGCACTGCATTTGTGCATGCACAGTATACTAATTAGGCTGATTTCTGCATTTCATTGGGATTTTGGCGGACTCGACGATTTATTCAAGTTTTTAGTGAAGTTTTCTCACTATTTATCGATTTCAGAGCGTAAATTGGAAATGAAGGCACTTCTAGACTGCATAAAAATCGGAAAAACAGACACAGAAACACGAAAAATTCTCTGCTTTATATCCCTTTTTTTATCATAAATACATATTTTCATCCTTACTTTATCCAAATTCTGCTAATTCAGTAGTCCCAATCAAGCAAATAACACCAAAATTCCCCTATTTCAGTAAAATCTCATTTCCCAGACACTACTTAGAAATATATCTTACTTCTATGCTGTTCCTTGGCAATAAAGGTCTGCTCCAGCGCTTTCATCCTCTTCATATCCGCCAAACTCTTAATCTGCTTCTCTGCAACAGCCTTAAAGTCCTCAAACAGCTGTTCCTGCAGCACTTCCAACTCTTCCAGTTCCGGATTTAGCGGTTTGCCCGCCTGAGTGAAGACCTGAACTGCCTTTTCGCGAGTTTCCGCTTCCTTTTTGGCGGTTTTTCCCTTTCTTTCCTGCTCCAGAGCCTTGATGGCCTGCAGTTTCTGAGGGACGGCTTGTAGAAATAGGGCTAATAACTGGTCCTCCGGAAGAGCTGTTTTTTCCTTCATTTCTTCGAAAAACTTTAGAAATTGGTCAATTCGCATGCTTGATTTCTTCTGTTTTGCTTCATTTCGGAAGCCGGATTCCCAGTAAAAGGCCCCAATGTACTTGTCTCGGTCTTCCACCCACTTGAACTCCTTGGCGATGTCCACTAGTAAGCCCCTGGGCAGGCCTTTATCGAGCTCGCGGTCGTGCTCGAGGAAGAACTCCTGCAGACTTTGCTTGACGGCTGGGTTGAGGGAGGACTCGGGCTCGACACAGTACCTGTCATTAGGTCTCAGCTTCTTTTTCAAGAGAATACGACTGACTCGCTGAGCGGGAGTGACCACAGTGAACCAGCGGAAAATGCCGCCATGCAGGTCATAGTGGTACGCAAAGCCGAGCAATGTGCCGAAGAAGATGTTCTTTTTCTTGTGAGTTGTGAGGTAGTACCACACCTTTTCCAGTAGATTCAGACGGGCGATGTAGGCTTTTGTGTTCGCCTTTTCCAGCTTTTCTGTGAGTTTCAGACGCGGGGGGAGTTGGAGAGAGACTCGAGCGAAGCTGAAGGCTCGAAACATTAAATATGGACCTAGACAAGTTGCACTCAACTACGATACTCCTATGTGACTACTCTCAACTGGGACCATTCCGCCTTTACGAAGTGACCAATATAGGACTCAAGTGGGTGTGTTTCTCTATAGCGCAGGGATTACAGTTGAGAAAACAACAGTAATGCAAATATGCTCTAATGAGTGTTTTTGTCTGCTGTATGAGTGAGAATTTGATGTGTTCGGATTGGGCAGACTTTGGAAATTGCAAAGATAAGGAAAGATCCAGGGTGGATAATGGCTTACTGGGTCTGTTCACCACATAGAAGTAGTTCCCAGTCTGCAGATTTCCTCCCTTCCCATTCCCCCCAAGCAGCCTTGCATTCCTTACCACCTGCTCCCTTTCTAGCCATATAAATGCTCCCAACTCTCACGAGAGCCCGACGATTTGCCTCCCTGTTATCTCGCTTCGCAGAGATTCTTCCAGAAACTCGAGCCCGCCTCAGTGACCTGCGCAAGACCCACAGCCACCAAGTAGTAGACACCATGACCATCGGCCAGTTGATAGGCGGCATGCGAGGGTCCAAACTGCTCCTTTCCGCCACCTCTAGTCTCGACCCCTACGAAGGTATTCGGTTCCGAGGACTCACTGTGCGGGAAGTGCTGCGGAAGCTGCCAAGGTCGGAGAGGTACCCAATGGCTGAGGGAATGCTGTTCTTTCTGACGACTGGGGAGATTCCGACACACGAAGATGTGGAAGAGTTGAGAGTGGAGCTGATTCAGAGGGCGAAGTTGCCTGCAGAGACCATTGCTTTGATGCGGGCTGTGCCTGTTAATGTGCCTTCTTTGACTCAACTCTCTATGGGGCTTCTGTCCCTGCAGACCCATTCCCACTTTGCGAAGGCCTATAGTGCGGGCATCAAGAAGAGTGAATATTGGAAGCCGATTTTTGAGGACTCACTGGACCTGATAGCCCGACTACCAATTATTGCGGCCTATATCTATAAGACGAAGTACCGTCCTGGGCCTGTGGAGCGGGTGGATGAACAGCTAGACTGGGCCGCGAATTTCGGGAAAATGCTGGGATTCCCTGACCGAACTCTCCACGAGTTCCTCCGAATGTACACAATCATCCACAGCGACAACAGCGGGGGCAATGTAAGCGCCCACACCACTCACTTAGTCGCCAGTGCTCTGTCCGACCCCTACCTCGCCTACTCCGCCGGTCTAAACGGTCTGTCCGGCCCTTTGCACGGCTCAGCAGGCCAAGCCTTCATGAAGTGGCTCACAAGGGCTCGGAGTGAACTGGGCGACAGAGCCACAGAAGCCAGCTTAGAGGCCTATGTGAGACAGACATTGGAGGCCGGCCAGCGCATCCCTGCCTTCGGTCACGAAGTCCTGAAGGTCGAAGACCCCCGCTTTCTAGTCCAAAAGGACTTCGCCTTGACCTACGCCAGCAAAGACCCGCTCTGTCGCATGGTCAACCTTTGCCACCGCGTAATTCCCAAAGTACTCAAAGAGGTACTGAAGGTGGAACACCCTTGGCCGAACCTGTACGCATACACTGGCTCGATTCTGCACCATTACGGGATTTCGGAGTATGAGTACTTCTCTGTGTTGTTCGGAGTTGCGAGGGCAATTGGGTGCATGTCGCAGCTAATGTGGAGCAGAGGCTTGGGCATGCCGATAGAGCGGCCTGACAGTGTCAACATGGAACTGCTGCAAAAGCTCACTAGATAGGTTAGATTTATAGGGAAATGTGGTTGTTAATGCAGTCATGGAGGTGTTCCCCTATATAAAAGTGAGTATCTGGACTGAAGGGTTTCCCGCGCTTTCTTCCATTCCCCATAATTCGGTAATAATGAGTGTACAGCAAATGCAGGAAGAAATCGAGGCTAAACTGGGCATTCGCCTGGCTCCTGAGGAATGTGCGGAGGATAAACTGCGCAAACTCCGCCGACTGGCTAACGAACCGCCTGACCTCGCCCTCGTCAGCGCCGCCATTCCCCTCATCCCCATCCACGACAACCTGCAGGACCCTCGCCTCAACAGTCCTGTGTACCTCAGCGCCTTCTACCGTCGCAAAAACGCAGGCCGCGGCCGAGTGGAAATCAACATCCCTCCCTTAGAAGCAATCATCGACCTCGACCACACTCTCGTCGAGTGTATCTGGCCTCCCCACCCCTACCAAAAGGCCTCCGTCGAGGAGTACAAAACCACCATCTTGAGGGAGCACCCGCAGGCCCAGATCAAGCTGATCACTGTGAAGCAGGAGGACCAGAACGTGCACATGCTGTACACTGTGAGGCCAGGGGCGGACTCTTTCCTGCGGAAGTTGCGGAGGTATGCGGAGTTGACCCTGTTTACGCGGGGAGAGCGAGGGTACGTGACGGAGTTGCTCACTTTGCAGCAGTGGACTGAGCTCTTTACGCGGGTCGTGTGCGTATCCGAGGACCGGAAGAGCCTCCACACCAGTCTCGGCATCACTTCTCGTGACAGAGTGGTAATCGTGGACGACCAACTGCGGGTGTGGGTGGAGGAGGACCAGCCCTACGTCATCCCTGTCTCCCGCTACATGCCTCTCTTCCGATTCGATCGAAAATACACTGAAAACCCTCGTGCAGCTCAGAACTTTCTCACCTATTCCTTCGCGACTGAACTGCCGGACCTGGTGGAGGCCTCGGAAACGGAAGCTAGGAAGTCCTTTATGGACGGGTTTGACTCCACTCAGATGGAAACTTTGCAGCGGAGGCTGAAGGAGGTGCATGAGCATATGTTCGTTAGGACGCAGAGGGCGATTCAGAGCTTTAGAGCTCTTTTGGAGAGGGAGATGAGAGGGAAACGGTATCAATTGCGATTTCCAAAGGGGACTGAGGGGCGAGAAACAATAATCAGATGGGTACTGGGAGCCTTAGGAGCGCGACTAGAAGCAAGTGCTGAAGCAGTGACACTGACCCTAGCCCAAGTCGAAGGCTGGGGCACGCCCTCCCCTTTCAGTGACATCTTCAAGGCCTACTTTAAGTCTGCACGCCACCCGCACTCTAATCAGTAGCTCTCAGCGTTACTTACATCTTCTACGAACCCCGCCTTTCTCAGGTGCGCTTCATACATTCCTCTCTCCGTGGGCGATAAAGGCCCGGGGTGGCCGCAACTCAGCGGCACAAGCCAGCCCGCCTTAGCATGGTCGTATATCACCTTGAAAGTGGCTCCTCCAGTCGCAGTGGACGCTAAAGACATAGAAGCCAGGCGACTCCTAGGAGAGGGCAACTTTTCCTCTAAGTGCTCCAATAGTCTTCCGAGGGACTGCGAAATCACCAATACGTCTTTGCAAATTTGGATGAGTAGCGGATTGGTCATGAATTCATTTTCGTGGTAAAGTTGGTTGAGTTCGGAGATAGCAGTGGACACTTTCGTGTTTGCGTGGGACCGAGCGTTGTGCAGGTCTGACGGGTCCAAGGGGTAGAAACTGCCCCAAATGTCTAGCACGATTATCCACATTTTTAGTGCCAAGGTCGGGTTTTTCATTCCGTAGATGTTGGTGAGGGAACTGCCGCCAGCGTCTAAGTCTTCCAGTAGAGCAAATACTCTGCTAAGCGTGTTGGAAAGGTGGTCGTCTTCCATTACATCGGTTTCCCGGCCGATGAGTTGGTAGTGGCTGGTTTCTGCCAACTCTGAAATGCCCTGGGCAATTAGCTGCGTAATTGCGCCTCTAGGAGTCCTGTCGCCTTCCCCTTTGGTGAGGAATATCACCAACTTCATAATATTCATCAAACTGCGCAGCATTTTCTCTGACTCTTCAGTGGACAAAATGTGACTGTACACCTTCAAGTTGACCTTCGCAGGCTGGATGCCTTCAACACACTCCAACCCCTGCGTTTCCAGCATCCTAATAGCCACTCCACTCTTCAAAGACGCCAAGTCGTTGATCATTGCATCCCTGGGATCAGAGGAAATGACCTTGTAACAGCCTGCGGACAGGTACTCGAAGGTAGCGTCAGTGCCCCAGTTCCAGGTAGCGAGTAGGAGGTAGTGCGCCAAGCGGCCGAAGTTGTGGACCGCCACTTGACTTAGAGATGCGAACGTGCGGTCTGCGAAGAGGAAATCCACTGGGGAATGCGCAGCTATGTATGTGGCTATGCAGCCGCCCAGACTTTCCCCGTGCACGCCCAATCGACCCACTCGTCTTTCTCGCTTTAGGTAGTTTACTACAGCGAGTCCGTCCTTTTTCAACCGAGCGATAGACGGCCGCCCCTTAGTGCGTCCATACCCTCTGTAGTTCCACATAAATACGTTAATTCCACTATTCAGATAGTACTCCAGCCACTCCGACTGGTAATATGCGAACTCGTAGAAGCCTGCATTGGGGTTGCAAAGCAACATGGTAGGCGCAGCGGATGTAGTGGAGAGGGAGGGAAACCACACACAGTCGAGCTGGCTTCCGTCCTCAGTCTCCACCCACACCTGCTCTGCGTTGAAGCGAGACAGCAGTTCCACTCGCATGTGGTCGATGCTACCCAGAGTCGTGTCGTACAGCCAGCGCTTGAAGCGACGTAGAGGAGGGACGGGTCCACAGGACTGAAAAAGGTGATTTTGCAGCTCAATGCACAGCTCCAAAGCACGCGACGCCGCTGCATTCGTAGGAAAATCCTCGAAAACGACATTGAGCCAGTCCGTCTCCTCCTCATTCGTCTCCAGCCAGTCCCACAAGCTGCAGCCTTCACTCTGAGACATGAGGATGCTGGCTTCCTCCAGCGCGGCTTGCAGAGCTGTGAGTTTCTGCAGCAGCCCTGCCTGGTCTTTCGTCAAAGTTCCGTCAGTCTCTAGGGCCCGGAAAGAGTACGTGATCGAGGCTAACATCCGCTTGAAGTGCGAGGTCGAGTCCATGGCTTTCGGCAGGAAGTCGCTTTTGTCCTTTTCACTGCTGCGGTCGAGCAAGATTTCAAGCGCAGTCTGCATGTCTTTCGCCCGGTGAAACAGCTGTTCGGTCATTTCCCTGCAGAAGTGGCTTTCCAGTGACCTTCTCCAGAAGCGAAACGACCCCGGAAAGACCAACACCTGCACAATCGTCGATATCGTAAGCCACAAAAGTGCAAGAAAAGTGACCAACGCCCCCGGCCCAGTGACCACCTCCGCCCACAGCGCGAAGACCCAGTACACACAGTACAGCACTCCCAGCAGCACCAGTCCAGCCGCACTGAGCAGCAGATACACCGCCTGTCTCCTCGTCATCTTCGCCATTTCTACTCTAACACTAGCAAAACAGCTGAGCCAAGCGCTCGGCTGCAGTCTTCCCTTGGAACCGCTGCGGTCTTCGCCAGGCTTCTGAGGAGTTCGGAGAGGCGCAGGCGGTAGTGGGCTGAGAGGAGCCATTTGGCTTGCAGCGCTGAAGCCGGGATACAGGCGAGTGAGGACGACTGGAAGAGTCAATAAACCGCTGCAAGTCCCGCTTGCGGACTGCTAATTGCCGATTGAATTGGCTGAATTCAGCTTTGGAGTCTCCGCGGATCAGATCTCTTTTCCGAGCATTTACATAGGCTTTCAGCTCGACAAGGCGGTGGTCACGAGTCGAACTCATCTTCGAAGGAGTGGGTTGGAGGGAGTGAATGTCCACCTGAGGCAGAGAGAGCGCTTTAGAGCGTTTCACAAGGGAAGATTTCGTCTGAAACCGCTCACTAGACAGTAAATCCAGACGGTCAGTATTGTCTTTGAAGCCTAGTTTGGAGTCTCGATTCTGTGTGGGAGAGTCTTGATGTTGGAGCAAGTCCTTGTGCAGGAGATTGACATAGGACCCGGCCGTAGCCTGCAAAGCCTGGAAACTCTGAGGGAAAAAGCTCTTGGAGTGTGTGTTTCCCAAGGAGTGCTTTTCTTCAATACGAGTGAAGGAGACACTTGGTATTCGCTGGTGTCTGACGATGTATTTGGCTTTCCTCTGGTAGGCGAATTCCAGCGCACTCGCCAATTTTTTGCCGAGCAATAAGGCCAATTGCGCTATTTTGGAAGGGAGAACGACCTCAGTGTCCTCGAAGGCAAAAGTGCACTGCGCTCCTAAACGTTGGTAAGCATCGACTCTGTCCACCTGTGCCAAGAGGGCCGAGAGGTTATTAGTGTATTGGTAGAGTGTGAACTGCAATTGGTCAACTGAGTGATTAAGTTCCGATTTGAGGTTCGCAACAGGTGCAACTAGGGGCTGATTTGAAGTTATTGAAGCACTACGGAGTATTTCCAACTCCCTCCTCAACTCCTTGAAACTAGCCCTCAGTTTCCCCTCCGCTATCAGTATATACTCCACTTGCTGGTGCAGGTATCTCCCCTCTCCCATCACTTCCTCGTAATTAGTCACCATTTCGCTCCAATTCCGGCTTCCTAGGGCTTGCCCGAGCTTCTGCTGCAGGTCCTGGAAGGCTCTGAGCTGCTGGAGACTTTCTTTGCGGGTGCAGTGGGTCTTTTGGAGGATGGAGGAGGTCTTTTGGAGGCGGGAGGTGAGTTTGTCGAGGCGGTCTTTGGTGCGAATGCCTCGAATTCGGTCGTTTATGAGTTTGGACTTGATGCTGTTCACTTCGGATCTAGCGGTGGATGCAGAGCCCAGCCTACATGTCCTTTACAGGCGTTCCAACTCCTTTGTTCGCTTCTGGCGCATTGCATGCACAGCACTGCCAGCCGCTTCACTCTGCTTAACCAGCGCCAAAGTTGCATTTTCATCCACCACAATGACATCCTCAGCACTGCCAATTTGCGTTTTCACGTCATCAATGGCCTCCGTAAGCTTGATAGTGCGGAAACGAAGGACCTCATTGGTGGCCTCGCAGCGCTGTAGGACAGCTGTGTATTTCTCATCGTCAGTTTCCAGCAGAGACACTGCCTGCCTCAAGCCCTGCAGTTGCAGGTGCAAAGAAGCAGCTTTTACCTCTGATTCGTCTGTTTTGAGCCGGGCCTTTTCCTTCTCGATGTCCACTAAGAGTCCTTGCAGCAGCGCCAACTTCCGCTCTTTCCTTAGTCTCTCAGCCACTAAGCGGTTATATCTGGGCTCCTGGCCCCCTTCCAGTAGTTGTTGAGTGGGTGATATCGGCTGCGACCTCATTGCACTATAGTGCCGAGCCACTATCTGGTTTACATCCTTGACAATGACGTCTGTCTGCCGCTTACCTTCCTCTGCCCTCTCCTCATCACTGCTCATTTCCGAGAGTGAGGAGAAGCTGGGGACCCATTGGTCTTTGGGAGACAGGGTGGTTTGGTTTCTCTGTGGCTTCCTAGACTTTATCATTACTACAGTCTGTGAAGCGACTCGGTGGCTGGGTCGCCCAGGAGGACGGTGATGGGGACTAGAGCGACGTAGCAGCTGGCAGGCCCGACCTTGCGGTACTCATGATGAAGGAAACTGGAGAGTTGGTCCAGGTCCACTGTCAGACCACTGGGTTCCTTCTGGTTTGGATGCACTGTGCGGCCTATGAAGACTTGCATCGGACTCTGCTCCACTCCCACGAGACCTGGACTTTTCACCACTATTTGCATCGGCTCCGGGTCTTGAGCGAGTGAGTAGACTAGCACGGTCAACACCTCGTCCTGACATTTGCAAGTGCACAGGTACCGCTTGGTGTCTTGCGAAAAAAGCGCATACCACTCTTTTCCCTTCCAGTCCTCAAGCGATGTCGCAGCCGTGTGAATGTCAAACACGAACCCTGTGTAGAAGTTCACAGGAGGGTCCAGTTTGTGGTCCTCCAAGAGATGTTGGCTGAAGACCACCTTCACTCCGTTCCACTCGCAGTTCCTGATGAAGCACGGAAAAGTCGCTTCTCCGTACGGACACACAGCTTCATGTTTCTGCAGCTCTTCGTATGCACCCACAAATGCGCACTTCCGGTAGTTGAATCTGCAAGTCAAGTGCTGCATTCCTTGCAGTGCAGTGGCAGCCGCTGTGTCGGAGGCTTGGCAGGCGGGGCAGCCCTGCACCTCCCGGGAGCAGCGGGGACAGAGGGGGTGGCCTGCTATGCACTTCCAGAAAGGAGTCTGCAGAGGCTTGGAACAGCGCTGGCACAGGGCCTCCATTGCTAACTAGGGAACGGGGTGCCGGAGCCGCTGACGCCGCATTCCCCTTCACAGCCTTTCATGAAGTACTGCTGGTGGTACTCTTCAGCCCAGTAGAAGGTATCGAAGGCTGCTATTTCCGTCGTAATGTCGCCCTTGCCAGCTAGCGCTTGCTGGTAGAGTTCCTTGGACCGCAGCGCCTCTTCTCGCTGGGTTTCAGAGATGTAGTAGATAGCACTGCGGTACTGCGAGCCCACATCCATCCCCTGGCGATTTCCCTGTGTCGGGTCATGTTTCTCCCAAAAGATCTTCAGCAAGTCCCAATAGGAAATCCTCCTCGGGTCGAAAGCCACCTGCACGACCTCTGTATGTCCTGTAGTCCCGGTCTTTACCTGCTTGTAGGTGGGATTGGAGACTTGGCCTCCGCTGTAGCCGCAGCAGACTGAGTAGATGTCTGGGTGCAGGTTGAAAGCCTCTTCCCCGCCCCAGAAGCAGCCTAGGCCGAAGTACGCCAGTTGTGTGCCTTCTGGAAAGGGCGGCTTGATGCGAGTTTCCTTGAGGAACATGACTTCAGGACACGTCTCCATATATACCCAATATTGCCGCCCGTCCATAGCTGTCCATAGCTGTCCATACTCGAGTTGTCCATACTCGAGCTGTCCATACTCGAACTGGGCAAAACCCTGCTTTCCGCCTAATAACTCTGAATTTGCGCAATATCATCGGAACTTGAATCTCAAGTGGAGGTAGAGCTTCTGCGAAAATGACGCAGGGAAGGAGGTTGGGAATAGCCCTGAGATTTCACTTAAGCAGCATAATGAAGTAGGAAGCGTAGGAGCAGTTTCCATGGAGAGCCGCCAAAGTGACGGTTTCATCCAACTTTCTAGTCGCTGTATAATGGAAAGGCTGCTGTACGTCCTTTTGACAGTCCAAAGCAGCGCAGCGCAAAACTTCTTCGTGAAGCCTGCGGCCATAAATACACCATTGGAAGGAATCGGCAGCGATGCTGACCCTATCAATAGCCTGTCCAAGGTGCTTTCTCAGATGATCGATTCTAATACAGACTACATTGTTCACCTGGGCTTTAGCACTGCTGTCCCTGCGCATCCCCTGCTGTTGGTGCTCGATACAGCTGTCGAACTGAAACGATCAAACTTAAAGGAGGCTACTAGTGTAGTACCGCAAGCAAAGAGTGTGACTATCAAGCCTTGGTGGTGCATTGAATTCGCCAACCCCGCTTACTGCGATAGCACCAATTCGCTCAGACAAACCATCACTTGGCTGGACTACAAGGTCACTATTCGCATCAAATATGGACCCGTGACTTGGCAAAATGTCAACTTCGATGGGTCGATGCTGCTGAGAGACAACTGTGCCAACGAGTACTGCAGACACTGTCTGGACAGCACTCTCCTAGATAACGTGCCAAGCGATACTCCAGACATTCCTCCCCTTCCTCCCACCTTCTACACAGGCAGTGGAGAGACCGTCTTCTACACTGTCAGTGGAGAGATCGCCCCAGGGGTTATTCCTGACGATTTAGATATGGGCAAAGTCTGTACCAATATCGACGCGGCTCAAATTGCTATGATATCGCTCGAAGTTGACACTAAAATGACCTTCACATCAGTCACTTTTTCACATTTCCGCATACGGACTTCCTCAGTCATCAACGCATATATAGGCACTCTGGAGCTTAAAAATGTGAATTTTCATGGAATGGAGCCAGGAGTAACTACAGGCATCAAAGGCACTCACGGAAGTCTGATAATCGCAGCAGTCATTACTATTGGAATTTTTAGCAGTGAGGGAGGAGGAGCTTTCACGGGCTGTACGTACTCTTCAGCTGGCCCTCCTCCGCCTGGTCAGCCTAATCAGCCGTCTCCCTGCGCTATAATTAACTGGGACGGAGGGGAAGTGAAAGGACTCAACTCAGACTACAACCAGCCTGCAGGCAATACCAATACGGATACCAGGTGGGGTGGCATTTTGGACGCGTATATGGCTAAGTCTGTCACTATTGCAAATGTGAACTTTCATGACAACCTCGCTTATGTTTCCGAGCTATCTCAAGCTTCCAGCACCGCCCCAGTGGCTCTAATCACCATCATCTATCCTGGCTTCGTGAGCATTTCCACCTGCCAATTTACCCATAACATGGCAAAAAACGGCATGATTTCAATCACAACGATGCGCAAATACATCGATCCCCTTAAGTACAATAGCGACAATATTTACCTGTACGACTTGACATTTAGCTATACATTTAGCTCATATGCTGCTCAGGCAATTTATATCATAAGTGACAGTAATAGAGACGAAGCAAATGCGAATATAAACATAGACAATTGCCGTTTCTATTATGGACATGGAGTGAACTCTCTAGGCGCTATTTATATCAGTGGAGTGCTGGAAGATAGTCAAAATACCATTTTCACATATAAGCATTCTGCGACTCAAGAGGACTATCAAGTTAATCCTCCCTATATCAAGCTGACAAGCCTCAACTTCAAGAAAAATTATTCTGGAAAATCAAGCAGTTCAGGAATAACTGTCGAAAATTCGATAATTGTGACAATGAAGAACTGCAATTTTTCCTCATTAGATGGCCACGGGAGCAACGATCCTGACGATTACTCCATGTGGAAATACATGAAGGACAACAATATGATGCATAGTACTCCTACACCCAACACAGTTGCCATTCAGCAGGCTGCAGGGGTTGTCAAACTCGCTCCAAATCTGTCCGTATCAGTCTTAGATTCGAGGTTTTCTAACAATAACGCAGGCTCCTCTTCCGTCCTATCAGTGTTTTCCGACTATACTCTGTCAGTGACGAATTCTACCTTCGATAACAATGAGTCGCAAGGAACCACTGCAATTGCACTGCAATTTGGGATGTGTCCGAAAACGACAAGTATATATGCGAGTATTACATTCTGTACGTTTAAAAACAACGAAACGAAGTCCAGTGCTAGCGCTACCCGGGGAGTAGCCGGCAGCTACCAAAGCAGCAACTGCGATACGAAGGAGGCGAGCATCAGTTTAATGAATGTCCGAATAAACACGGCAATTTTCACAGAGAACGAAACTGGGATATTCGTAGATTCCAGCAGAGTGTTGGAAGTGACTTGGAGCCAATTTAGCAGCAATCACTCCCCCACGCAGGCCGTACTCTACTTCTCTAGCCCCATCACTGAACCCTCTGGCACCACTCGACTGACCCTTACGACGTGTACATTCACAAACAACTCCAACGATGCGAGCAGTGCAGATATTTACCTGATTGGCAACAATGGAGAGGGGGTGTGGCAGTTGCGGATTTCTGACTGCAGCTTCACTGAGTCGAAGGGAGGCTCAGCGGGGTCGATTCAGATGGTCAATGGAATAGTTTTAGGCAGTACTGAAGGCGAATCTTATATATCCAATTGCCAATTCACAAACGTGCGCAGTGATTATGGCGGTGGCGCTATTAGTGTGGCATATGAAAAAGGCGTTTTAGTGATATCTTCCACAAGTTTCACGAATCCTATGACTGGCGCCAATCCTCTGATCAGTACTATTTCAGTGGGTCAGGAGCCAAACCTTCGTAGAGCCAATGCTTCAGGAGACCTGGTCTACCTCCAACTCACCTTAGTCACAGTCACTGGAAGCACTGCTGCCGAGGCCGTTATTAGTATAGCGGAGGCTAAAGCTGAAGTCCGCACGAAATCCTGCACTTTCACAAACAATGCAAATACAGTGATTCTGAACAAAGGAGGGTATTACGAGGACACAGGGTCGACTTTCTCAGGGTCAAGAACGGGAACTACCAGGAGGTACTATAAGGCCGATAGCAAGGGACAGGGCTGGATGACTGGGACTGTGTTCAGGTCGGGGTACAGTTTGGACTATGGAGGCGCTGTTTATTTGATGGACTTAGAGACCAGCTTAACTATATCAGGAGCGACTTTTGATAGTAATGTGGCAGTGAGTAAAGGTGGAGCCCTGTATATTGCCAATACAGCCATAGCTGTAATTCAAGGTTGCACCTTCACCAATAACAAATCCTTATCTGGGTCGGCTATCTACCAACTCACCTCCAAGACAACAACCACCACAATCAGCGGGTCGACTTTCCGGGCTAATACGGGTGTAGGCGTAGTGTACATGTTAGAGGGAAACATCAACATTTCCACCTCTACCTTCGACTCCAATGTCAGCACTAAGAGTCCTGGACTGTTTGCGTTGCTATCCACGGTGATCACAACTGGTTGCACATTCCTCAATCAGCAGTGTGAACAGGGCTGCTTTGTTTCTGCTATTGCGGAATCGGTGTATATTGATAGCGGGTCGTCTTTTACCAATGGGGTTAGTTCTTTGTCTGGCAGTGTGGCGTTTATACAAGGCTCAAGTGTGTCAATCACTGGCTCAAGCTTCAGTGCCAATAAGTCAGGCTCTAAAGCGACTCTGTATATCCTCAACCAGTCCACCGTCACTCTTGCACGGGTCACCTTCAGTAACTGCCTTACTACCTATGGAGTTACCAATGGCGCGTCTGTGCTGCAGGTAGAGCAGAGCTCGCTAGTGATAACCGGTCCCTCCTCCATGCAGTATTTCAACAACATCGGTATATTCATCAACGTGGCCAGTTCAATTTCTATCGACAGCCTCACAATGTCCTATGGCAATGCCACTGCAGTGGAGGGCGGAGGACTGAACTGTATGGAGTGCACTTCACTTAGTATCACAAATTCCATATTCCAGCATATAGAAAGCCAATTAGGAGGCTGCATCAAGCTAGAAGGCACTTTAAGAGCCGTTTATACCATCACAAACACTAAATTTGTCGACTGCAAGGCTATTATGGGCGGGGCAATTTACTCCGACAGCAAGGGTTTGACCATCCTAAACTCCAATTTCACAGAAAATGCAGCTTCGAAAGCCCCGAATTCCGTTTCATACAATTTCGGCCGAGGCGGAGCTCTTTACCTACTATGCGACGACAAAACCAAATGTCCCTCCACCATCAATAACACAGTTTTCTCAGGAAACACTGCCTACTCCAACGGGGGCGCTATCTGTTGGGAGAACTTCGAACCCAGCTTTTCCAATGTGACATATAAGGACAACAAGGCGAAGTATGGAAACGACAGGGCGGCCTTCGCTGTGCTAATTGCCCCCTGGAAGGAACGCTCTTCCTCCAGACAGTTGGCCACTGTGACGGAATTAAGCAATGTGGTGAGTGGCCAAGTGGGCAAAAGTCCTGCGATTTATATGGCTTTGTATGACAAATATGGGCAAATTGTGACGACTGACAGTAGTAGTTCGGCATCGCTGAATACTAACTCGCTAGGAACTACGCTCTCTGGCACTCAGAAAGCCACTGCGAACGACGGCACTTTCATCTTCGATTCTTATGGAATTACCGCTACTCCTGGCTCCAACACAGAAATATTCGTCTCCTCAGAAGGCATAGACACCTCCAAAACAGCCCTCCAAGACAGCGTTACTACCATGGCAGTGAGTCTGCGCAACTGCATAATGGGCGAAATCTACACAAGTGGGAAGGCCTGTCTCGTCTGTGAGTCGAACACCTACTCCCTCGAAGTCAACGCTACATACTGCAGTCCCTGTCCTAGTTCTGCAGTGTGCAGAGGCGGGGCGGACATGTATCCTTTAGCAGGCTATTGGAGGTCCAAAAACGCTACGGATAAGTTCTTTTCGTGTCCCAGGGCAGCGTCGTGCTTAGGAAATGAGAACTACACGAATAGTGTTGGGGCGTGTGGGACTGGGTACACAGGCAACCTATGCAATACATGTGTGACTGATTACTCCCGAACTGCGAAAAACACCTGCCAAGCCTGTCCCGACCCAGCAGTAAACGGAGTGCGAATTGCAGGACTCACAGTTGCAGTGGTCATTCTGATTGTCTTCCTTGTGAAAAGCACTATGAGTTCCGCCTTGAGACCCCGCGAACTGGCCTCTGTCTACCTCCGCATTTTAATGAACTACTTACAACTCGTGATGTTGACTGCCACTTTCAACCTGAACTGGCCGAGCGAAGTGAAGACTGTGCTGTCGACGCAGGAGTCTGCAGGCACCGCCACAGCCCAGGTCTTCAGTTTCGACTGCTACATGATAGGCATTTCCGACACTAATGTGATATACCAAAAACTCATTATGATGTTCATACTGCCGGGGTTAGTAGTCGGAGTTTCAGTCCTGTTCTGGGGATTTCTCGGTGCAAAGAGGAACGACTTCTCAGTGATGCGGAATCAAATGGTGTCCACTATCATCATTCTCCTTTTCCTCGTGCACCCCAATATCGTCCAATCCATGTTTTCCATGCTGAGTTGTGAGGAAATCGACCCTGGCGAAAGCTGGCTGGTGGCGGACCCTTCCCTTCGATGTTGGCAGGGCGAACACCTGTTCTATACACTTATTATTGCGATACCTGGAGTGATTACTTGGTGTCTGGGAATTCCCACTATTGCACTGCTGCTGGTTGTCAGCAACTGCAGAGAATTGGCTTTTACTCGGGTCAAGGCGAAGTATGGGTTTTTATACAACGGGTATAAGCCCACTCGGTACTATTGGGAATTCGTGATAATATACCGGAAGATATTGATAATTTTCATATCAGTTTTCGTGTCTTCAGTCTCAGTAGACATGCAAGCACTCAGTGTAATGCTCGTGATCATAGTGGCTTTCTACCTGCAACACGCCAACCAGCCCTATGACGTCAAGGAACTAAACGACCTAGAGCTTCTGTCCATCCTAACCTCCGGGATCACCATCTATTCAGGCCTGTTTTTCCTCACAAATGACCTGACGAACACAGCTGGTTTGGTCTTCTTCGCGCTGATTGTCCTTTCAAATGTCATCTTTTTGACCTATTGGGCTTTCGGGATAAGCCAAGCATATATGGAGAAAATAGCGAAGTTGAAGCCCAGGCTTATGAGACGTCTATGTCGCTGTATCCCAGCAGTCCTACAGGTCGCCAACACCCAAATTAAGAATATGGACTTGCAGAATTTCGACGTAGTTGAAAGCGATTTTCAATTCCACAAGCCTCGGACAGCTACCCCGAATAGAGCCCATAATACCGTTGCGGACACTATCCAGGAGGAAGGACATATTATTGGAAGTAGTAACGAAGATTGGATGGAAAGTGATTTTCAGCTCTATGTGGCGGTGATGCAGGAAAGAGTGCAGACTGTGAAGACAGGAAGTTCGCATGAGCATAGCGATGAGATGACGATTCTAGGTCTAGACTAGAACTAAAGCCTACTGCAGATATACGTTCCAGGTGAAGACGCAGTTGTCATTGCCCACCGACACGACTTGCTTATCATCATACGACCACACCACCTTGTTGATGAGTGCAGAGTGACCATGTCCCTCCGCCACCACTTGCAAGCTTTCAAAGTCCCAAATGCGTACTATCAGCTTTTCCCCACCAGTCGCAATAAACCTGCCATTATGGCTTATTTCCAAGGTTGTTATTTCATCGCCACTAGGTAGAGGACTGGCTTCCACGGCTGTTAAGGGAGTCGTTTGCCTCAAATCCCACTTGCACAGTTTCCTCTCCTGCCCCGCAGTCACAATCAAATTCTGATTCGCCCCAATGCCCAAAGCATTAATCCCGCCTATGCGTTGCGCATGCGCCGCAATCCTCTTTTCACTGCGCAAGTCCCAAGTCAGCATGGACTTGTCTCTGGATGCAGACACTAAGTGATAGTCATTCGCGAAGAGCTGCAGACGGGTCACTTTGGAAGTGTGTTCCTTTAGGTTGGAAATCATTTCCTTAGTGCGGATTTCCCATACGCGTACTTCGCCGTCCATTCCCCCGGAGCAAATGAAGCGTTGGTTGTTGGAAAGGATGAGGCAGGTCACTCCGTGCACATGCGCACTGTCGATGAACCACAATAATTGCCCGTTGTCTGACCGGAAGGCGCGGATTTTTCCATCTTCCCAGCCAGAAACGACTATTTCCAGCGTCAGCACGAAGCAGGTGACAGCGCCTACCTTCGACACTATGCACCTGGAAATCACTGAGTAGTCACTTCCGTCCCATATCTTGATGCTGCCGTCTTCCGACCCTGTTGCGAACTTGTCGGAAATGCCTTTGGGGAAGTTCACGTAAGTCACAGGCTTCGTGTGGTGTTCGGACTGCAGGGAATTGGCGAAGTCAGTAGTGCGCACACGGTAGTGCAGTCCTAGTTGAGTGCCCACTAAAGCCTCAGTAAAGTCAGTAGAAACTGATAAACTGGTTAGTGCGCCTGCGAGCTGAATACGGTTTTGCTCCATTGCCCGGCCTCCATCGACCTGGTATAGACTGAGACTGCCATCCCCGCCTCCAGCCATAACTAGTCCTTCCGACAGCATTTTGAGCGAGCAAATGCCTTGCGAGGATGCAGCCTGCGTGCAGAACATGTGGTGGTTCTTCATCAGAAAGACTAGAAAGTCGCCACTAGTAGTGCCCGCGACGAAGTGTTTTTCCCCATTTGGAGAGAAATCGAGACTCGTGAAGTCGCGATAGAGCGTGCCTGTGGTCAGTGCCTCCGTTTCAAACTCCCCAGTATAGGGATTCAAAGCCCACACTACCAGCTTCTTCGGCCCGCCTGTGACCATCTGGTAACGGTCAATCGGCCTGCCTTTGATGTCCTTGCGGTAACCGCCAAACTTGACGCAGACCGTAGGGTTGGGAGTGAGCGGAACTGAGGTGACTATGTAGCCATTCAGCATGTCCCAGATGAACATCTTCTTGTCATTCGCATTTCCGCAGGTCACCAGCAGTCTGTCGTCATGACTGAAGTCCATGCAGGTGACTTCATAGTCATGTTCACTGAGACGGTACAGGACTCTTCGCTCGGCAAACAGCCAGACCACTGCGTCTGCGTTATAGCCGCGCTGGCCTGAGGCGACTAGTCGGCCCGAAGGAGCCACTGCCAGACAGGTGACAGAGTCGTCATGGCCTCTGAGGAAGTGCTGTTCGTGTGGGTCGCGCAGGTCGCCCACGACTACGCACGCACCTGTGATGTAAAGGTAGTTCGTGCGGTTCGGGTGGAGGTGCAGGGAGTTGGGTAAGTCCCCACTGTACCCAAGAGCATGCTCTAGCTCTATTGACCCTTCGTCCGCCATTATGAGGTACTCCAAGGACTCCTCCGCTTTCTTCAACCCTCGGCAGTTCTACTGGGAAGACCTCCACATCACACAGCGACGCTACCTCACTCGTCCCTTCTCATTCATCAACTTCAGGAAGACTATGCTCATCACCCTCGTTTCCAAACACGCAGTGGCTTTCTTCTACCACTGGAACCGCCTGCTGGAGTCTGCAAGCCTCTATCTACCGAAGAACAAAAGACTGGTTTTTAGTCCGCATTGGCTGGTGGTGAGTGCTGGCTTCGTCCTCGGCAGCGCCCTGCATGCTTTGGACACCAGACTATGGATGGAAAAGAAGTGGGACTCAGACCCAGGGCTGATGATGCCTATGCGCAAATCCTTCCTGAAAAGAATGATCAACCACTACTTCTTTAAAAAGTGGAATATGTTCCTGTACTACCACGGCCTGTTCCTCAACAGGATGGACCTGGACATGGCGTTTGAGTTGGAGCAAGTAAATCAGGGCCGGATGTACCGCAAGACATTGGCCATGGAGTACGCGTACAAGCAGAAGAAAATGAAGCTGAGGGATGACCGCTACGACTTCCTAGATTTTAGTGCTCAGCATGGGCAGAACATCAGCTAATTCCTCTATCACCACTACAGCCATGTAGTAATGCTCAGAAGGCTGCACCTGCAAGTCAGAAGTGGCGGGATCAAGGCCTATCAGAGTGCTGTGCTTGTGACGAACCCCACTCAGCCTTTGCCTGCCTGGCTGCCGGAGGCTGCTAGCGTCGACCCAGGCACATCTGACTGGATTTACCCTGCAAAGGACTACGCAAGAGTGTGGGTTCACCGTGCAGACAGCCACTTCTCAGTGTTCGAAAGCGCTCACGCCTGCATCACCGCCCTCAAGGCCAACAACGTGCAGACTGCAGATGTTCACTTGCATATGAACTCAGGTACTTGGCACTAAGACAGCGCCTTGCAGTGGCTCAATACTGCTGTCCTTTCCAACTACTCCTATACACAGAAACGAGAAATCGAGGAAGTTCCCTCAGACGTGCAGACGCTGAATTGGCTGTGCACGGACAAAGCACCCACTGACCAGTTGGAAAAGACCATAGAAGCCGCCAAAGCAGCACTGTACAGCAGAGACTTGGCCAATACTCGCGGAAGTGTCGCGACTCCGGCTTACATGTCCAGCGCAGCAATGGAGCTGTACAGCCAATACCATAGTAACAGCCTGGACATAGAGGTTATGTCGGGGTCGGGATTGCAGGCGAAGGGACTGCGTCTGCTGTATGGAGTGGGGCAGGGCGCTGTTGACCACTCCAGGCTGATAACTCTCTCTTATCACGGTGCTCCGACAAGTACCAAAAGACTGGCGATAGTGGGGAAGTCAGTCACATTTGATACCGGAGGACTGAACCTGAAGACAGGGAAGCATATGGAAGACATGCACCTGGATAAGGCAGGAGCGTGTGCTGCATTAGGAGTAATGCGCTGGGTCTTGGCCACCTCTTTCCCAGTCAATTTAGTCGTCTGTCTGGCAGCCGCTGAGAACTCCATCGGACAGGCAGTCTTCAAACCCGGGGATATCCTAACTTCACTCAGTGGGAAAACGGTGGAAATCAAGAACACAGACGCGGAAGGCAGACTGGCACTAGCAGACGCAATCACCTACACTCAGCAGCGGCACAAGCCTGACACTTTGATCGACTTAGCCACTCTCACAGGCTCCGTCGTAGTCGCACTGGGAGAAAGAACTGCCGGAGTCTTCGGCAACCACAGAAAACTGCTCACAGACCTGATAGTTGCAGGGAAGGCAGTGGACGAAGACCTGTGGGAACTGCCAATCACGCAGGAATACCGAAGGCAAATGAAGGGGAAAGCCACTGACTTGGTAAACGACGCTGCAGGCCGCTGTGGAGCGGGGCAGGCCGCAGCCTTCCTCGAGGCTTTTGTCCGCAAGAAGACGCACTGGGCGCATATCGACTTGGCTGGCCCTGCGACGCCTGCTCAGCCGCATAGGCAGTTCCCCAAGGGCGCCACAGGCTTCGGAACGCAGCTACTTATCCGCTACCTTCAAAATAGCGCTTTAGTCCATTGAGACTTCTAACATTAGGGACAGTGAGGTGCGGTTTGGACTAAGAATTCTTAGGATTGCGGGAAAAAGACTGAAATTCGGTACTTCTGGCTAATGCTTGAATAGCCTTAAAGGTATACACATCCGCTGTCCCACTAACTACTATGGCATACACTGGTACATTAGGAAACTAAGTCATTTTACATGTATTTTACCTTTCGCCAGATCCGATAGCCCTGCACTTTAGTGCGAAATTACCGAGATGCAGTCCTGTGACCTTCGGCCTCCCCATATTCCCTATAGTTCCAAGACCATTAGCCGCTTTGGACCATATATAGCAATCAGCCAAGGCACAGCCAGCCTATACGTAAACCCAGATTCCGACTAGAAGCTACAGGGATAGTTACACAGGCACACCACTAGCACCCAACTTTTCAACATTCGTGCAGTCCTCACACCAATGCAGGACTTTCTGACACTAAGGTGTCTGTGGCATTTGCTTAGAGAAAAACTGAGGAAAGACAGAGGAACTGAAGAAAGGAAGAAGACGAGAATAGCGTGAGGCGAAATTTGGGCTAAAGTGACTTTTGGGCCTTCTAGAAGCCCATAGTTTTTTTGGCCTTCTAGAACTATCGAGCAGGGTAACGGTGCTAAAAGCTCCATTCAGGTACACTTCCAACCTATTTTAATGAAATCTCGGTGTCCCTACGACGACTGCCACAAAAGCCTGAGTTCCAAGTTCAACCTCCAACGCCACATCGACACCTGTCACCTTCGCATCAAGCGCTTCGAGTGTGAAGTCTGCTTCAAGCGCTTCGCCAGCAAGCAGAACCTACGAGAGCACGAATTCATCCACGGCGAAGGTGCATCCGACGACTCTATCGTCCCGGAGCTACTGACAGGCTTGAGGGAAGTCATAGAAATCCCCAGGCTCAGTGACTTGCTGAGCTATTCCAATGACCCGATGTTTAGACCCTATTTACATGTGAATCGGATTTATCCGTACCCGGTGGTGACGAAGGAAGTGCGATTGGCGCTTATTGGAGACATGCAAAGGCAAGGGATGCTCCCCAAGTTGGGAGACGTGGTGAAGTTTTAGGCTAATAGTGACTCAGCCGTACTCCAAATACAGCTTCGAGATCCCGCTAGAAATGGCATTTCGACCTGCGAAGGCTTCTGGACTGACTGAGGGTCCGGCCTCTCTTTCAGCCCGCATACACGCGGCTCTGGCCAGCAGTGCAAAAACTTCGAAAGCCGCTCCAGATCTTAAAGAGCCAAATCCTGCCCGAGCTAACGTCTCCAAATCACCTATAAAGCGAGCGAATCTTCGAGAATTGCAAGGAAAGGTGACGAGGGGAAAGCCGAAGGAAGTGACTTGCAGCTTCGAAGACCTCTTGCAGAGAACTACTAACAGTGCTTCCCCGGAAAGACGAGGCGCTCTGACCAAGGCCGGCTTCACCACAGACTTCCTAGAGCCAGAGGACAGCGCCAGCTTCCGTGACTCCTTCGTCCATAGCAACAAGCCGCCCGGACCACAGCTCCGCGCTGCTCTCACCATACAACGCCTCAATCCTGCGAACTCTGCGAGAAGTAGGAAACTGCCTGAGGAAGCCCGAGACCAGCTGAATACCTCGGGAACTACTCAAAACTCCTCACGAGTGGAAGTGGAAGCGGAGGACCGACAGTTGATCCAGACACTTTCGAAGAAGTTGGGACTGGAAGGACAATACCAGTTGATTCCTAGTGACTGTCCGCTGCCCAGTACTTTGGTGGTGAGGAGTGCACAGGGGTATCAGGTCTACGACCTGCGTAGGACGTAGTGTAATAAATGCTGGCTAGGGTGCTCCGCAGGTGGAACCATTACGAGGTCTTGGGAGTGTCTCTGGACTCAAATCAGCTGCAGATAAAGCAGGCCTTTTACCGGCTGGCCAAGAAGTACCACCCAGACGCTTCCTCCGAACGCACAGCTGAGAAATTTAAGGAAGTCACCGAGGCTTATAAAGTCCTGTCGGACTCAGACCTCCGACAAGTGTATGACCGCAAGTTGTCCAACGAGCAAGCCAGAGCCCAGAAAAGCTCCCAAAGGCCCTCCTCCACCCCTACTCAGGAAGAACCCTTCGAAGACCCAGATGAAAGTCCCTACACAAAGGCATACACCAACTTCTACGACACTGCAAAGCGCAGTGAACTGCGAGAAGCCCGCATGAAGACCGGGGAACACCTGAAAGACCCGATGTACAAAAAGTCTATCAGAGAGTTCGGGAGAGATGTAAGTTTCACACTCCTGGTAGTGGCTCTGAGCATCACTGCAGTTCTATCTCCCTTCCTCATTCGCTACGCTTCCAAGGCTGACTTCGAACTGTCGCGCCAACTACTGGAAGAGTTAGACGAAGTCCAGAAGGAGCAAAACTACAAAGTCAATGTAGAGAAGGGTAAGTAATGAGGAATAATTACCCGTTGGTCTTCAGACGCTCGGGAGCAGAGCACAGTTTTCTCTCGCCCAGTGAGTCGGATATCAGTCAGGAGCTGCAGGCTGTCTACACCCCGATCTGTGAAGAGCTGGAAACGGGCAGGGAGTTGGAAGCGGCTGAGAAGGATGTGCAGACTGTGGCTTTCGATAACCTCCCTTTGCCCAGATACCCCCCGCCTCGGTACCTAACCCCCAAGCGGCCAATCGCAGGCTCGAGATTAGTACTCGAAGGGAGAAGTCTGGGCAAGACCCAGCCAGTCCAGCTCTCCACTACAACACACAAAGCAGTTCGACTCAAACGAACTTCGAGGGGTATTGTACCCCTACTACGGTCAGTCTCAGCCCAGCGCTCCCCTACCGAAGTCCCCTCTCTGGAGAGCACTTACGAGGCTAGGGCGTTTTGCATAGGAAGAGCGGAACTACCACCGACCTTCCCTATAAGTATCCGCAGAACTGCTGTGGCCGGGGCTCTGGTGACCAGTAGAACCAAGCGAGAGGCTGTGCTGCAGGCCGCTTCGTCCCTGTTCGCTACTGAGAAGTTGGACTTGGTCCTGGCTTTTCAGTCCAGGACGCAGGTTTATTCTGCAGCTTTCACGGGCGACAACGCTCCATTAAGTCGTTGCTGCCAAGCAACCCTCCTCCTGGAACTCATCAAATCCGGAGAAATGCGAGTGAAATGCAGCAATCAAGACTGCCCCTCACTGCAAATCCTGCATCTAGCCGCCAATGTGCGGCAACGACTGTGGGTGGAGGAGAGTTTGCTGCGCAATAGTAAGTTGTCCAGCTCTCTCAGCCTCTTTATTCAGCGAGGAGCCTTCAAAATCCGCCCAATTCGCAAGGAACTGGACAGAGTCAAGTACCAACAGACTCGGCCGCAGACCACTGTTACGTCTGTGTCTACGACGCAGAGACGAGGGAAAGTGCCTTTTACTGTAGTTTCTTAAGCCGAGTTATACGTTCTTAGAGAATTGCAGTGTCTTTCTAGGCTGATTCGGGGTAGTGGCTGGATAAACTCATCTTTCGCACTGGTCTTGAAGGCGTGTTTTCATTTTCTCGGCTTAAATATCACTCTGAAATGCCCCAATCTGTATAGAAAGCGAGAATGTGAGTCGAAGACTAGCCTCAGTTCCTCAAATCATGCAACTTTCTCTATGACTCTCCAGCTATTCCCGCTTACCCTTCCCAGTTTCCACCCAACTAAGCTCCATAAGCAATTCCAGCAGTCCAAAGTCCTTCGCAGACTTCATTCAAACAGTCCAGTATATATCCAAATGCGGCGAAGGAATCGCAAGGCTCGGCCCGCCAGTGTGGACCACCTACGAGCTGAGGCCAAAGGACTGGTGCAGCTACTAGAGCGAGTGGGCGAGCGCAACGCTGAGCGCACCGAAATGCTGACCGCCCGAGAAAAGCTGCAAGCACTGGTGCTGGGTTGGAACGGAGTCCTAGCAGCAGCGCAGGAGGCAGCGGGGGTAGCCAAGTCCACCCTGCACACACTGGAATCCGAGCACTTCGCTGCAATCGGCAGAAACCGGGAGATTGAGGAAAGCCTGAGCACGAGGGTGAAGGCTGCGGAGTTGCTGTGCAGGGACAGGGAGACGGAACTAGTCAGAGAGGTGCAGACTCTCAGGGCCAACATAGAGAAGGGGCAGGAAGTCTGGGCTGCGCAGATGGCGGGCATTGAGAAGAACCTCAAGGAGCAGCAGAGCTGCAAGGAAAGTGCGAAGGCCAGGTACAGAAGCAAGATGGAGAGGGTGGAGACGGTGCTCAGCCAGGCGATTGAGGACTACAAAGCTAGGAAACAGGGACTGAAAGAAGAGGACCTGTCGCAACACTCAGTGCAGGCTTCCCCGACTCAAGGCCGTTTCTATAGTCGGCTGAAAGCTCTCCAGTTGAAAGTGGCAGAGCTGAAAATGGAAGAAATCAGCTCGGCTGGCTCCAGTGTCTTTTCAGACGAATCTGCCTCCGGGCACTCTAGCGAAGTGGACCAGTCCAGTGCTGAGAAGCACAGTCCAGACTCCGACTTCCACTCCAGTAACCCACTGAGCAGCGGCTCTAGTGCTAGGGAGGAAAGCCAACTGATGGATATACTGCTAGTGGACAGTGCGACTCCCAAGCAGACTAGCAGTCGGGTGCCTGCCCTGGCCCTGCACCTGCTCAACCGGCCTGCGACTATGCTGAGGGAAGACACTCCTCTCAAACAGCCAGCGAAGGAAGTGGTACCGAAGTTGCTGGCTCCGACGCCCAAAGCTCCGGTCCAGCCTGTGAAGCCGGAGGCAGTTCGCGGGAGGCTGAGTGGAAGGCGACTAGTACTGAGGAGTCGAGAGTCCTCAGGGACTTCTTCGCCACAGAGAGACCACTCAAACGTCCTTTCAGAACCTCCATCAGGCTCTAATTTCCGACTGCGCCGCTTTAAGGAAGCTGAGCGGCCTGCGCTGAAGCTTGGAGCAAGGCTGCCGTTGCCAGTGCCCAATCGTCCTCTTCGGCCTTTCCTAGACCTTGTAAAGCAATAACGACTAAAAGCACAGTCACACTTTCATGTCTTTGATGGACGTTTGACCAATTTTTAGTTAGATGCACGCAGTTTCAATAAGTTATGAAGAGAAGTTTGGAGTCGTGATACAGAGAAATAGTATCGCTCGGAGAAGCACTATTTTGCCCACTAAATTTCGCCTGCAATTCCCATCTTGCACTATGAAGATTTGACAATCCTAAGGCAAAACTCTCTGCCAATTGACTAATAGGTTTGGCACTAATTTGAAAGAAAGGCAAAAAGTCTGTTTCCTGCTAAGTCCAGACTCCCACAGTGCAGAAACAGACCCAGCGGAAGACCACTTACACACCTTCGTCCTAACGTAAACTTTAAATATGAAGGCCTGGGCTGCTGCTGACTCCCTCCTTTCCTCTCCTGACACTCGCATCGAAGACGTGCTGCAGTGGTCTGAGGCCATTGCGGCTGCGAGGAAGGGCTACCCTGCCTTGCTTGCCTACCTCCAAGGCGTCCACCTGAGTGACCTAATTGACTACATCATAGAAGACCCAGACCCCACCTTAGACCCTCGCCAAGCAGCCCTATTCCCCTGCATCGCCGTAGAAATGATGACCGACGCCCCCGAAGTCCTCGACCTCTTTTTCTCCGACGCCACCTACCTGGACCAGTTCTTTTCCTACCTGCAAAAGGCCAGTCTCGACCCAACGGCCGCAGGCTACTTCTCCACTGTCGCGCAGAATCTACTGAGTAGAAACCCAGTGGAACTAGTGACCTATCTGTTTATCAGGTATAGTTATGGGCCGGACTTGGGGAGGCATTTGGGGTGCAGGGCAGTGCAGGACTTCCTGTGGAAGCTGCTGCGCTGTGAGCCGGGACTGGCACAGTTCTCGATAGAGAAGCTGGAGTTGCTGGAGCTGCTAAGTGAATACATCAGTGATGAAGCCGCTATAGGCGAAATCCTCAATTCCAGTTCCATCCTTCTCGACCTGATCTCCAACGGCAGAGATATCAAGGGCTGGCGGGTCTACATCGCCCTGCTCCTGCAGTGGAAAGTTGCCGCCCCCTGGTGTCTGGCGCTCATTTCCGGCCTTCCCCTAGCTGCCCGCACTGCAGCACAGCTCATGACTGCGCTCCTGAGTCTCCCGGACTTCCCACAACTCGCCAAAATAAACTATGAGGATGTGGACAGGGCGATAAAGAAGCAGCTGGGAAGGCCCTATACAGCCTCTGCCGCTCCTGTGTCCGCCCTGCCTCCTCTCCTCGCCAACTTACTGCCTCTACTGCCCTTCCTAGTCAGCTATTTGGAGCAGGACAGCACAGACCTGCAACTCCGTGTGTCCATTATAGATTTGATCACTGCCATCAGTGGCCTCTCCATCCCTGAAGCCACTTCCTCCCTAGTCACTTCCGGCTCCTACTCCGCTGTTATTGCCCTGTTTGAGACCCAGCCCTGGGCTTCTTTCCTACATACTGCAGTGGAAGCACTGGTTAGAAAGGTCCTGGATGGGTCGAATCTCACACTCAAGAAGGACCTGCTGGGCACTGCCAGACTGCCAGAGACCTTGGCAGGACTCGCTGCTTGTCCATACGTTGTGTCTGCGAATGGGTCGAAGCAGCGGAGAGGGCAGCTTGGGCACGTAACCCGAATAGCGAACTCCCTCGTGTGCAAGGACAGCCTTCAAGATATCCTGCAGCCGCTCTACTGCCAGCACTGGTGGACCGAGTTCCTGACCCACTTCCTACTGCCCCAGACCTCACTAGAAGGGCGCAAACTAGGGCTCGACTCCGGCCAAGAGGACAGTGAGGAGGAAAGTGAGCTGTTCCAAGAAGTTACCAATACCAGGCAGGAGAGACAGCCGAAGGAAAAGGACACTGCGCTGTTCATACCTGAGGCTACTTGCCTGGACACAGCCTGTGACTTCCAACTGCTGGAGGCCTGCCCTTTGCTGGGGTTCCAGACCTACCTCTACTGGCGCCTTCCAGTCCCTACTGCGGACTTGCCTGCCCTAGACTAACTGATACAGACCAGTCTTCATATGTTAGGACTAACAACTATAGTACACGGCCTGTACTTCCTGAGTCTGGGGTTGCCCAGCTGTCTCGCAGGCGAGCTGGGCTTGGACACCAGGATGTCAGGCATAGGCACAGAGGTGTTGGCAATGACGTAGGCGAGACTGGTGGGGCTTTGGAAGAGGTGGGCAGTTTCGTTCTTCTCATTGCCAAGGTGCAGCAGACGGAACTGCAGTCTGCGCGGGTTTACGCCCGGGGGAGAGGAGGCAGGCTTGCTAGGGTGCTTAATATCCCTCAGGTCGCCTTCTTCGGACGGCCTTTGACGGCCGCTGGAATCTTCAAAAGCTTCGAATAGGTCGAATTTCTGGTTCACTGGCGATTCCCGCTTTTCTTCCTCGAGAACTAGGGAGATAGAGGAAGCGCCTTCGAAGGCAGAGAGGTTGGCCAGGTCTGCACGGCCCGAGGACTTCAGGAAGGAGGGAGAGGTGGGCTTGGGAGAAAGGCGCTCCAGGTGCAGGTGGGGGATATGAATAGGACTCGCATGTTTATCAACAGGCTCATAGAAGGAGAGCACTTGACTACTGGAGGACTCTCGAAAGGCCAAGTCCAGCGGGTCCTCCCTGTCCACAAACTCCTCAGTAGCCTCGTTCCTGTCCCCCTCCCGCCTTTCCACGGGGCCTTCCCGCACTGAGTCGGTGTCTTGGCTGATCCGCTCGTTGGTCACATTCAGCAGATCGTCCAGTTGCACGTCTCTTTCGAAGGCTTCTCTCCTTCCATTCAGCAGCGAAAAGAGGAGACTTTCCCGTTTGGACACTGATAAAGAGCTGTGCAGTACCAGCGAGTAGTCCTGTCCAGCAGGCGTGAAGGCAATGCCAGCCAGGGGCAGGGCAAGGTCTTGCCTATATACAGGGAACAGCGCACTGCCCAGGTGGCGATAAGACTCAGTCCGAGGTCGAAAGTCCAAATCTGAGGCTGATTCCATCGCTAATTGAGCGAAAATGCCTCTATCGATGGTAGGGTTGGAACTCCGAGGCAGGTCTTCCTTTCGTCGATACTGCTGCACCTTTCTTTTCATAGCTTGCAACTGCGCTACTAAGCCCCGGTCCTCATCTGGCACAGCAGATAGCGACACACTCTCTGATTGTCCGGAACTATGCCCCAATTCCCACTTCGGTCCGCTTTCATGGGACAACTCCAACTTCTTTATCTTCTCATCACGTCTCACTCTGGCTTGCTCGCCCAGGGCGACTTTCTGCTCCTCGAGCAAGTCTTCCTCAGAGAACAGGACTGGGAGGATGTTGCCGAAGTCTTGCTTGGGCTTGTGCAGGAGAAGTCGCTGGTGCAGGAGTTCGTCCAGGTCGCGAGACAGGTCGGAGAGGTGTTGATCTGCCTGCGCTTGAACGTGTTGCAGTTGACGGTTGAAGTGGAGTTGTTGCTCAGACCGCTCGGCTTGCAGGCGACTTAGTTCTAACCGAAGCTCTGAAAGCTGGAAACTGAGCGGCTCCACCTCTCTCCTAACTCCCTGCAGTCCATCCACAATATCCTCCCAATTCGACACAAGCCTCTCCAGCTTCCCCGCCAGCGCCTCCAGTTCCTCTGCTGGGTCCCAGGGTAGTCCCCAAGTCCCAGCAAAGCGTCTCAGACTGGCGAGCAGTTGGTGTGCATCCACTCTCGCTGTTTCCAGCATGTCGTAAGGGGAGTACAGAGGCGAAGGCACGCCATTGTCGCCTAGTTGCAGGCCGTCAGGGGGCAGGTCCAGAGTGAAGGACGGCTTGCTGTTGGTCTCCATCTATTACCAGCAATGGACTAGGGCTTAGGCCGGTACCGCCGCATTAGCTCTTCAGTGCGCTTGCGCTCTTCTGCGATTAGAGCACTGAAGCGGGAGTGGTCGGTGGGCAGGTCTGACTTGCGGAGCGGCGCTGAGCCTACATGCAAGGGCAGTACTGTAGTAAGTGTTTCCCCTCCGGGCTGGCTCTCCACTTGCAATCCAGGAACCGGAGGAGGGGGCGACCCTGCCTTGGCTTGTAAAAGCGCTGTTTCCAGTCCCGCTAGAGTTGTCCTAATTTCCTCCATTTCCTGCTTGTGCAGAGCTGCTTGTCTCCGTAGGGTCTCGTCCCTGTCCCTCACCTCTCTCTCCAGCCTGCCCACAGTGCCATCCAGGTCCGTGAGCACCGCTTTGTGCTCTGTTTTCACTGCGCAGGGGGGAGTGGGGCGTCTGTTGAGTTCGTCTACAAGGGCCAAGAGGCGGGCTTTTTCCTCCAAAGCCCGCTCTAACTCTGCTTCCAGGTCCACTCTCACCTCAGTTTCAGAGTGCAAGTTCCCTTCCAGACGGATCATTTCCTCGTTATTCGCCTCTCGGACGAGCTTTAACTCCTCAATAGTCGTATAGGCGCCTTCCAACTGCTTCCTTAGCAGGGCGATATCAGCCTCTAAAGGCTTCACTGAGCGTTCCGCCCGCTCTCTCTCCTTCCTGGACTCTGCTACTTCGTAGAGCAGCTGAGCTCGCAGGTCTCCGACCAGTCCGAAGTCCTCGGCCTTCACTTCCAAGGCCTGTTGGAGGCGCTGGTTCTCTGCTGCGGCTGAGGAAAGGCTCTTGCCCAGGGCTTCTAGGTCGCTCTTGCTTTGGGAGCACTGGGCTTGGAGGGTGGAGAGTTGGGCCTGCAGAGTGGAAACTTCAGAGGCCAGGGAGGACTTGGAGGCAGTGGCCAGGGAGCTTTCGAGACGGCGGGAGTACTTCTTGCTCTCCACCAGTTCCCTCTCTGTGTCCTGCTTCTGCTTCCCTACTCTGTTGACTGCTTACTTGTGCAGTGTCGTCTTCAACACAGTCGCTTCTTTCTCCCTCGCCTCGTACACACTCCTGATTTTGCCTAGCTCCGCCACAGCTGACTCCAGTCTTCTCTGCAATCTGGCGTTTTCCTTGCCCAGCACATCTGCCTGCGAACGCAGTTCCTTCACTTCCTTCGTAGGCGTGCGGGTATCAGACGCAGGTCTGGGAGTCTTGAGGGCAGGGGAGCGGTCTGACACATTGGCGAAGCTGGGACTGCCTTGACTCACCGAGCCCTCGCGACTGCTGTTCGGAGTCCGCACTAAAGCACTCATTATAGGAAGGAAAGAAGCCTAGTTGAGGCGATTAGAGCGTACGGTCGAAGTCTGGGTACACTGAATACAGCTGCTCCACTGTCGCGATGCTCACTCGCGGGGTGCTAAGTCTCTGTGCACTGGAAAAGGAGCCGAGTGCCATGGAACGGCTCAAGTCCAGTACAATACAGGAGATGTCGTCCACCATCACATCCTCTTTCTCCACCACTGCCTGCCAGCGACTCCTCGCTTCCTCACATAAGAGGTGAGCCAGTGTAGTGTCGGCCTCCGTTATGGCGGTGCCGCTGGGCATTTCGGAGAAGTGGGTCTGCGCGGTGCCTTTGAAGTCCCGCAGAAAGCAAATCACCTGTTTGTTGTCCATCACATCCCTATGTATAACTCACCAAACTCCGTCTGAAGCCAGGACCAGGAAGTGGTCTTGCCCCGGCTGCAGCTGAAAGCGCCTTGTAATGGGAGTGGCCTGCACCCCCACCGAATGCCCCACAGCGTCGCCTATTGACCTGGACATAGCGAGGCCGAGGACATTGTCCTTCGTCCACACTCGGTAGGGCCCGATATGAGCGCCGTACTGGTTCTGTAGCTTGGCCACCTTGCCTCCTTTCCGCTGAATCCGCTCCAGTTCCTGTTGGTGGTGTGGCTTCTGGTCCACTGATAACTGGTACGCGACTATTTCCCCTACCTCTCCAAGTGTACTTCCATCACTGTCAATAGCGCCTAATATACACCTCGAGTCCCCCAAACTGCCCACTGTCAGATTAAGTCCTGTGAGGAAGGCAGCCACTGCAGTGGTTCCGGAGAGAGAAACGTCAATTCCACTACTGGCGTTCAGCTCAGCATCGCACAGTTCCATCATCTGCTTGAGGGACATTTCCGCGTCTTCCTAAGGTGAAGGATACCTGGAAAGTGCGCTGGTTGTCTGTGAAGTAGGCCTTTACGAAGCTTTGGCAGAAGTCTGTGACAGCCGCTCCGTTGTCTCCGTGTCCGTCAAAGAGGCAAACCAGCAGTGTTTCCTTTTCCACGGCCCAAAACAGTCCGTCTTGGCAGGGCTTTGCCACTTGGCCTCGTGGGTCGAAGCCCGGCAGTACGCAGGTAGTAACGTCCAGGACGAGTCTGTCAAGTCGGACTTCTCGGGCCGCACTGACTTGCACAGGCCTGGGCAGACTGACCATCACCTGCTCCACAGCTGTCACTTTGCCCAGCACATCGCGGCTCTGGATAGCCAAGTGCACCTCTTGCAGGTACTTCCTGCGAGTGCAGCTCTGCGGCTTCGCTTCCTTGTCCAGACAGTGGCCCATAGACAATGGAAATGGCGGTCTGGCATTAGACTCGTATTATCGATGCAAGTGCCTGCCTAGTGCATAGGACTTGGACGTCCCTACTTGTAGAGGTCACATTTCTTAATTTTATTCATATACAGAGGCAAATTAACTGGATTTAGGCACCATTCGAACTGTATTCATTTTAAACGTAACCATTTTGCTGGCTAAAGACCAGTTTCTGTAATTATTACAGTCTTTTGGCTTCTTGCAGAAACACTGCTGTTTCCCCTATAATAGCCCTGTTATTCTGCTTTCGCCGCTTCCCACTAGCTGCAGAGAGAGAATGCGACTGAGACAATCAGCTATTGACGCAGTAAACCCACTAATACGTCCAGAAAATAAAATTTAGACCGGTACACTGCACTGAATCATACAATAAAATAACAGAAAGCCCAGTACTGTGATTTCTACGATAAAACTATAAAGATTAAGGAAAATTTACGCCAAATTATGTTTTTATGTTGACTTTTGCCTAATTCTCGCTAATCACTCTCAAATTTCAGGTATCTCGTGAAAAGTCTCAATAGAAATGCGATAATTATGGTAAAAACTGCTAATTATATAGAAGCACAGGCAGTTTCAGTGATAGATCTTCCATAATATGGTTATTTATAGGTCTATGTGATGAATAGCGTAGATGCACGCTTTATTTATGCTTTATGTACATTTTCATATGTAAAATATGGCTTGGGGTTGATTTCGCGAAAATAGCTGAAAATCAGAATTTTCTGGCTCGGAGGCAGCTTTTAGTTGTATATTAAGATTATTATATTGAGAATAGGGAACTTCGCAAGGAAGGCTAAAATCGCCTGTTCTTAGAAAATAACCTGCGAAAAAGCTCTATTTGCCAACTTCATTTATATTCAATTTGCTCTGAAAGGTGCTTTCTTTAGTTCTACTATCCAAACTGTGGGGATAAAGTGAACTCTAAGTTTTGCACTAGGACTCGGGCCTTTGGCTCTGTATTAGCAATCACCTGTTAGTTATGTAATACATCTTTGCAGTTTTTTCCTGCAGTAAATGGCGTGCATGGCAATCTTCTGTACTGCTAACTCCAGTAGTTGGCCTGAAACACCACTCAGTTTGCTCCCCTTTCACACAAACCAGATAGGATTTCCCCTATATCTTCCGATATGAGGAAAGGCAAAAATACAGCTGGTGCAGTAATAACACTGTTTGTTACTCCACCCGACTTTCATCTTTTACAAGACAATATTTTTTTGTTAGTATAGGAAGCCTAGCTATGTTAATCAAGCAGTGTATCAAGCTACTCTTAATCCTAAAGCCGGATGTCCCTACTTTAAGCTATCTGCCGAGCCACTATCCTGTTTAACACGCACAAGTGAAGATGACAAGTTCAGTTGAAACAGGGTAATTGACCTTGTTTCACTACATATGTACGTCTTTTGACTGTTGCTAAGCCTGTCCCAATTGGCACGCCATTATGTCAATTTCATCCACTGTGTTGCCTTTCTGACACCGCTGTTTTCCCACTTCATTTGCCTTAGTCCTTGTCTGTTTAAACCCTATAGCTGTCCCTTTTCTCGCAATATCGCAATTTCCTACATTTCATTCAAGTACTGCTAGAGATGGAACAGTCTAAATCAAGTAGGGGATTGCTGCCAAATAAGAAAAAAGTGATATAGGCAGAATGATACTAGG
>Ga0247837_1000993_pt1 | contig 61110 bp, 44 predicted proteins | sample LaCtaG_2_FD_187115 | JGI IMG/M metagenome (GOLD analysis project Ga0247837, IMG submission 187115) | Freshwater microbial communities from meromictic Lake La Cruz, Castile-La Mancha, Spain - LaCruzMarch2015_14.5m | ecosystem: Environmental > Aquatic > Freshwater > Lake | place: Spain: Castile-La... | reverse complement strand
CCTTATCATCCCTAAATAATTACCCATGACTACCATCACAGTGGAAGAAATGAAAGCCTTATTAGATAAAGGCGAACCCATTCACTTAGTAGATGTTCGCGAACCCCATGAGCATGCCGATTTTAATATTGGGGGTTTATTACTTCCATTGGGCCAAGTGCAAACTTTGCAAATAGAACCCATCGAAGATTGGAAGCAGGAACCCGTATATTTTTATTGTAGAAGCGGCAACCGCAGCGGTCAGGCCTGTATGATGTTGGAATCATTAGGATTTACTAATGTGATTAATGTAACAGGCGGTATGCTGGCTTGGCAAGAAAGAATTGGCAGATAATTTTTCCGCAACTTTCTTATTTACAACCCAATATTGATGGCAGCTAAAAAATTCCTTCCTGCCATAGGATAATAGGCATTGTCGGCAATCAATTGCTGATTGGTTATATAGGGATAGGTATATCCATTGGGCTGATAGTGTTGGTTCCATAAATTAAACACCTGAACAATCAGTCTACATTCCCGCAATCTACGAATCGGTATCTTCCAACTTGCACGAATATCTTGCACATAAAAGGGAGCAATTTTTCGTTGCTCATTCGAGGTGTTGTCTAGGTATTGTTTCCCCACATATTTATGCAACCATTCTAATTCAAGGCTGGCAATCGGTTTCCAGTTAATGTTCCCAGAACCGGTAACCGCTGGCGAAAATGAAATGTCGGTATTGTTATGTTCCACGGGATCTTGATTGCCGGTATCGTAATTGTCTACATATTCCGTAAATGATTTGATTTTGTTTTTACTGATAGTCAAATTACCACTAACCTGCAACGTTGGAACTATCTGCCAGCCGGCTTCCCACTCCATTCCGGTGCGATAGCTGCGGGGCACATTGGTTCGGGTATACGCCCCTACATCATTGATTTGTCCGGTTAACACCAGTTGTTGGTTATACAACATATAAAACAAAGTAACTCCCCAATATCCCCGGCTAGATTTTTTCATCCAGCCTGCTTCCCAATCGTGTAAGGTTTCTGCATTGGGTTGTGAAAGAATCCCCGCCTGAAAATCGTCGCGATTGGGTTCTTTATTGGCAACTGAATAACTTAGAAAAGCCTGTGTTCCCTGATTTTGATAGTGGATGCCCATTTTGGGATTGAGGAATGAGAACTGCCGGTTAACCAACAAATCTGGCTTACCCTGAAATCCATTCATCACATGTTGTACGTGGCGATATTGTATATCTGCAAAAGCCTTCCATTTTTCGGAAAGATTTTCTTGCCACTTTACATACAGGTGACCATCATTTTTATTTGCGGTTAAGTTATAGTAACGGTAATCTTTAGAAACCGTTCCTTTTTCCAGCCAGGGTAATAATCCAAAATGTTTGCCATTATAGCGAGTAATTCCGCCCCCGATGGTTAACTCCCTTCTAAGGGTTTTTTGTTGTAGGGTAAAAAATTGTCCTGCATAGACATTATCCAACCATTTCTGCCTAATCAGATCGGTTTCTGCATATGCAATTCCCCCGATAGTAATATTCGATAATCCATAATCTGCATACGCCTGATTGGCTTTGTATTCCTCATAATATCCCTTGCCCGTGCTAACAAAGCTGGAAGTGTTGAGCGTCCAGTTATTGGGAAGAGCCTGATTAAAGAATAGTTGGTAATGGGTTTGGGTGTAATTGTCGGTTTGGTTATCGTACGGAGTACCGGGTTTTTCGGTGCCGGCGGGATTGAAGGTTCGATTGGTAGCGAGTAAATTTTCAGGAACTCCATACCAAGCCTGATAGGTTTTTTCCTTACCGGAGAAAATATTCAGTCGCAGGCTCGATTTATTTTTTCGGAATTGTGTGCTGAAGTAAAAAGATTGCAGGTTACTTTTAGCACGGTCGATATAGCCATCACTAACTATGCGGCTGATTCGTCCATCCATCGTAACATATTTACCAATTAATCCGGTTCCTCCCTGTATGGTATTTTTTAGGGTTCCGAAAGATCCGGCACTGTTATTAATATCCAGGTAGGCTTTCTCATGGATTTCATTAGTAGAAAGGTGAATGGAAGCACCAAAAGCAGCAGGACCATTGCTCGAGGTTCCCACACCTCTTTGCACCTGTATACTGTTTACGGAGGAAGTGAAATCGGGCATATTTACAAAAAACGTACCCATGCTTTCTGCATCATTATACGGAATACCATTGAGGGTAACATTGATGCGGGTGGCATCGGATCCCCTGATTCGGATGCCGGTATAACCAACGCCATTACCTGCATCCGCATTTACTACCACGGAAGGCACCTGATTCAATAACATAGGGATATCCATACCGAGGTTGGATTTCTTTAGCTGCTCTTTATTGATATTGGTTTTGGCAAAGGGGGCCGTTTCTGCTGCTCGAACGGCTGTTACTTCCAGGGGTTGTAGCTCATTGGTTGCGGCTGTAAGTAAAATATCAATAGGCGAATTGGGTAATAGGGTAGCAATACTTTTTTGTTGAGATTGATATCCCAGGGCATTAATCAGTAGTTCACTTTTTTTACTTGCATTGTTTGATAGGGTGAACTGACCTAACTGATTGGTTATCGTTGAATGACTGCCATACCAAACGACTGCTCCGGGTATGGGTAGGCCGGTTTGGATGTCTTTTACGGTACCGGATATGGAGTTACCGGTGGGTAACTGTGCAAAAAGGGTGATTGATACAAAAATTACAATCAATGTTCCCAACAACTTTTTCATAAACAACTGTTTAAAAAGTTAATAATGGGAACAGGGAATAGCGGATAGAGAAGTGGAGCGAGCACCTTCCCTTCGCAGGCATTACCCTGTTCAGGTTCTACGGGTATTATCTCAGCTAGAAAAGGCTTACGCCAAATCCGGCACCCCGGGATCAGCTGCAAATATACGGAGAATGTTTTTTTCTTTCGTATTGTTGTAACTTTTAGTGTTCCGCTACGTTTTACTCCTAAACATTTATATGAAACAGCTATTCAGTCTTTTACTTTTTATATCCGGTTGGTTAAGTGTAAGTGCACAAGAAACCAAACACCTGGTAAAGGATGCTAATGCCCAACAGCGTTCTGTTGGCAGTTTTACTGGAATACAAGTATCAGGCGCTATTGATGTTTATGTTAACCAGAGTAAAGAATCTGCAGTGGCTGTTAGCGCTGCAAATACAGAAATGCGAGATAATATAATTACCGAAGTGAGGGGCAATATTTTGTATATTTCGTTTAGGGGCAGTTGGACATCCGGATGGAAGGATCCCAAGGCCAAGGCGTACATTTCAATTTCAACGCTTGAAATGCTAGATATAAGCGGTGCATCGAATTTGAATTTGGTGGGTGCTGTAAAGGGGGATGATCTACTGGTTAAATTATCCGGTGCCAGCGATATGAAAGGAGATATTCAATACAATAATGCACGGTTTGTATTAACGGGGGCTTCCGACAGTAAACTCACGGGCAAAGTGGGCAGAATTAAAATCCAGATTAGTGGGGCTTCTGATTGCAAATGCTACGATTTAATAGCAGATATAGCCGAAATAAATGCTTCCGGTGCTTCGGATGTGCAGATCAATGTGCAACAAGAAATCAGCGTAGAAGCCAGTGGGGCCAGTTCCGTTAACTATAAAGGATCTCCGCAACTGAAATCAGCCAAGGTAGCAGGGGCTTCTAGTTTTTCTAAGAAATCATAATGCCTCTGTTTAAAAATTAAGTTTAGTTAGAAATATTGAAATTACTAGTGCTGCTTCCAAAAAAATGGAAGCAGCATGTAAGTAAACCTACAACCATATTTAGAGGAAAAACTTGCCAATAATGTGAATTGATTTCAATACAAGCAAATAACTAGCAAAGAGGCCTAGCCTCTTCTACTACCATAACAACGGATTTTAATCCGTTGACTTTTGGTCAGGAAGTAAATTTCCCGTACCTTTGCACTCCAAACATCGCGAGGTAGAGCAGCGGTAGCTCGTCGGGCTCATAACCCGAAGGTCGGAGGTTCGATCCCTTCCCTCGCAACCAAACTAAGGCCCTTTGGGCCTTTTTTTTACTATATGAAGTCGGGCTTTGTAAATATTTTTGGCAAACCTAATGCCGGTAAAAGCACGCTCCTCAATGCGCTGATGGGCGAAAAGCTTGCTATTGTGTCGCACAAGGTGCAAACTACCCGGCACAGAATAAAGGCATTTTTGAATAAGCCCGGCGAATACCAATTGGTTTTATCCGATACCCCCGGCATCATCAACCCCCAGTATAAACTGCACCACCGAATGATGGAAGCCGTTAAATCGGCCCTGGAAGATGCCGACCTGGCCGTTTTACTGGTAGATGCCAACGATAATTTTACCGAACTGGATACAATTTTTACCGAACTGAAACTGAATGTTCCGGCTGTTGTGGTGTTGAACAAAATTGATGTGGCAGCTAATGGCAAAATAAAAGAAGCCGAAGCATTTTTTGCTGATAAACCCTATTGTAAAGAACTGGTGAAAATCTCTGCCCTGCAGAAAAATCACCTCGATACCCTGCTGTCTGTTTTACTTAAATACATCCCCGAAGGGATGCCTTTTTACAGTGAAGACGACCTAAGTGATTTACCCACCCGGTTTTTTGTTAGTGAACTAATCCGTGAAAAAATATACGAACTGTTTGGTGAAGAAATCCCTTACCACACCGCCGTAATGGTGAATGAATACAAAGAAAAAACTGACCTGATAAAAATACAGGCAGATATTATCGTAAATAGGGAATCGCAGAAAGCTATTTTAATTGGCGATAAAGGATGTATGATTAAACAAATTGGCATGCTCGCCAGAAAAGATATTGAAGCATTTATCGGTCAAAAAATATTTCTCGAATTGTTTATCAAAGTCCGCCCCAAATGGCGCGATAATGATATGCAGTTGAAAGAGTATGGATACCGCTAATCAGCGGAATCATTTAACGGTTTTATTATGAGTTATACTATTGCAATTGTAGGAAGACCCAATGTGGGAAAAAGCACTTTGTTCAACCGTTTGTTGGAACAACGAAAAGCTATTGTGGATGATATCAGTGGCGTTACCCGCGATCGCCAATACGGAGTGGCAGATTGGTCGGGTAAAGTATTTAACCTGATTGATACCGGTGGTTTTGTACCCCATGGTACCGAACTGTTTGAAGCCGAAATACGCACCCAGGTGAATATTGCCGTAGAAGAAGCCGATGCGCTTATTTTTCTGGTAGACGTGGCTACTGGTATAACCGACCTAGACGAATCGATGGCCCAATTGCTCCGCAAAAGCAGTAAGCCTGTTTTTGTGGTAGTAAATAAAGTAGATAATGGCACCCGCGAATTAGAAGCCACCGAATTTTATTCCCTGGGTTTTGAAAATACTTTTTTTATCAGCAGTATTTCCGGCAGCGGTACCGGCGAATTACTCGATGCCATTACCGCTCCCATTCCGGCAGAAGTGATCGACCGTGAAATACCCGAAGATAGCTTCCCCAAATTTGCTATCGTTGGTCAACCAAACGTTGGTAAATCTTCTTTGTTGAATGCACTAATCGGTGCAGAAAGAAGCATAGTGAGTGATATCTCCGGAACCACCCGCGATAGCATCCATACCCATTACAACCTCTTTCAGAAAGAGTTTATGTTGATTGATACGGCGGGTATCCGTAAAAAAAGCAAGGAGAAAGACGACCTAGAATTTTATTCCATCATCCGCGCTATCCGGGCTATGGATGAGGCCGATGTATGCTTTATTGTGCTGGATGCGGTAAAAGGCATCACCGCACAGGATATCACCATATTTAGTTTAGCCGTTCGCAAAGGAAAAGGAGTGGTAGTGTTGGTGAATAAATGGGATATGGTAGAAAAAACTACCAATACCCCCCGCGACTATGAAAAAGCATTGAAACAAAAACTGGCTCCCTTTACAGATGTGCCCATTATTTTTATTTCTGCAAAAGAAAAAACAAGGATATTTAAAGCCATAGAGGTAGGTTTGGAAGTATATACCCACCGAAATCAAAAGATTCCTACTGCAAAACTGAATGAAGTGATGCTGAAAGCCGTAGAATCGTACCACGCACCTGTAGTTCGTGGAAATGTGGTGAAAGTGAAATATATAACCCAATTACCCACGCCGGTTCCCTCTTTTGCCTTCTTTACCAATTATCCAGACGACATCAAAGCACCCTATAAAAACTACCTCGAAAATAAACTTCGGGAGCATTTTTCATTAAATGGTGTGCCGGTTCGGATTTATTTCCGCAAAAAGTAGAGCAGCCCTTTTTACAGGTAGCATCGCCAATTTTGCCGCTTTCGGCATGGGGAATATGTCAGTTTGTACCCCTAATACCCGCCTGAACAGCATGGCACTAATATTGTTTATTCCTGAAAAGCATCGCGGTTCCACAAAAAAACAGGGGTGTGTCATTTTGTCGTAATATTACTTTCTATGTCTCAACATAATTTTTTCAATAGTCGCGAGGAGGAATCAGATTTTATGCCCATTATCCCATTTAATGATGAGGATTTTGAGTTAGATAATAGTCTAGTTGTACCCGAAGTACTGCCCATTTTACCCCTGCGCAATACCGTTTTGTTTCCCGGAGTGGTACTGCCCATTACAGTAGGCAGAGATAAAAGCATTCAGGCAGTTAATGATGCCTATAAAGGGGAAAAACTAATTGGAGTAGTTGCCCAAAAAGATGCCGCTATTGAAGAACCGGTAGCGGAAGATTTATGCGCCATCGGAACCGTTGCTAAAATTGTTAAGCTGATTAAAATGCCGGATGGCGGCACAACTATTATTATTCAAGGTAAAAAGCGTTTTGCCTTAGGAGAAATGGTTCCCGGTGTAGATTATTTTAAAGGTGCTATCCAAATTTTACCCGACCAGCCGATTCCAGAATCGGAAGAGTTTAAAGCGCAGGTGAGCACCATTAAAGACCTGGCAACCCAAATCATTCAACTCTCTCCCAATATTCCTACCGAGGCGGGTATCGTGTTGAAGAACATCGAGAACCCCACTTTTCTGGTAAACTTTGTAAGCAGCAACCTGAACAGTGAATTGCAAGAAAAACAACATCTACTAGAATTAGATCAGGTGCAGGAACGTACCGTTCACCTGATTAAAATTTTACAAAAAGAATTGCAGTTTGCCGAGCTAAAAGATAAGGTTACCAATAAAACCCGCACGGAAATTGACAAACAACAGCGTGATTACTTTTTGCAGCAACAATTAAAAAGCATTAAAGACGAACTGGGCGGAGATACCAATGATCGCGAGTTGGTAGAAATGAAAAAGAAGGCCGAAGATAAAAAATGGCCCGAAGCAGCTAAAGTTGCCTTTAAAAATGGCATGGCCAAACTCGAGCGCATGCATCCCACCACACCCGATTATTCGGTGGTGTACAATCACCTCGATCTTATGCTCGACCTCCCCTGGGAAGAATATACCCTGGATAATTACGATCTTACCCATGCCGCCGAAGTGCTCAATAATGATCACTATGGCATGAGCAAAATAAAAACCCGTATTCTCGAATACCTCGCAGTATTAAAACTGAAAGGAGATATGAAGAGTCCGATCCTTTGTTTTTTAGGCCCTCCCGGAATTGGGAAAACCTCTTTAGGTCGCTCCATCGCCCATGCAGTTGGTAGAAAATATGTGCGGGTGAGTTTGGGTGGATTGCACGATGAAAGCGAAATACGCGGACACCGAAAAACCTATATCGGTGCCATGCCCGGCCGCATAGTGCAGAATATCCGTAAATGTAAATCATCTAATCCCGTAATGATATTGGATGAGATTGATAAAATAGGCAACGATTTTCGCGGCGATCCTTCTTCTGCTTTATTAGAAGTTTTAGATCCTGAGCAAAACCATTCTTTTTACGATAATTACCTCGAGCTGGAATATGATTTGAGTAAGGTGCTATTTATTGCTACTGCCAATAATATCCAGCAAATACAGCCGGCCCTGCGTGATCGTTTAGAGATTATCGACCTGAGTGGCTATGCTACAGAAGAAAAAATTCAAATCGCTTTACAGCATTTGGTGCCCAAACAAAAAGAAGCGCATGGATTAAAAGATACCAACTTTCAATTGAGCGCAGGGGTGCTGGAAAAAGTAATTGAAAATTATACCCGCGAAAGTGGGGTGCGAGAACTCGATCGGCAACTGGCTTCTATCATGCGCTATCAGGCGAAGGAATTGGCTACTAAAAACAAATTAAAATCTACCGTAACACTGGCAGATGTTGAAAAAATTCTGGGCCCTACCAAGTACAACAACGAAATGTATAAAACCGCATTAATGGCTGGAGTGGCGGTGGGTTTGGCATGGACCTATGTGGGCGGCGATATCTTGTTTATTGAAACCCTGCTGAGTGATGGAAAGGGAGAATTAAAGCTAACCGGAAATCTGGGAAATGTAATGAAGGAAAGTGCCAGCACAGCCTTAAGTTATGTGCAGGCCCATGCGAAAAAATTTGGCATCGATTCAAAAATATTTGAGAAAAAGAATGTACACGTGCACGTTCCAGAAGGTGCCACTCCCAAGGATGGTCCTAGTGCCGGAATTACCATGCTTACCTCATTGGTATCGGCTTTTACCGGAAAAAAGGTAAAACCATTTTTGGCCATGACGGGCGAGATAACCCTGCGCGGACAAGTATTGCCGGTAGGAGGTATCAAAGAAAAAATACTGGCAGCCAAAAGGGCCGGATTAAAAGAGATTATTCTTTGCGCACAAAATGAGAAGGATATCCGCGAAATAGATCCGGAATTTATTAAGGGGCTAAGTTTCCATTATGTAAAAACCATGCAGCAGGTGATTGACCTGGCATTGGTATAATCGGTATAGTTGGTAATCTTTATTAGATTTGACCTATAATTTACCCGATGCGAAAATTGCTACTCCTTATAGTAGGCTGGCTCCTGGTAATGCAGGGCAGTTCGCAAACCCTGGGGGGCAATGCAGCATTTAATTTTCTGAACAATGCGGTGGGGGCCCGAACAGCCGCTTTGGGTGGGTTAAACATCTCAGGTATTAATAAGGATGTTTCCCTTGCCTTTCAAAATCCTGCTCTGTTGCGTTCGGTGCATCATGGACAGATCAGCAGTACCTTCAACTCCTGGGTTGCAGGCATCAGCAATTATTCTTTGGTAGCTGCTTCCCAAATTCCCTCTATAGGATGTATAACCGGCATTGGGGTTAACTATTATAATTACGGAACCCTTACCCAAACCGATGCTTCCGGTAATGTGCTTGGTCAATTTCGGCCCATGGATTATGTGGTGCAGGGGATGATTAGTAAGCAATATAAAGAACGATTTACGGGAGGAATTACCCTAAAATACATACAGTCAAATTATGGTATGTACCGCAGTTCGGGGATTGCGGTAGATGTGGGCGTTGTGTATCGGGATTCTGCTGCTGGATGGCAGGCTTCGGTTCTGGTAAAGAATATGGGAACCCAATTATCTGCTTACGTGCCGGGTTCTCCAAAAGAAGAAATTCCCTTCGATTTGCAGGTAGGTATCTCTAAAAAACTCGAAAATGCACCCTTCCAGTTTTCATTAACTGCCCGTCAATTGCATCGCTTCAATACTTTGTACAACGATACTAGTTTTCGTGCTGCGGAAGGGGAAATCAATTATACCGAGGTTTCTACTTTGCAAAAAGTACTTTCTCATCTCACCCTGGGCGTTCAAGTGTATCCGCATGAAAAACTAGAATTGATGGCGGGCTATTCTTTCAGACGAAGAGCTGAACTGAATGTGTTTAATCAGGTGGCGGGATTGAATGGATTTACATTTGGAACGGCTTTGCTGTTAAAAAAGATGCATATTCAGTATGCTACCGGATTGTATCAGCGCAATTTGTTTCATCAGATAACCATCAATGTAAACTGGCTGGGTCAGCTATAAAAATAAGCCGGAAATAGGTAGTCAACCCTTTGGTTAACCAGCTATCTCCGGCTGATAGGATATGGATAAAGGGCTGCGGAACACACAGTTGAATTTATTCAGCAGCTGCCTCTGTATATTAGATACCCTTCTTTAACATTTTGTTGCCTGAACTATAAATTATTAATTCCCTCCGGTTTTTTTGGGGGGTGCGGGAGTTGTTTTGGATGGTGTGGGCAGGGTTGCAGGTGGTTTATTGTCTACAGGTTTTGGCAGGTTACCACTTGGGGGTATATTTTTCGGCTTGTTGCCTAATAAACTGGTATCAGATTCTGCTCCAATCACTTCTGCTGTTCCCGCTACATCATACCCGGTTTCGGTATTGGTAATGCCAATTTCACTTTCGCCGCTTTGTATGGGTACATTTCCATTAGAGTAATCAATCTGAAAATCGGCGTTGATTTCTTCCGGTTTTGTAAAGGTTAACTTGGTATCAATGCCACAGGTGGGGTCGTTGGCGGTTTTATTCATAAAATAGGCCCAAATAGGCATGGCTGCTCTGCCTCCCTCACCGGTTTTACTTTCTTTATTAAAGCGGATAAATCGGTCATCAGCACCTACCCAGCCACCGGCCAGCAGTTGAGGCGTATAGCCCATAAACCAGGCATCACTATTGTCGTTAGTGGTTCCGGTTTTTCCGGCAATTTCTAATCCTGCAGGCATATCATAACCCCATATTCCTGCACCAGTGCCATTCGTCATCACGCCCTGCATCATTTTTATTACCGAGTAAGCTGTTACATCACTAATCACTTCTTTACGAGTGGGAACAAAATTGGCCAACACATTTCCATTTCTGTCTTCAATGCGGGTAATGTACATGGGTTTGGCACTAAAGCCTCTGCCCGGGAAAATACTATACCCCTGCATCATTTCGAATAAGGATAGTTCCACCGCACCAATACCTATAGAAGGGTAGGCAGGAATTTCAGATTTGAAATCGCATTTCCGCAAGAAATCAATCAATCGTTTGGCTCCGTTGTTGCCATTATTGTCTATTTGCTTCAAGATATATGCAGTGGCACAGTTTCTCGATTTGGCCAGAGCCAGTGCCATCGGCATCGCAGCTCCAGTGCAGGTTTTGGTGGTAGCCGGCACCATCCCATAACTACCGAAACTCTGTTGGTTGTCGTAAACAGTGGTATTGGGGGTAAAACCCGCTTCTTCAATGGCCAAACTATATAAAAGTGGCTTCATGGTAGAACCTACCTGTCGCTTGGTATTGATATTGGCATGATCGTATTTAAAGGTTTTATAGTCGATGCCGCCTACCCAGGCTTTGATTTGTCCATCCATCGGATTCATCACAATAAAACCTGCCTGTAGCATTTGACGGTGATATTTGATAGAATCATAGGGCGTCATGAGGGTATCCTTTCCCCGGGCATTATTCCAGGCAAAAATGTGCATGTTCACGGGTTCGAGGAATGATTTTTTAATTTCCTCCTCATCCACCCCATCTTTTTTCATGTTTTTCCAGCGATCACTTTGCTTCATGGCCGACTCCAGCACATGCTCATATCCCTTCCAAACAGAACCCGTTTTAATGTTCTCCTGATTGTTGAATAATTTTTGCAGATAGTTCATATGGCGAGCCACTGCTTGCTCGGCATATATCTGCATGCTGGGATTGATGGTGGTATAAATCTTCAATCCATCCCGATATAAATCGTAATTATCGCCGTTATTTTTTTTATTTTCCTTACACCATTTTTTCATTTCTTCTCCCAAAATCATCCTAAAATAAGGTCCCAATCCGTTGTTCTCATCCAATTTTTTATAGTTCAACTGAATGGGTTGTTTTTTAAGAATAGCCGCTTCTGGTTCGGTAAGAAAATTTTTGGTAACCATCCGGTTCATCACCAGATTTCTTCGGTCCATCGCTCGCTTGGGATTGGTTCTAGGGTTGTAAATGCCCGGTCCATTTACCATGCCAATCAAAACAGCCGCCTCCTCTATATTGATGCGATCGGGTTCTTTTTGAAAAAAGGTTTTGGAGGCATTTCGGATGCCAAATACATTGTCTCCGAATGCTACCGTATTTAAGTAGAGGGTAATAATTTCTTCCTTGGTAAAATTGCGTTCTAATTTAATAGCAATGATGGCTTCCTTTAATTTTTGAATGCTGCGTAAAAAGATGTTTTTCGTGCTCCAGTTTTCTGTAAACAGGTTTTTGGCTGTTTGCATAGTAAGGGTACTTCCCCCACCTTCACTTCCTAAAAAAAACAAGGCCCTTCCTACGGATAAGGGATCAATGCCACTATGGTCGTAAAATCTTTTATCTTCAGTGGCAACTAGCGCTTGCACGGCAAAAGGACTGATGTCTCTATATTCTGTGATGATCCGGTCTTCGATATAATATTTTCCAATGGGGGTACCGTCATCTGCATAAACCTGACTGGCCAATGAAGCAGTAGGGTTTTCAATATCTTCTAACTGCGGCATCGCACCCATCCAACCTAGGTTGATGATGATTACCAATAAAACAAATAATCCGATGCAAGCGAAAAAAAATCGCCAAAAATATTTTACTGCTTTTGTCATAGTAGGGGTATTCCTTTTCATCCTGTTTTCAAATATCCTTAATTTTTGCTTATCCTGCGTTGCAATTCCTAATTAGCCAATGGTTCTATATACTGGCTAAAATTTTTCGGGATACAATTCATGGAGGAAACTATTATAGCCTTCTATATCCTGACTTTCCTGCAGGAGGGCCAGGTTAGCCGGACTGATCATACTAAACTTGTATTTATTAGGCCCCAACCAGGGCAAAATCCGGTTGGCCGTGGAAGGGCGCACTTTATCCATGTATTGTAGGGCCTGATCAAAATTTTCAAAGGGCCCGAACAGCAAATATTGAAATTGATTGTTGATTTTGCGAATAGACATAGCTATTGGCCGGTTGAGCGACAATTGTTGATTAAAGCGGGTAAATGCATTCTTGCTTTCGCTCACAAAAATGGGGTCTACCTTATCGAGCATGAGCACCAGATAAGCGGTGTCGTTGGGATTAATGCTATAGCTATTTCCTTTCAACCGAATTGATGTGGTATTACCTTCCGAAAGGGTAAGGGGTTTGGTTCTGATAAGGGGCGTAACCGGAGCAATGGGAACCGTTGGGATGTAATCTTTTCCGGTTTTAACCAATTCGGTATTATTGGGTTTTAGCAGTAAATTATTAGTAGACAGTGGTTGAGTGGGTGCTTTTCCAGATGGAAGCGATTTGGTAATACTGGGTATGGTTGCGGTAACGTCTACATCGGCACCTCTTCTTAGATCTTCTTCTCCTCTTTCGATGGATAAATTACTAAGGTAGGCTTCAATCTGATTTCTGCGCTTGAGCACATCAACCATGGTTTCGGATTTTTCGGCCAAGGTGGATTGCGGAAAAAGGCGGGATATGTTTTCCAAGCGGTTAATGGCAATACTGTCTTGCTTGGTTTTAATATAATAGATGGCTTCTATGTACAAAAGTTGCGGTTTCCAATAAGAATTGCCCAGTTCTTTATCAGCTTTTATTTTTTCAGCTTTTGCCTCCTCAAAAGAGCCCTCTATAAATAACTTGTAAACCTTTTCATATTGAATGGTTGCGGGGTCTTTCTCTTTTTCTTTGCCTACCTGGTTCATTTGTTTGGTTAGCTTGCCTTCGGGATATCCAGCTTTTAAACGCGCAGCCATGGCATCTGCCCGAACAGGGTCACCGATTTTTCTATAGCAATAGGCCAAATTAAAAAGCGAAACTTCAACTTCACTGCTTTCTGGGAAACGTTTAATGATAGATTCATAAATTTCAATGGCAGTGGGATAGTCTTCCAATTGATTTTGAAAAGTGAGGGCATTTTCGAGCAGGGATTTTAGGATAAGCCCATTCGATTGACCCATTTTTAAATCATCCAGGGGTATATTTTTATACAGCGATTCCAGGGTGATGTCTTTATCATCGGTCTGATTAACGGTTGCGGTAACCAATGCTGCCTGTGGGTCGGGCAGGTTATTGGTTCGGTTAAGGGTTCGGTTAACCATACTTTGCCTTCTCCAGTTATCTACATTTGGCCGGCTATTCCATTTATTTTTAAATTCATTGATACCCTTAGTGCGAAGGTTGGCATTCAAAAAATAAAATTCACCCGATCCCGAAGCTGCAAACAACGACTGACTACCCAGTGGGTTGCTGATGCCATTGGGATCTGAATTGGGTAAATCTTTTAATCCTTTTTCTTTTCTTTCTTGTCGCAAAACTTTTTTCACCGCCGAATTCCTTTCTTCTGCTGGCATACCCGCCAAAGCTTGTAGACTATCTTCTCTTTGAATGACTAGTATATTAGTTGCAATAATTTTTAAAGCGGGTTTTCTTTCAGCAACGCGGCGTGCATCGATTGGGTCGGGTGGGGTAGCGCGGATACTGTCGTAGAAGGCTTGCGCTGGCACATATTTTTTCTGCTGATAGTTTATGTCGGCCAATAACAAATAGCTTTGATCGCGTTGTTTATCGTTGTTGATGCTAGATTCTACACTTTTCAGCAGAAGTTGCTGGGCATTGTTGAAATGTTTTTGTTGTATTTCTAATTGGGCTGCTGCAAAGTAGATGATATCGCGGTTGCTTTCGTATTTGTCTTTTCGTGCCATTTTTAGCAGCTCTTCCAGATTTTGTTGAATGGCATTGGTTTCTTTTCCTGCAGCCAATCTGGCCACTTGTAATCTGGCATAAATCTCTAACAAGGGATCATGCGAAATTCGAATGGCCTGATTAAACCATTTGATGGCTTCCTCATTTTGTTGGGCGAGTGCAAAAAGTTGGGCTGCCAAAAAATAGGTTCTGTCTTCCATCGCCGTTGCATATTCTTGAGGAAGTGACTGCACAAGTTCGCGAGCTGCTTGTTCCCATGCCTGTTGTTTATAGAAAACATAGGCAGTGATTTCGTGTAAAAAGGGTTGTAAGCGAACGGGAAATTGAGGATCTTTTTGTAGTAACTCTAATAAAGTGGCTGCTTCTGTATAGTTTTCCTGCTCAATCTGATTGCGGGCCTGCCATAAAAAACTTTCATTGCGGCTGGGGGGAAAGCTGGTAATTCGTTTCCATAAACTTTTACTTTCTCGGGTGGCAATGGTAAATACGCCATTGGTATTACTCGCATTGCTCCCAATGGGAACATCGTACCCATCGTCTTTGGGGGCAAAAGCGTAATTGATGTATTGAAATACAACGCCTGCCGAATCAAAATGCTGTTGCAACAGATAGGCTCTGCCCATCAGTAAGTATAATTTGTCTACCCAATCACTTCTCAAATCATGCAATAAAATGCCGGCTGTGCACTTGTAAATTACCGTGTCTAATAGCGGGTCGCTTACTGTTTCGGAAAGTTGATAAGGATAGAAGGGTAGTAAATGGGTATAGTCGTCGGGGTGAAAAGCGGCTGCACGTTCTTCAATATCATTCATCAGCGCGCGGGCATTAAAATGATAATTAAAGCGACTTACGGTATTGTTATATACCCTTCTGGGATAGGTAAATTTTTTTTCGCCCGACTTTTCAGAAGAGAGCGTTCGGTTTTCGTATTTGGCTGGCTTGGGAACCTCAACAGTAGTGTTCGGTTGGGCCTTTGCTAGTAATGGGAAACAAAGGACTATAACAAGCCATCTCGGTCGCCAGTAGTTGGGGATAAGAATTGATAAAAGGGAAGTAAATGGCCTGTACATAAAATGTGTTTAAAATTACATTTATTTCTGTTGCCATTCTACGGAAAAAGCAGCCAAGTGTGTACCTTTAACCTGTTTTTATCAAATGGCTACCAACGAATTCAATAATACCCTCAGCAGACTCCGGAACAGCTATCGTTTGGTAGTGATGAACGATGATACCTATGAAGAAGTGGTAACCTTTCGTTTGTCGCGCTTGAGTGTGTATGTTGGCTTTAGTACACTGTTTGTTTTATTGGTGGGCCTAACCATTGCCCTAATTGCATTTACTCCGCTTAAATATTATATCCCCGGTTATGGAACCCGGGAAAGCCGAACCGCCCTGCAGGTATTAAAAATCCGCACCGATTCTTTGGAAAGGGCCATCCGATATAAAGACCAGTACCTGGATGGGGTAAAAAAAGCCCTTTCTGGAAATGGAATCCAGGTATTAGATACCATTCCGGTTACTGTTCCCTCTTCACAAACCTCCAGTGATTAATTGATTGCTATGCGTAGATTATTCGATAAACAAATAATGCCCTTGTGGACGGTTTTTCTGTTAGTTTCCGGGCTGCTGGGTATTTTCTGGAATAGGCTACCAGTTAAGCAGATTAATCCTTGGGTGGTGCTGATTGGGAATGCCTTATTATTTGGGATTGCACTTCTTAATATTGCTTATCACCGGGCAAGTCTCCAAAAAAAGAATCCCCAGGCAGTTTTACGAAGTGTGATGGGGGCTACCATGGTTAAGCTATTTGTGCTGGCAGCTCTGGTTATTATTTATTTAGTGAGTGCCGGTTCTGCCCGAAGCATATACGGAGTAATTGCATGTATGGGACTGTATATCATATACTCATGGATGGAAACTAAAATTTTACTTCAAATGAAATCGCCGCACTAATGGCTGCTACCGAACATCCCTTGCAGGCCTTGGCTGCTTATTTGCCTGAAGGTACTTTTGAGCGGGTGGCGGAATTTCTTCATCATTATAAAGTACACTTAACCATTACCCGCCAGCGGAAATCTGTATTGGGCGATTACCGACATGCCGGCAGGGAAGGAAATCACCGCATCAGTATTAATGGAAATCTTAATAAATACGAGTTTCTCATTACCCTTTTGCACGAACTGGCTCACCTGCTAACTTTTGAGCAATTCCAGCATCGGGCAGCACCTCATGGCATAGAGTGGAAACAGCAGTATAGTCAATTATTGAGTCATTTCGTAGCTCATCAGATTTTCCCGCCCGACATTGTTCGGGCCTTGCAGGCATCCATCCGCAATCCGGCTGCTACGGCCAATGGGGAAACAGATTTGTTGCTGGTATTGCGCAAGTATACAATACAAAAAAGGGAGGGGTACATCACCATGGAAGAATTAGCAGAAGGGGAGTGGTTCGAGACCGAAAACGGGAGAACCTTTCAGAAAATCAGTCGCCGTCGCAAACGATTTACCTGTATTGAACAAACTTCCGGACTCAGTTATAGTTTTAGTGCGGTTACTGAGGTGAGAAAAATTGAACGACCATCCCTCAAAAAGTAGCAATAGGTTATTAGGCAACTGCCTTTTTTACCAAATCAGCTGCTTCGCTTAGTTCTATGGCAGACTGCACTTTTAGGCCACTTTCATCGATTAGTTTTTTGGCTTCCACTGCATTGGTACCCTGCAAGCGAACGATGATAGGAATCTGGATATTACCCATTTTGTTGAAGGCCTCAATAACCCCGGAAGCAACCCGGTCGCAACGAACGATACCGCCAAAAATATTGATGAGGATCGCTTTTACGTTCGGATCTTTTAATATAATTCTAAAGCCGGCTTCAACGGTTTGTGCATTGGCAGAACCACCCACATCCAGAAAATTGGCAGGCTCGCCACCGCTTAACTTAATCATATCCATTGTGGCCATGGCCAATCCGGCACCATTAACCATACAGCCTACGTTTCCGTCGAGTTTAACAAAATTGAGGTTAAACTGTCCTGCTTCTACTTCAGTAGGGTCTTCTTCTGAAACATCCCGCAGGGCTGCAATATCCGCATGTCGCATCAAAGAATTATCGTCGATATTCATTTTACAATCCACCGCAATTATTTTATCATCGCTGGTTTTAAACAGGGGATTAATTTCCAGCATGCCGCAATCGATGCCTATGTAGGCACTGTATAAATTGGTAACAAACTTCACACAGTTTTTAAAGGCATCGCCCGATAACCCGAGGTTAAAGGCAATTTTGCGGGCTTGAAAACCCTGCAATCCACCGCTCGGATGGATCCACTCTTTAAATATTTTTTCAGGGGTATTGTGCGCCACTTCTTCAATATCCATACCGCCTTCGGTGCTGTACATGATTACGTTCATCCCTTTGGCACGATCTAACAGGATAGAGAGATAAAACTCTTTTACCGGATTGGCACCGGGATAATATACATCCTGCGCTATTAATATTTTGTTTACTTTTTTACCAGCTGCACCGGTTTGTATGGTTACCAGCGTTCCACCTAGGATATTTTTTGCTATTTGGGTAACATCTTCTAAATTTTTTGCTACTGCAACCCCCCGTTGTTCTGTTCCCTCAATTTTTCCTTTACCCCTTCCGCCTGCATGAATTTGTGCCTTGATTACGGCGAAATTATTGCCGGTTTCGGTTTTTAACTGGCGATAAGCTTCTTCGGCAGCCATTACATTATCAACAGCAATGCCTTCCTGCACCGGTACCTGATATTTTTTCAACAGTTCTTTGGCCTGATATTCGTGGAGATTCATGCGGAATTTTTTTTACAAAGATAATACAAAGCCCGATTGGTTGGGGGTACTTTTAGAAGCTTACTATCAATTATTTTGCTAATTTTGAGGTCAACAGCAAATAATCGTTCATTTTAAAAAAATCGCATGAAAAAAACACTTCTTTCTTTTGCATCCATTTTACTGGTTGCCGCTTTGGTTTCATTTGTTCCTGCCTCCCACCATAATTTCGCGGATTTGTCGATTAACCTCGAAAAAAGCCGCATCGATTGGGTTGGTTCTAAGAAGTCTGATTTCCATACCGGAATGGTACCCCTGAAAAGCGGAACAGTATCAATGGAAGGTGGAAAATTAACAGGTGGCAAATTTGTAATTGATATGGCCAATTTAAAAGTTACCGATGGTGCAGGCGATCGCCTGGCTGGTCACTTAAAATCAGCTGAAATTCTAGATGTAGCCAAGAATCCGGAAGCAACTTTTGTAATCAGCAAGGTTACCTATACTTCTGATAATACGGCTTCTATTGCTGGTTCATTAACCTTTAATGGCACTACTTTGCCATTGGTTTTTAACGCTAATATTCGCAATTCCGACGACAAAGGATTTTTTGCCCAGGCTTTCTTTAGCTTCGACAGAACTTTGTTTGGCGTGAAATATGGTGTAGGCGCCGTTTCTAACGACGTACAACTGGCCATTCACTTGTTCGCTAAGTAATCTGAATAAAATAATTGAATGTATAGTGCCCGTCCGCCTTATGCTGACGGGCATTTTTTTTAATGATATCATCGTAACTTGTACCAAAAATTTACCCATGTTTGCCCAAACGCTTGCCGATATTCCTGAAATTCAAATGATACCGGGTTATTTTGCCCGGTTTATTCATACCGATCGCATGACGCTTTCGTATTTAACTGTAACAGCCGGGGCAGCTTTGCCTGAGCATGATCATCCGCATGAGCAGGTTTCTACCGTATTGGAAGGGGAATTTGAGCTTACCCTGGCGGGGAATCCTATTCGATTAACGCCTGGGGAAGTGCTGGTGATACCATCGGGTACCCGCCACTGCGGAAAAGCCATAACGGATTGCCGTCTGCTGGATATTTTTACACCGGTTCGGGAAGATTACAGAGCCCTTACAGAAAAAGCAGCTGCTGTTCAATAAGCATTACTTAACCTTCGGCATGTAATTGTTGGATAGCTGCCGTTAGTTGAGGCACTACTTCAAACAAATCACCAACGATGCCATAATCGGCCGCCTTAAAGAAGGGCGCTTCTGGGTCTTTGTTGATTACTACAATTACTTTACTTCTGTTTACGCCAGCTAAGTGCTGAATAGCGCCGGAAATTCCTAGGGCTATATACAGGTTAGGCGCAATTTGAACCCCGGTTTGGCCCACATGTTCGTGGTGCGGTCTCCAATGGGCATCACCTACTGGTCGGCTACAGGCGGTTCCGGCTTTTAGTACCTTCGCCAGATCTAATAATACGCCCCAGTTTTCTGGTCCCTTCAAACCTCTTCCGCCGCTGATTACAATATCTGCTTCGGTAAGTGGAACTTCACCTTCTATTTTATTTACCGCAGTAACTTTTCGGGTAGAAGCCGAAACCGAGATAGATAAATTGGTAACTACGGTTTCTTTTGCAACAAAAGGAATACTTACACTATTGGGATTGAGGGTGATTATTTTTTTAGCAGTGTTGATGCTTACTTCTGCAAAAGCTTTTCCGGAAAAAACGGTTTTTTTCACGGAAAATCCATTCGAAAGATCCGGTACTGCAATGGCACCAGAAACCAATCCTGCACCCAATCGGGCAGAGAGGCCCGGTGCAACCGATTTGGAACTGGGATTATTAGAAAATACAATTACATCGGCCCCAATCTGTTCGATAACAGCCGCAATAACTGAAACATATACGGATGGATTAACCGATTGCAAGTTGGCATCTGCTACTTGATAAACCTGGCTGGCTCCATAAGCCCCCAAAGCAGAGAGGTTATCTGTGCAATTACCCAATACCAGCACCCCGGCAATCGTTCCAGATATACGGGCAATCTCATTTCCGTAGCTGATAATTTCTGCGTTGGATTTTTTCAGGTGACCTTCTTGTAAATCGGCTATTATTAAAACAGACATGGTACTTATTTTTTGAATTAAATAACTTTAGCTTCTTCGTGTAATAATCTTACTAACTCAGCTACATTGTCGGCACTTACCAGTTTTACACCAGCTTTGGCAGCAGGCAATTCGTAGCGAGTGATGGTTGTTAAAGGGGTTACTGCTTCGGCGGCAACCACATGCAGCGGTTTAGTGCGGGCACCCATAATTCCTCGCATGTTGGGGATTCTTTGTTCTGCCATACCCTTTTGGCAACTTATTACTGCCGGTAGGGCACAACTGATGGTTTCTTCACCACCCTCCACTTCACGCGTTACCGAGCATCCTTCTGGAGTTAAGGTAAATTGCGTAGCCAGCGAAACATATTCTGCAGGATAGATTTCTGCAATCATGCCACCTAAAGAGGCATTATTCGAGTCGATGGCTTCTTTACCAGTAAATACTACATCGTATTTTTCCCGATCACAAAGTGCAGCAATTTGTCGCGCAACTGTATAGCTGTCGTCAGAAACAATATCGATACGAAATGCTTCATCTCCACCCAGTGCCAATGCCTTTCGGATAATGGGTTCACAATCTGCCCCGCCAACGGATACCAAGTGAATGGTTGTTGCAGGATCTTTTTCCTTCAGCTCAATGGCTCGCACCAACGCATACCATTCGTCGTAGGGGTTAATGATCCATTGAACACCCGCTTCATCAAAACGAGTATTGTTTTCGGTAAAGGCAATCCGGCTGGTGGTATCCGGTGTTTTACTGATGCAGACCAGTATTTTCATACAGTTCGATATAAGGGTTACAGAATAGTTGTAGTGGTAAATGGTTGTTTATGCAACTAATTGCAAATATAGGAAGGAATTTCTTAGAGTTTTCAACCAAATCGTTAATTTTTTTGCACAGGATTTTGAACAATACCAACCCGCTAATCGGGTGTATATTTGGGTATGAATCGGATGGAAAAATTAAAAGAATATCTGAAAGCGCAGCCCGGCGATCCTTTTCTGAATCATGCTTTGGCCTTAGAGTATAGCAAAGCCGGGGAATTGGATCTAGCCCGCGAAGGGTTCATTCAGCTCTTGCAGCAGCATCCAGCATATGTAGGCTCCTATTATCACTTGGCAGCCCTATTGTTGCAACAAAACCGAAGGGGAGAAGCCATTGAATGGTACGAAAAAGGGATGGCAGTAGCCAAAAAAGTAGGGGATACCCATGCATTCAACGAATTACGGGCTGCTTATGATGATGTGATGGATGTATAAGAAAAAAGGATTTCTCAGCTACCTCTTGAGCCACCTGTTTTGATGGGTTTCTTTCCACCGCCGCTGGCTTTACTGGCTCCGGGCTTAGCAATAAATTTAGAACTTTGGGCACCGGGCTTGGAAGAGGTATTGCCGGATTTGCCATTTTTTTTGTTATTTATGGGTAATGACATACAGCTCAATTTGTGTTAAAGATACGATTTTTTTCGCAGATAGCAAGTCAGCTGACTAGAGAAAGGTTCAACTGATTCGCAGCCGAAGCTCCGTATCTATTTTGGTAAAAAGATGATAGGGTTTATATGATCTCCATTCTGGCAATTCCATCAGCTCCATATAATAGGGCAGCTTTTTTTTGATAAAGTCTTGCTGTGTGGCCGCCGGCATATTCAATATGATTATCCATCCTTCTTCATCGCTCACTTCATCATACCATTCGCGGTAATATTCATTGTCGCTGCTGTGAAAATTCAATACATTTTCGGCAATGAAAATAAATTTACTAATTCCTTTCTTCATCAATTCATCACCTATTTCCCGCTTCAGCATCATGATATCGTTTTCAATGGCATCGTTCCATTCTCCAATTAATTCGATTACACAAAAGTGAAGTTCATAGTCTACATAGATGATTTTGAGATAGAGGGTTTTGCTGCCAAAATCATCCCACTGCGGGTGGATATAATAATTGTAAATAGTTTGCGAGAACTCGAATTCGCTGTACTTCGTGCCATAAAAGGGCGATAGCTTGTCATCAGCTGCGATGTACAAATGCCTCCAATTATAATAGGGCTCGATGGTATGCATAGGAATATTAATGCCCGTTTTCGGCGGCTTCAATAGCTTTTTTCACACTGCCATGCTTCAGCAGCAGGTCTTTGGCTTGCTCGTAATCTTTAAGTGCTAACCCTTCCATTACCATCTTCACACCCCGGTCTACCAGTTTCACATTACTGAGCTGCATGTTCACCATTTTATTATCTTCTACGCGGCCCAACTGAATCATAACTGCGGTAGAAATCATATTAAGTACCAGTTTTTGGGCAGTTCCGCTTTTCATTCGGGTACTGCCAGTTATAAATTCAGTTCCAACTACCACTTCTACCGGAAAATCTGCTTCCCGCGATACCGGTGTATTCGGATTACAACTAATACTGCCTGTGATGATTCCTTTGCGTCTGCATTGTTTTAAAGCCCCAATCACATATGGCGTGCTTCCGCTAGCAGCCAAACCCACTACAACATCTTTATCACTCACAAAATGCTTCATCAAATCGTTCCAACCCTCATCGGGATGATCCTCCGCAAATTCTACGGCCGTGGTAATGGCTTTGTCGCCCCCGGCAATGATGCCAATTACCAGTCCATACGGAACCCCAAACGTGGGCGGACATTCACTCGCATCCACAATACCTAAACGGCCGCTGGTGCCGGCTCCGATATAAAATAAACGGCCCCCTGCGAGCATTTTGTCGGAGATTGCAGCCACTAACTTTTCTATTTGCGGAATGGCTTTTTCTACTGCATTCGGCACCGTTTTATCTTCCTGATTGATATTTTGTAACAATTCAGGAATGCTCATTTTTTCTAGGTGTCTGTACTGGGAGGGAAGCTCAGTATATCGGATAAACTCTTTCATATAATTATTGATGATATTGAATCAAACCTTGCAAGGGCGTTTTCATAACCCGGCCCAGCTTTAGTCCATAATGATTACAAAGTTCCTGTAAAACATCTTTGAAACCAAAAGCAATACTGCCGGTAAAATGAACCGGAAGCTGTTCACGCTCCTTGTATTTTAGTAAATGGTGAAAAAAGAACTCGTTGCATCCATCTTCCAGAATGTTTTCTACCATATAATGACCTCTGTTTTCGGCCAGGAAAACGGCAAAGGATGCCAGATAACGATTGGCAAGGGGCTTTTTGTATACATTTTCTAGAATGTCGGCACGGGTTTGGTTAAAACGGCTTTCGAATGCCGATTGTAAAGATTCATCCATGGTTTCGTACAAATAGTACTGCACCAGCTTTTTTCCGAGATAGGCCCCACTTCCCTCATCACCCAATATATAGCCGATACCGGGACTATTTTTTACTATCTTTTTGCCGTTATAGTAGCAGGAATTGGAACCGGTTCCTAAAATACAGGCAATCCCTTTGGTATGCCCACATAAGGCTCGAGCAGCGGCCAATAAATCGGTTTCAATTGCGTGGGTAGCTTTGGGAAAAACTTGTTTCAATACCTGTTTCATTATAGTTCGGTTATGGAGGTTGCTTAAACCGGTACCATAAAAATGTACCTCTCCAATAACGGCTCCCTTTAATTTTGGCAGTAGCTCGCTTTGTAATAAGCCAACGATTTGCTCCCGACTCAGAAAATAGGGACTGATACCCTGGGTGGTTATTTTCCGGTTTTTTCCATTTGTAATCAAACACCAGTCGCATTTGGTAGCGCCGCTGTCTGCAATCAGTTGAATAGACATACAGTCAATATTTATTGCTAAAGTTCACCCGAATTCCGGTCATTATTGTACGGAAATAGAAGTCAAATATCCCCCTTTCAGTATTTATATGGATATTTGCCCGGCATCTAACAAGTGCAAAGAACCAATATTTATGGCAAGAAAAAAAATACAGGTCTGGCTGCCCCTTTTATTTGCTTTGGTAATGATTGCCGGAATGTATATAGGCTATCAGTTGCGCGATAAAACAGGTAATTCCGGCAGCATGGGTTCCCGTTCTTCTTCTGCTTTGCCAGAATTGATGAAATTAATTCGGGAAAAATATGTAGATCCGGTTTCTGCTGATAGCATTGATCAGCTGGTGAGCAACGAATTATTAAGTCACCTCGACCCCCATTCGGTATGGTTAAATCGAACCGCTTTGCAAGAGGCAGAAGAAGAAATGAATGAGTCGTTTAAAGGTATTGGCGTTGAGTTTCAAATGATTCAGGATACCGTACATGTTATTTCCCTTATTCCCAAAGCCCCTGCAGAAGAAGCGGGCTTGCAGGTAGGCGATCAATTGCTTCGGGTGAATGATTCCATTCAGCTTTCGGGCAAAAAACTGGCAGTTGCTGAAGTACGAAAAATATTACGGGAGCAACCGGAAGTAAAATTGAAACTAACCTATTTGCGCAATAGTCAACTGCGGGATATTTCATTTAACCGCGGAAATGTGCCCCTTCCTTCAGTGGATGCCGCTTTTATGCTAACCCCCCGAACCGGTTATTTGCACCTCAATAAATTTGCCAATCGTTCGTACGAAGAATTTATGCAGCAGATGGAAGGATTGCAGAAAAAGGGGATGCAGCAGCTGGTATTGGATTTACGGGGTAATGGAGGTGGCTTGATGAAGGAAGCCATTGATATAGCAGACGAATTTTTGTCGAACGATAAATTGATTGTGTATACTATGGGCGAACATGTTCCCCGTAACAATTACTTTGCCAAGCGGGAGGGGATTTTTGAGAAAGGACAACTGGTAGTATTGATTGATGAATCTTCTGCATCGGCTTCTGAAGTATTGGCGGGTGCGCTGCAAGACTGGGATCGCGCAACCCTTATTGGCCGAAGAAGTTTTGGAAAGGGATTGGTGCAACAGCAGTTTTCATTATCAGGAGGTACGGCTGTTCGGCTAACTACTGCTCGATACTATACCCCCTTGGGTCGGAACATACAAAAACCCTATCATACCGATAAAGAAACTAATCAGGAAGAAATCATGTATCGGATGCTGAAATCCCCCAATGATAAGGAGGATACAATCTATCGTAAGGGTAAAGTATATACTACTCCCGCTGGGCACAAAGTGTATGGGGGTGGGGGTATTCAACCGGATATGGTAGAGCGTTGGGACAGTACCGAATTAAGTTCCGCCATCATGGAATTATTGTACAAGAATACCCTGAATATATTCACTTATCAATATTATCTGCAGCATAAGCAGGCATTAGATACCCTCAGTTCCCCTAAGCAAATCAACGCATATTTTCAACAGGAAGAAGCATTTTGGAATCAATTATCTGCTGCTGCTACTCGGGATAGTATTTCCCTTTCCGGAATAACGCCTCCACAGAAAAAGTTTGTATTACAGCGGGCAAAGATGTTATTGGCCCGGCAACTATTTCGGCAGCCCGGTTATTACGAAGTGGGAGCACAGTTTGATGAGGCGGTTAGAAAAGCGTTGGAAATTTTAAAATAAAATACCCAATAAGCGCAATCAGTTTATCCTTAATTTAGCCAAAACTTTGCCATATGAATCTCTTCAGAACAGGGATAACACTATTGCTGTGTTTATCCAGTATTATTTCAATAGCCAACGATACTGCCCTAGCTATTATTCCTGAGCCTTTATCGGTAATACGGGGTAAAGGAAGTTATACCTTGCCTGCTGCTATCACCATTGGTGCCCCGGCTACTGAAGAAGCAGGATGGGTGGTAAGCACTCTGAAAACGCAACTGGCTAATGCCACCGGCAAAAAAATTTCGGCATTAAATGCTGCATCAGCAACCATTACCCTGCAAACAGCCCCCGGAGAAGCGGCCACATTGGGTACGGAGGGGTATCGACTTACTGTAAATGCCAAAGGGATTGTTATATCCGCCGCTGCGCCTGCAGGTTGGTTTTATGGAGTGCAAACCCTGTTTCAACTACTGCCCAAAGAGATTGAAAGCAAAACTCCGGTAAAAAATATTACTTGGAAAGTTCCCTATGTAACTATCATGGATAAACCGCGATTTGGTTGGAGGGGATTGATGTTCGATGTGTCGCGGCATTTTTTTACCAAACAAGAAGTAAAACAGTTTATTGATGATATGGTGCGGTATAAGTACAATTTATTACACCTGCATTTAACAGATGATGAGGGTTGGAGAATTGAAATAAAAGGCTTTCCACGTTTAACCACCGTAGGTGCCTGGAATGTAAAAAAAGAAGGCTATTTTGGAACCTTTCCTACGCCAGCTCCCAATGAGCCCAAGAATTATGGCGGATTCTATACACAAGATGATATCCGGGAACTGGTAAAATATGCCAAAGAGCGATTTGTAAATATTTTGCCGGAAGTAGATGTTCCGGGGCATAGCTTAGCCACAGTAGTTTCTTATCCCGAATTATCCGGAACTCCCGATTTGGCCAAGCAATATCAAGTGCGGTCTGGAGAAGAAATTATGGATTGGTCGCATGGAAATCCTCCAACTGCTATGGTAAATAATACTCTATCGCCGGTAAAGGAAAATGTGTATCAGTTTCTCGATCAGGTGATTACGCAACTCGCTGATTTATTCCCCTTTCCTTACATACACTTGGGAGGGGATGAGTGCCCTAAAAATTACTGGGAGAAAGATCCCGAAGTGCAGGCTTTAATGAAAAAAGAGGGATTGAAAAATATGGATGAAGTGCAGAGCTATTTCGAGAAGCGGTTGGAGAAGCTGGTAAGTGCAAAGGGTAAAAAAATGATTGGTTGGGATGAAATTTTGCATGGCGGTTTGGCACCCGGTGCAGCAGTAATGAGCTGGCAAGGAATGAAAGGGGGAATAGAAGCAGCCCAACAAAAGCACGAAGTGGTGATGACGCCTACAACCTTTGCCTACATTGATTATATGCAAGGCGATGCAGCCACCGAACCCCATGTGTATGCAACCCTTCGATTAAAAAAATCGTACGAATTTGAGCCGGTGCCCACGGGTGTTTCAGCAGAGTATATTAAGGGCGGACAGGGTAATTTATGGACCGAGCAGATTTATAATTATCGGTATCTACAATACATGGTATGGCCACGGGCTTTTTCGTTGGCGGAAACTTTTTGGTCGGCTGCGGAAAAGAAAAACTGGAATCGGTTTGCCCAAAAAACCGAAGCCCATATGGAGCGATATGATATAGCGGAGAAAAAATATGCTACTAGTATGTTTGATCCCATTATAACTACTACTAAAGCTACCGATGGTCGTTTGCAGGTGCAGTTTGAAACGGAAATAGACGATTTGCAGTTGTATTATTCATTCGACAATACTTTTCCCGATAATTTTTATCCAGCTTATAAAGGGGGCGCTTTGTATCCTCCTTCAGAATGTTTTATGATGAGGGTAGTAGCCTATAGAGGAAAACAAAAAATGGGAAATATGATTACGATAACCCGGGAAGAACTGGAAAAAAGGGTCATTAAAAAAGGCGAATAGGCTGAATGTGCCCAACTGAAAAGTTATTGACATTTTGGGGAAGATAACTTTTTTCTGCCTGCGAATTATTTTGTATTTTACCTTTTATATAATTACGAAATATAACCACCCATGGGTTCTGTATCATTATTAGCCTTGTTAGCAGCTGCCATTATTTTTTCTGCAGGCGGAATATTGGTTGGATGGCTTTTGGTAAGGGGAACCCCTAACCCACAAAAAGGAGAGCCTTATGAGTGCGGCATTCCAACTGATACCTCACCTTGGCAGCAGTTTACCATTGGATATTATTTATTTGCCTTGCTATTCTTGATTTTTGATGTGGAGCTGGTTTTTTTATATCCCTGGGCAGTGGTAGTAAAAGAGGTTGGCATGGCTGCGTTATTCGAAATCGGTATTTTTATTTTTATATTATTTGTTGGGTTTTTGTATGCCCATAAAAAAGGAGCCTTACAATGGAAATAAATCATTCTCCTTCACAACCCACAGAAGTGTTTCCCGGAGCGGTGATGGACTTGCCGGGCGGGGGAGTAGTTACCAGCAGTTTTCAGGATTTAATCAACTGGGCACGATCTAACTCACTTTGGCCCCTCACTTTTGCAACCAGTTGTTGTGGTATTGAAATGATGTCTACCGCCTCAGCTAAATACGATTTCTCAAGATTTGGATTTGAAGTAGCCCGAGCAACCCCCCGCCAGGCCGATGTTATAATTATTGCCGGTACCATTGTTAATAAAATGGCTCCAGTTCTTAAGCGCTTATACGATCAAATGGCCGACCCAAAGTATGTGATTGCTATGGGTGCTTGTGCAATTAGTGGTGGTCCCTTTTTTTATAATACCTATTCTGTTGTTAAGGGTGCCGATCATATAATCCCCGTTGATGTTTACATTCCCGGTTGCCCACCCCGGCCCGAAGCATTACTGCACGCCCTCATTACCCTGCAGGATAAAATTAAAGGAGGACTAACCCGAGAACAAATCCGTGAACAATCAACTAATCCCTCATTGTAATCATGGATACGGAAGTACTTAAAACTTATTTTTCAGCCCTAGAACCTTTGGCAACTTTTGAGGAAGGCGGGGAGTGGTTGATGGTTCAAGTACCAGCTGAAAATTGGAAAAACATAGCTCGCAAAGTAATAACCGAAAGGAACTACGATTTTTTATTTTGTGTTACCTGTGTAGATTTTAAAACCCATCTCACCATGGTGTACCATCTGCGCGGCATGCAAACGGATGAAACGGTGGTAGTTAAAATTCAGTTAAACAGAGATCAACCCGAAGTAGCAACCGTTTCAGATATTTGGCGGACTGCCGAATTTCACGAGCGTGAGGCATATGAAATGTTCGGAGTGCAGTTTACCAGTCACCCCGATTTGCGGAAATTGATTTTGCCGGATGATTTTGAAGGTTTCCCTATGAGAAAAGATTTTGAGGACCCCATTAATATGATAAAACTCTAATTGTTGCATGTATTCAGAAACTACCATTGTTACTCCTGATGCTTTACAACAACCTTTACAGGAAGGCCAGTTGGTAATCAATGTGGGGCCACAACATCCAGCAACCCATGGAGTTCTGCATTTGGTAATTACCCTGGAAGGAGAAACCATCATTAAGATTGAGCCTCATTTGGGATACATTCACCGGTCTATAGAAAAAATGTCGGAAAGTTTAACCTACCGTCAGTTCATTTATGTTACCAGCCGGATGGATTATTTATCAGCGCATATCAATAATCTTGCCTGCGCAATGTGTGTAGAGAAAGGCATGCAATTAGAAGTACCCGATCGGGCCCAAGTGATTCGAATTATCATGAGTGAATTAACCCGAATTGCTTCTCACGAGTTATGGATTGGCGCTATGGCAATGGATTTGGGCGCATTTACGCCGTTTTTCTATACATTTCGTGAGCGGGAAACCATTAACGATATCATGGAACAAACTTGCGGAGCCCGTTTAACCATGAATTATATGGTTCCGGGAGGTGTGATGTATGATCTTCATCCAGAATTTGTTGCTAGGGTGAAATCCTTTGTAGTTCAATTTAAAAGCAAAGTTTCTGAACTGGAAGATCTAGTTACCGATAATATCATTTTCCGAAATCGTACCGTGGGAGTAGGTGTTTTAAGCAAAGCGGATGCCATTTCTTATGGCTGTACCGGTCCCGTTGCCCGAGCCAGTGGCGTAGATGGAGATATTCGCAAGCGATTCCCCTATTCTGGCTATGAAAAATTGCAATTTGAACAATGTTTAGAATTTGCCGGTGATTCCTTTGCCCGATATATCGTTCGCATTCGAGAAATGTATCAGTCCATCCACATCATCGAACAATTAATTGATGCCATTCCCAACGGAGATTTTCAGGCGAAAACAAAAGCCGTTATCAAATTGCCCAAAGGTGAATTTTACACCCGTGTAGAAACCGCCCGTGGTGAACTGGGGGTTTATATTGTAAGTGAAGGAGGTACTACACCTTATAGAATAAAATATCGTTCGCCGGGGTTTTCTAATTTGTCTGCGCTCAATCACATGGCAAAAGGCAGTAAGATTGGCGATTTAATGGCTACTATGGGAACCTTAGATTTAGTAATACCAGATATCGATCGATAAAAAAGATTTGAAATTGTTCGTGTATGTTTAGTTTTCAGCAATTAGCCCAACAAACCCATGCATGGTTGCAGCAACATACCGGCAGTTTTACGGTGCTGGTTGAATGTGCAATCGTGGCAGTTTTCGCTATTACCCTTTTTGCGGTATTAGGGCTGGTGCTGGTATTGCTAGAGCGGAAGGTTGCTGCGCATATCCAAATACGGGTGGGCCCTAATCGGGTGGGCCCTGCTGGCTTATTGCAAACTGTAGCCGATACATTAAAATTATTAATGAAAGAGGGATTGGTTCCCAACCTAGCCGATAAATTTTTATTTAATCTGGCACCTTTTATTGTGATGATGGTAGCCATGTTATTACTGGCACCGGTTGCCTTTGCAAGAGGCATTCAAATCTGGGATATCAATATTGGCGTTCTGTATATTTCCGCTATTTCTTCTATTTCCGTAATCGGAATTTTAATGGCGGGATGGTCGAGTAATAATAAATATGCCATGCTAGGGGCTATGCGCAGTGGTGCTCAGATTGTTAGTTATGAGCTTTCGGCCGGTTTTTCTGTTTTATGTATTGTGGTGCTTAGCGGTAGTTTGCGCATTTCCGATATTATTGCAGCACAGGAAAACGGATGGTGGATTTTTAAAGGTCATATTCCCGTGCTCATTTCCTTTGTAATTTTCATTATTGCAGTTACCGCAGAAACCAATCGTGCCCCCTTTGATTTGGCAGAAGCAGAGTCGGAACTTACTGCCGGATTTCATACGGAATATTCGGGTATGCGTTTTGCACTTTTCTTTTTGGCAGAGTATATTAACATCTTTATTGTATGCGCAATCGGCGCCACTTTGTTTTTGGGAGGCTGGATGCCACTTCATATAGCCCATTGGGAAGGGTTTAACCATGTTATGGATTATATACCTTCCTCCGTTTGGTTTATGGGAAAAACCTTTGCACTGATTTTGTTAATCATGTGGTTCAGGTGGACCTTCCCCCGTTTGCGCGTAGATCAATTGTTAACACTGGAATGGAAGTATTTGCTGCCTATAGGATTGTTTAATTTGTTGCTCGTGGCAATCATTGCAATCATGGGATGGCATTTTTAATTCGATAATCGGAAACTATGTTTTTAAAAGAGTATATAAGTGATGTTTACCAGGGAGTTCGGTCTTTATTAAAAGGCATGAAAAAAACCGGTTATTACTTTGTGCATCCTTCAGAAATCATTACCCAGCAATATCCTGATAACCGGGAACAACTGCATTTGCCAGAAAGATTCCGGGGCGAGGTAGTAATGACGCATGATGAAAATAATGAACATGCCTGCACCGGTTGTACAGCCTGCGAATTGGCTTGTCCCAATGGAACCATCAAAATAATCACCAAATTTGATGTATCTCCCGAAGGAAAAAAGAAAAAAGCCATTGATACATTTATCTACCACCTCGAACTATGTACCATGTGTAATCTTTGTATAGAGGCTTGCCCAACCGATGCCATTAAAATGGCACAAACCTTTGAGCATAGTGTGTTTAACCGGAATCAGCTTACCAAAAAATTAAATCTGCCGAATTCAAAAATCAGGGAGGGAGTAGAATGATGCCAGCCTCAGCCATATTCTTTTATGTGATTGCAGCAGTAATTTTAGTTACCGCCATTTTATCGGTTACTACGCGTAGGATTTTTAGAGCAGCAATCTGGTTATTGTTTTCTTTAGTGGGCATTGCCGGCGTATATTTTTGGCTAGACATGAATTTTCTGGCTGCTGTTCAAATTGTTGTGTACGTGGGAGGAATTGTAGTGCTGATAATTTTTTCGGTATTTCTAACCCAGGGTTCTGGTCAGTCGCTACCGGTGCCTGCGAAGTTTCGATTATTATTTTCTGCAGTAGCGGTATTGTTGGGATTGGCATTTACTATTTGGATTTTACATGGTTACGGATTTTTGGCCACCGCACCCGATGTGCCCGCAGTAGAAATGAAGGAAATTGGTAAAACAATGCTCTCGATTCATTCAGGAGGCTATGCTTTGCCTTTTGAGTTGGTAAGCATACTGCTACTTGCAGCTATGGTTGCCTGTATTGCGATTGCAATGAAAATTCCGGCAGATAAAAAAAATGTGTAATCTAATTGGAACAATAACATGAGTCATATACCCTTACAGCACGTTTTAATCTTCAGCGCCGCCCTGTTTTTTATAGGCATGTTTGGCATGTTTACTCGGCGCAATCTGATCACGTTATTGATGTCGGTTGAATTGATGCTGAATAGTGTAAACATCAATCTGGCCGCATTTAATAAATACCTGTATCCGCAGCAAACTGGTGGGTTATTCCTGTCGTTGTTTATCATCATTATTGCTGCTGCTGAGGCGGCTATTGCCATTGCAATTATCATCAATTTGTATCGTTCTCATCATTCCATAGATGTTGATGATGCAACCGAAATGAAATATTAACTATGTTGAACGTAACCAATATACTCATCATTCTTTTTCTTCCTTTTATTAATTTTTTAGTACTGGGATTGGGAAGTCGTAGCATCAAGCAGCCTGTTTCTGGCACTATTGCCACGATTTCATTGTTGTTGGCTGCCGGCTTATCTCTTATGGTCGGCTATCAGTATTTTATGGTTAAAGGAATGGTGAATGGTACTTTTCCTCCAATTGAATTGTTTCGGTATCCCTGGATGGTATTTGGTAGTAAGCTAACCATTGATATGAGCTTGGTGCTTGACCCCTTAACCGTAATGATGTTGGTGGTGGTAACCAGTGTTTCTGCTATGGTACACTTGTTTAGTTTGGGGTATATGAAAGGGGAGGAGCGGTATACTACTTATTATGCCTTCTTGGGGTTGTTTACCTTTTCTATGTTGGGCTTATTGCTTGCAGGAAATCTATTTCAGATATATATATTCTGGGAGTTGGTAGGAGTCTCTTCTTTTTTATTAATCGGGTATTATTTTTCTAAACCCTCTGCTGTAGCAGCAGCCAAAAAAGCTTTTATAGTTACCCGTTTTGCCGATCTGGGCTTTTTAATTGGGATACTGATTCTATCTTTTTATGGAGAAACGCTAGACATTGCCACACTGATTCAACGCTTAACTGCACCTGCCGGAAGTGAATCCATGGCCATACAAACAGCAGAATGGTTGGGCATCAGCGCACTCACTTGGGGCCTGGCGATGATTTTTATTGGAGGAGCGGGAAAGTCGGCCATGTTTCCACTGCATATCTGGTTACCCGATGCAATGGAAGGGCCCACGCCTGTTTCTGCCTTAATTCATGCGGCTACCATGGTGGTTGCCGGAGTTTATTTGGTGGCTAGATTGTTTCCTATTTTTCAGTTATCCGCTGGCATATTAGAATTGATTACCTATACAGGCATTTTCTCCGCCTTTTTTGCTGCTATCATTGCATGCACACAAACCGATATCAAAAGGGTTTTGGCCTATTCAACCATGTCGCAAATTGGTTTTATGATGTTTTCATTGGGGATTGCCCGCCCCGAAGATCATTATCTAGGATACATGGCTTCGCTATTTCATTTGTTTACCCATGCATTTTTTAAGTCACTCTTATTTTTAGGCGCTGGTGCTGTTATTCACATGATTCATAGCAATGAAATGAATAAGATGGGCGGCTTGCGCAAATTTATGCCGGTAACGCATATTACTTTTTTAATTGCCTGTTTGGCAATTGCTGGAATTTTTCCATTTGCCGGATTTTTTAGTAAGGAAGAAATATTATTAGCTACTTATCATGCCAACTTTCCAGTATTTGTAATGGCCTTGTGTACTTCCGGATTGACTGCCTTTTACATGTTCAGGCTCTATTTCTCTATTTTTTGGGGTAAACAGCAAGCGCAAGACCCCCACCACTCCGAGGGAACCTTTACCATGAAATTACCATTGATACTGTTAATGCTCAGCACCTTGGTTGCCGGTTTTCTTCCCTTTTCTAGTTGGGTTTTTCAAGGAGATAGTCACGAACTATCCCATATCAACTGGAAGTTTTCCGTAGTGCCACTTTTTTTGTCTACGCTGGGTATTTTGATTGCAGCCTATTTTTTCCGCAAACCGAGCAGCAGAATTGCCGATACTCAAAAGTTGATGGGCGGAATCTATACAACCAGTAAAAACAAATTTTACATTGATGAAATCTATCTGTGGATTACACAGCGGGTATTGTTTCCGCTGGTGGGTAAGCCGGCTGCTTGGTTTGATAAAAATGTAATTGATGGAACCGTAAATGGGGTAGGCAGTTTTGTAGGTAGTATTTATTATTTTATTAGAGGCATGCAATCTGGAAAATTACAGGATTACTTACTCTACTTTTTGGCAGGCATCGCAGCATGGATGATTTACTTTATTTATATCTGGAAATAAACAATCAGCATGAACCTACTTTTATTACTTATTGTTCCTTTGATTGCTGCCATTGGTATAATGCTATCTCCAAGGGTATCTGCTGTTCGGCAGATTTCATTAGCGGCTTCGCTTATTCAATTGGTGCTGGTGGGCTGGTTGTTATTTCAAATGCTCAATACCCGTTCGGTAAGTGCACAACCCCTCTATTTTGAACAGGTATATCAATGGTTCCCCTCTTGGAATATTCAGTTTCATATCGGTGTGGATGGCATTGCCGTTTCCATGATGATCTTAACTGCTTTGGTAGTGTTAGCAGGCGTATTGATATCGTGGCAGGAATCGATTTTGCCGAAAGAATTTTTCTTTTTACTTATGTTTTTGAGCTTGGGTGCCTATGGATTTTTTATGGCCAGGGATATTTTTACCTTGTTTTTCTTTCTTGAGTTGGCGGTAATTCCTAAATTTTTACTGATAGGAATCTGGGGAAGTGGGCAAAAAGAATACAGTGCCATGAAGCTGGCATTGATGTTAATGGCTGGTTCTGCTTTGGTTTTTGTTGGGTTAGCAGGTATATATTTGGAGGCGCATAGTTTTGATCTGTCTGTTTTATCGGCTACTCATTTTCCGGTTGCATTTCAATACTTGTTTTATCCCTTATTATTTATAGGTTTTGGAATTTTTGCTGCTTTATTTCCATTTCATACTTGGGTGCCGGATGGGCATGCATCAGCACCAACGGCTGCTTCAATGTTTTTGGCTGGGATTTCAATGAAATTGGGTGGGTATGGCTGCCTACGGGTAGCTTCTTTTCTAATGCCGGATGCCGCCATTCATTATGCACCTGTTATTATTGTACTTTCAACCTGTGCCATTCTGTATGGGGCATTTGTTACTTTACTGCAGTCGGATTTGAAATATATGAATGCCTATTCTTCCGTTAGTCACTGCGGTTTTGTAATGCTGGGTATTGGCGTTTTTAATACTACTTCGGTATACGGGGCAATTTTGCAAATGATTTCTCACGGATTAATGACGGCCCTTTTCTTTGCTGCTATTGGAATGATATATTACCGCACCCATACTCGTAAAATTGATGAATTGGGAGGCTTATTGGCTAAATTACCCTTTATCAGTACCGTATTTGTGATAGCCGGTTTGTGTTCTTTGGGATTGCCTGGGCTCAGTGGATTTGTTGCCGAAATGGCTGTTTTTGTTGGTTCCTGGGAAGATAAGTCGCTATGGGTGCGATCGGCTACCGTATTATCCTGTGCCTCTATTGTAGTAACGGCAGTTTATATTTTACGTGCTACTGGAAAAGTAATCATGGGCCCCATTCGGGAAACTTTTGTAGCCCTAAGTGATGCAGTTTGGTACGAGAAAATGGCAGCTATATTTTTGCTGGCAGGAATTTTTGTAATGGGTATTGCACCCTTTCTTTTACAGTATGTAATTGGAAACGAGGCTGCCACTATTGTAAACCGGGGGGCTCAGGTTTTGATTAATAAATGAGTGTATTATGTTAGTGTATGAGTGGCTTATTTTAAAACAGGAAATCTTTCTATCATTGTTGATAGTGGGGATATTGCTGCTTTGGCTTTTTCGGGATCTAAGTAATGAGACTTGGATTCGTATCATGAATATATTTTTATTCGTCAATATTTTGATTGGGTTTACGGGGTTTCACTATGGAAAGCTATTCGGGGATACTTTTCTCTCATCTCCGCTTATTCTATTTGAAAAAGTATTGCTCAGCTTTGCACTCTGGCTGATTTCACTATTCTCCTACGGCTGGCTAAGGAAAATGAAAAATTTACCTGAGTTCTATCTGTTGCTACTTACCTCTTTACTGGGTATGTACATCATGTTGTCTGCTGGTAATTTGTTGCTCTTTTATCTCGGTCTTGAAATGTCTACCCTCCCGTTGGCGGGAGCAGCTAATTTTGAATTCAACAGTAAAAAGTCTTCCGAATCTGCCATGAAACTGGTATTGTCTTCGGCATTTTCTTCTGCTATTTTGTTGATGGGCATATCCTGGTTATATGGTATGATGGGTTCGTTAGATTACTCGGTTATCAGTACGCAAATCGGGCATTCTCCGCTTTCAATAATGGCGTTTCTGTTTATTTTATCCGGATTTGCTTTTAAAATTTCGGCGGTTCCCTTCCATTTATGGACGGCCGATGTTTACCAGGGAGCGCCTGTTGCGGTTACTGCATTTTTATCGGTGGTATCTAAATCTGCCGTTATAATGGTAATGATTCCCTTTTTATATCAAACCTTTGAAGAAAAAATTGATGTTTGGTATTCAGCATTAATTATGCTGGCACTTGCATCGGTTTTAGTAGCCAATCTGTTTGCTATTCAACAATTAAATTTAAAAAGGTTATTGGCATTTTCTTCTATTGCACAAGTAGGTTTTTTGTTGATTGGATTGAGTGCGCATTCTCAAACAGGAGCCACGAGTGTTTTGTTTTTCCTTAGTATTTATTTGTTTTCTAATCTAGCAGCATTCGGAGTAGTATCGGTACTTTCATCTGAATACGGCAAAGAAGAAATTCAGCAATTGTCTGGACTCTATTCCACCCACCCCTTCTTATCCTGGGTACTGGCTTTATCCTTGTTTTCGTTGGCAGGTATACCACCTACTGCCGGGTTTTTTGGAAAATTCTTTTTGCTATTGTCCGGAGCAAATAAGGGCAACTATTGGGTAATTGCCATTGCTGCTATTAATATGGTTATTTCGTTGTATTATTATCTGCGGGTGGTAAAAACGATATTTATGAATCATCCCGTTACTCCCATGGAAAATAAGCCCCTTGCTTTTCCGGTTAAGTTTGCATTGATAATTTGTTTGTTGGGGATTTTGGTGGTTGGGTTTTTGGGAGGGTTCTACGAACATATTTTTCAATTACTCAATGGAATTAATTAGCAAGTATGGCCATTAACAAAAATCATGAATTCGACGAGCTGGATGGTATTAAATGTGCCATAGTAGAAAAGAACGTATTGGAGGAACGTGTTATTTTTTTAAAAGATTTATTAACGGTTAATGGATTTACCGTAGTGGTGGTACCTTCTCCCCCCCCTAAAACGGCAGCTGTAGCAACAGAACTCCCAACTGAAAATACCCCACCGGCTACTTTTACCATCGGTGTTACCAATGTTGTTTTTAATGCAACCAATGCTGTTTTTGGGAGATTGCTTACAACAAGAGCGGGTAAGGTAGTTACCCTAGCATACTGGCAGCAAACTGAAAAAATTTGTGATGATAGTATCCCATATTATCAAAAGAAATCATGATTGCTTGTTAACTTTACTTATCTAAATCGCTTACATGAATCGGCTTTTATTAGTATTTTTTTTAATTTTCTCATTATTTTCTAAAGTGTCGGCACAGGAACTTGACTCCATGATGGTGGAATATGAGTTAGGTTCACCTGCTGAAAAAGCACATCTTCATTTTGATAAAAATATTTATAACCGAGATGAGACTATTTTTTATAAGGCCTATTTGCGTATGGCCAATGAGCTGAGCATTCTGAGTAAAAATCTATATGTAGAATGGTATGATACAGCTGGACTAATTATTAAACAAACGATTGCTCCTATATTTCAATCCTCAGCAAAAGGTTCTTTTGAAATACCTACAGGATATGCGGGTAATTTTTTACATGTAAAAGCATATACAAGTTGGATGTTAAATCATGATACGGATTATTTATTCAGGAAAGACATATTGTTGAATTCGGTAAACCTCCCTGCCAATAACAAAATCCCTTCAATTACTGATAGGAAAGTTTTAGTAAGCGTTTTTCCGGAAGGGGGTACGTCTGTAATTGGAATATTGAATAAGTTCGCTTTTCAGGCCACCAATTCGTTTGGTGAGCCTGTGAAAATTAAAGGATTGATTACCGATAGTAAAGGAAGAAAAGTAGACACTGTTATGGTGAAGCATGACGGGATGGGTGTGTTTTCATTTACACCTATATCCGGGGAAAGTTATCAATTGAATTGGCTGGATGAATATGGAAAGAGGGGAGTAGTGCCCATTGAAAAATCTAGTTCTGAAGGTATTGTGCTTTCTGTTAAGGGAGGGAATGAACAGGCTACCGTTCGAATTGAGCGAACTGAATCGGTGCCTGCCAACTGGAAAAAATTAAATCTTTGGGTACATTTAAACCAGAGTTTGTTTTATAAAGTAAGTATTAATGTAAATGAAAAGAAGTCTGTGGTTGCGCAAATACCGATTGATCAATTGCCTACTGGAGTTTTGCAGTTTACACTGTTTTCCGAAGACTTTTTACCAATAGCTGAACGAATCCTTTTTGTTAATAATCGGGAGCATGAATTTAATGTTCGCGTAAGTGCTTCCTTGGTTAATGTTGATAAGCGAGGGAAAAATGTGGTGGAAATTTTTGTGCCAGATACTGCGGCAGCTAATTTATCTGTTTCTATCACCGATTTTTCGTTGAATACCCCCGAAACACAGACTATCTTTTCAGATTTGTTGTTAAGCGGGGATATAAGAGGAAAAATTCATAATCCAGCCTACTATTTAATGTCGGATGCAGACAGTGTTACGGCTAATTTAGATTTGGTTATGCTTACACATGGGTGGAGAAAATTTGATTGGAAGCGATTGAAATCGGGCATTCCCCCAGTTATTACTTATCCGGTTGAGAATAGTTTTTTAAAAATAAATGGTAAGGTATTTGGCTTAAAACCTAGTATGTCTGCAACTCCTATGCAACTAAATTTAATTATGGCGGGGAGAGACAGTAGTAAACAATTTTATTTTGCACCAGTTGCAAAAGATGGCAGTTTTGAAGTGCCGAATATGTTTTTTTATGATACTGCCAAATTGTATTACAGTTTTAATGGGAATAGTAAGTTAACCGAAGTAACCCAGGTGAAAATGGACAATGGGTTATTGCGTTATTTGCCGGGTATGCGAACTGCTGTTCTGAGGAATCCAAATTCTGCCTATGGCGATAGTATTTTACGAGCCAGAATGGCCGCTATTTACAGGGAACAGGAACAATTGCGGAAATTAACGGCTGCTGCTACATTACAAGAAGTAGTAGTTAAAACCAAAGCTAAATCGAGTGTACAGTTATTAGACGAAAAATATGCCAGTGGATTATTCAGTGGGGGTGATGGCTATTCTTTTGATTTGGGTGAAGACGGTAAAATAGCTGGTGGAATTGATATTCTCACTTTTCTGCAAGGCCGTGTAGCCGGATTAATGATTTCTGGTTCCGGCTCTGGCGCAACTCTCAATTGGAGAGGGGCTGTGCCTGATTTGTATTTAAATGAAATGCGGGCACAGGTTGATATGATTCAGGGAGTAAGTATTCAGGATATTGCATTTGTAAAAGTATTTCGTCCACCTTTCTTTGGATCCATGGGTGGAGGAGCCGGTGGTGCAATTGCCATTTATACCAAAAAAGGTTCTGATGGCAGAAAGGCCGACCCCAATGCAAAAGGACTAGAGTACACTATCCTGGGAGGCTATTCCCGATTTAAAGAATATGCATCACCCAACTATGATAAGGCAGAACCCAGTTTTGATCCCGATAATCGTACCACCTTACTTTGGAGCCCCTTCGTATTAACTAATAAAAAGAGTCCCCGAATCAAACTGAATTTCTTTAATAACGATTTTAGTAAAAAGTTCCTCTTAGTACTTGAGGGAGTGAACAGCGAAGGGAAGCTTGTTCGTGTAGTAAAAGCGATTGATAGTTCTAGTCAGGATTAATATTCAAAACCTATTGTAATTTTTGGTGTATTGTGTTTAATTATCCTGAAGTATTTTAATCTACTATGCGCAGTCTATACGGATTTATTTTCCAAAGGAATCCATCAAACGGCCATTTTTACCAGGCTTTCTGTAAATCAGTGATAATTCAAAAGTTCTCAGTAAACTGGTAGAGTTATTTTTTGCATTATTGATATTGATATCGTAGGTGATTCCGGCTTGCATATTTTTATACATAATTCCCATATAGGGGATGATAGAGTTAGTAGTACCTTTTCTATACCATAAACCTGCATTTAATACAGTTGGTAAATCTTCCAATGCCATTATTCTTCCAAAGTTTGCACCTACTACCATTGTGTTGGCAAAACTCTCAGAGATATAAACTGTATTTATATTTACTACTAGTCGGTCATTTAAATAGGTTTGAAAATCAGCGTGCACATTATAGCGAGGCTGATCCATTATTTTTTGATTTCCTAAAATACTCCGATTTTTAGCCGTAAAGCGATACCCAGAAACTCCCAAATCAAAATTTGCTTTATCCGAAGTATAGGTGTAGCAGATTCCAGCGGTTACTGAAAAATAATTTGGTCTGTAATTGAACATAGCCAGATCTTCTAACGTAGAAATGTTAGGATCAAAGCCATTAAAGGAAATCTGAGACGAATAGTCAATCATATCAGGTTTTACGATAGTATTATTATATACAACCCCTAATCCTGCACTGATTCCGTGATTGTCTTCTTCGTCTAAACTTACGTGTGAACTTACCGATAATTGCGCATTATTATTCCGATAGGCACCTGCAAGTCCTGCGTCTTGTAATACCATCAATCCCATTCCTACATAATTAGAAGAGCGGTATTGTTGCTTTACAATTTTTCCATCGAAGGAGAGGGAAGTGGTGTTAAGACTGATAAACTGATTTCCTATCGACTGGTTTCTGAAATTGGAAATAATTCTCCAATCGGCACTTCCCGATCCGGCTAATGCGGGACTAATGTTCAGCGGTGATGAATAAAATTGAGAAAACGAAGGATCTTGGGCTGAAGCTGAAATGCATATTCCGGATCCGATACCAATAAGCAATAAAAGGGCAATATTTTTTTTCATTGGTTTCATTTATCTGGATAACAGGAATTGGCCAAACTTCGATTGTTGCACATTATTTGCATCTATATAACTTGCTTCCCAGAAGTAAATGCCCATAGGTTGATTAACACCATTCAATCTGCCATCCCAACCCTGTGAGTAATCCTTTGTTAAGAATAGTACATTGCCGAAGCGATTATAAATTTTGAAATAGTTGAAGATTTTTATTCCAGGGGTTAAATAAGGGAATATCTTATCATTTTTACCATCATTATTAGGCGTAAATGTTTTAGGAACAAATATGTCAATCACATCTACATTAAATACCCTCACCCACATAGAATCGCTGGTAACACAACCCTGTGGAGAAATTAATTTGATTCCATAACGAACAGATTCGGCAAAATTAAATACGGTTTCGTAGGTATTGGCATTTCTTAACCCAGCGCTGGTTCCAGCAACGTTTCTCCACTCATATTTATAATTGGGGATAAACCGGGCACTAATGGTAGTGTTTTGGTTTTTATAAGCTTTTACATTTAAGCTATCCACTGCTTCTATCGGTGCTGCTATTTGGATAACGGAATCTAACACAGTTGGAGGAAAGGCACCACAATTTTGTTGGGTTGCTGTTACAATCACATGGTAGCTTCCACTTACCTGATAGGTTGTTGTAGCATGATACTGGGAATCCATTAATCCATTACCAAAATCCCATTTCCAGCTAAGTGGTCCGGATAATAGTGAATCAGTTTGGTTGGTAAATTTGATGGTGCTATTGATACATTGGATATCCTGTTTGAACTTAATAGTCGGAGCCCTGCTAGCAATCAACCGAATAGAATTAGTAGTAGTATCCGAACAGCCAAAACCATCCTTTAAAATCGCTTGGTATAAGCCTGGGATATTAGTGAATAATGAATCGCCTGTTGCACTTGGTATATTGTTTCCATTCAATTTCCATTGATAACCTACTGAATCGGCTGTTAGCACATGTAAAGTATCAAGTATGCCATTACAGATATAAGTTCCGTGAAGCGATCGTATCTTACCCGATGGTAAGCCTTTAACTTCTTGATAAATCAGTAGCGTATCATTGTTGTTAGAGCAGTTTGCATCACTAAGCTGATAAATTTGAATACTTCTATTAGTAACACCCGATCCGGCAGGTGGTAATACCATCGTGTATGGATTAGCTGTTATGTTATTTCTTTGTCCAAGCGTACCATTGTCATTATAGGCAAAGCTATAGGGAGCATTTCCTGTAAAGTGAATGGTTATGCTGTCTGTAACATTATTGCAAATATACCCAGGCCCGGATGCAGCAACTTTTGGCAGGGGAGTAACTGTTATATTAGTAGTGAACGATTGACCAATACAATTGTCTAAATGTGGAACAACTATATATTGAATGGTGTCTGATAAATCACTTCTATTTGTTAATAGCAATTGTATCGAACTTTGAATTCCAGCACTAGCCATTCCGCCGAGAATGCTGCCATTATTATTAATGGGCACATCCCAACTATAACTTATGCCAGTTGGCATATTCGGAGGAGTAACTGTGAGCAGAACTCCACTGCAGGTCGTTCGGTTAATAGTAGTTACTCTTGGAATAGGTCTTGTTACCTTTAGATTTATCGTAAATGGTTGAGATAAACAATTTTCGAAAACAGCATTCACCTGATAATTAAGTGATGATATTTGATTGCCAATATTTACCGGTAACTGTGTAAATGCATTTACTGGAATAGTTTGACCGGTAGTTCCGGTTACTGAACCCAGGGGTTGTATTGCTGGAATTGACCATATATATTGTGTACCCAATGGGGTACCTTGGGGAAGTAGGATATAATTTTCACCGGAACAAACGGTATCGGTAATATTATTTACAAATGGTGTGGGTTTTATGTATACAGTAAGTGTAAAAGTAGTACCTACACAATTGGGGCTGCTAGCTTGCACTGTATAAATGGCGGTGTCTTTTACTATATTTAGTGCGGATAGTGATTGTGTAAACGCAGTTTCATTATTACCAGCAGTTGCGCCCGATAAACTGTTTTTAGGTATCTGTTCTGGTATTGCCCAAGTGTAACGGGTATCAGCTGAAACACCCGGTGGTATATAAGAAATAACGCTTCCACTACATACGCCAGTTAATGTTACGCTGTTAATAACAGGACTAGGGAGTACCTGAACTGTAATAGAGAAACTGTTGCCTGCACAGTTATTGGCACTTGTTTTTACCGTATACAGAGCATAGGCAACTTGTGAAGTAGTGTTGAGTAACTGCTGTGAGAAAGATTTTCTCCAGTTTGTTGCATTTGTAACACCGGTTAATGAGCCATTTGGAAGTATTATCGGTAATTCCCAGGTGAGTTGGGTACTATCTGCCGAATTACTGGGTGTAAAATTGATTATTCCCCCACTACAAATGCTGAAACTTTGTGTACTCACCGTAGGCGTAGGTAGAATGGTTGCGGTAACGGTTAGACTGTTACTACATCCAGCAGTGGTTAGTGTAACCCTATATTCAACATTGATAGCTGAATAGGTATTGTTGGTAAGAATCTCTGAGATTGTATTAATACCCGTATTGGCAGGATTGGTTATGCCTGCTGTAACTGACCTACTCCAGCTAATAAGTGTATTTGGGGTGGTTGTTTGAGGAGAAAAATTAAGAATACTGCCCGAGCATACTGCTGGAATGGAAGTTGCGCTCGAAAACACTGCAGAAGGAGTAATTGTTACCGCAATAGTTTGGGCATTGGTACATCCATTGGCAGTAATGCTAATGGCATATACAGCAGAATTACTTAGCGTGTTGGTTGAGTTTAATATTTCATAAATGAATGGTGTTAGGCCACCAGATGTAGTATTTCCATTGATGGTTCCATTAGCCATTCTCTGCCAAAGGAAACTGGTACCTGGGGTTGCACTCTGTAAGGTATAACTGAATACCGAATTATTACAAATACCGGTGGGTAGTAAAGGTGAAATTAAAGTAGGAGTTGGATTAACTGTTATACTAAAAGGTTTCCCCATACCCAAGCAGCCATTTGCTTGAGGCACAACTGTGAAATTCATCTCATCAGGTAAAACACCAGTATTTATTGTTTTAAATGAGCCAATATTGCCATTCCCAGATAAGGAAAGTAATCCTAATCCTGTATTATTATTTGTCCAGCTGAAAGTTGTATTGGGGGTAGAAGAAGTAAAAATAACGGGTATGGTATTTCCCCCATTGCAAATAGATTGATTAACAACAGCATCTAATATCGGTATTGGTTTAATTACAATACTAAAACTTATTGTATTTCCATTACAGCTATTGGATAATGGTGTAACAGTTAAAATAGTTGATATAGGAACCGAAAGGCTGTTAGATGGAGTAAAGGATGGAATATTACCTATACCAGTTGCTGGAAGTCCAATGGAGGGGTTACTATTGTTCCATATATATTGTGTATTTGCAACCAATGAACCTGTAAATATAATTGGAGAGGATACCGAGCTTCCACAAATGATTTGGTTAGAAACGGTATCAATTTTAGGTGTTGGATTTACTACATAATTGAAGGTAATTGGGATTCCGGAACATCCGTTGGTAAATGGAGTAACAATTATGGAGTTAGTTAAAATATTATCCGAATTGTTTATAGATGTAAAAGATGGGATACTGTCTTTTCCAGCCCCGGCAGGAATTCCAGTTAGGCTATTAGTTGCCACCCAATTATATTGCGTGTTGGTTATTTTCGATCCAGTAAATTTAATAGCTTTAGTTGCTTTTCCTGCGCATAAAATCTGATCCAATTCGGCCTGAACTTCAGGTGTTGATTTAATAACTACATTAAATTGTTTGGAAGTACCATTACAACCATTGGAGAATGGAGTTACAGTAATAAGTGCCGAATTGGGTATATTGGTTGAATTTATGGCACTAAAGGGTGCAATATTTCCTGTTCCGGCAACAGCAATCCCAATAGAAGTATTATTATTTGTCCAATTATAGATTGTACCCGGAACTATAGATCCGAGAAATTGAATGAGGCTAGTAGAAGTAGCACCACATTGAATGATATCTGTAATATTGTTTACAGAAGGAATCGGATTTACTGTAATGGAAAAAGTTGTTGGGCTTCCTGTGCAAGTATTCGAGAATGGTACTACCGTAAATTGAGAAGTTACCGGAACAAAGGCACTGGTAACCACTGTAAATGGATTAATATTACCAGTTCCTGTTACACTGGCTATACCAATACCCGTATAACTAGCCGACCAACGATATCGGGTTCCTGTAACTGGTGAGCCAGTAAATATAATCGGTTGGCTTAGTGTATTGGCACAAAGCACCTGACTACTTATCGTGTCCATCCGTGGGGTGGGCCTAATGGTAACTGTGAAGCTGATTGAGTTGCCACTACAATTATTGGAAAATGCAGTAACTGTAATTCTGGAAACAATGGGAACTGTAAAGTTATTGGTGGCCGAAAACATCTCTATATTTCCAACTCCACTGGCACTAATTCCGGTAGCGGTATTATCGTTGATCCATCTATATTCTGTACCTGGAACAGCAGATCCACTAAACAGGATTGGATTAATTTGTTCATTTCCACAAATGGTAATGTCTGCTACCTGATTTACAGTTGGGATAGGACTCACATTAATATCGAATGAAAACGGGGTACCATTACATCCATTTGTAAAAGGGGTAACAGTAATTCTACTGTTTATGGGGATATTAGAATTGTTTTGTGCAGTAAAGGATGGGATATTATTGGAGCCACTGTTAGGTAGTAAGCCGATTGCATTATTGGATTGCGTCCAATTATAAACAGTATTGCTTATAACAGATCCCGTAAATATGATAGGTTGGGTAACCATATTTCTGCAATAAAAGAGATTGCCGATTGAATCTATAGTTGGGGTTGGTTTAACAAAAACTACCATTTCGGCAGGTATGCCGGAGCAGGTATTTGAAATGGGGGTAACTCTAATTAAACTACTGATAGGAATGTTGGATGAGTTAATCGCAGTAAAGGAAAAAACATTTCCTGCTCCGTTAGACGGCAGGCCCGTTAAGGTGTTATTGTTAGTCCATTGATAAATAGTTCCTGCCATGTTCGATCCAGAGAATACAATCTCATTCACAGGCTGGGATGCACAAACTACCAGATCGGAAAGCCCATACATGGATGGAATGGGATTTACAGTTATCGTAAGATTTATAGGATCACTGGTACATCCATTGGAGAAAGCAGTAGCGCTGATTTTTGCAGTTAGGGGAATATTGTAACTATTGTTAGTAAGAAAACTATTGATATTGCCAGTTCCGGAGGTTGCTAAACCAATAAGGGCATTATCATTTGTCCAGTCATACCGGGTTCCACCAATTACGGATCCAACTAAATTAATGGGTAGTGTATTCGTGTTGGAACATAAAACTTGAGAAGCCACATTATCTAATCCCGGTGTAGGTTTCACTAAAATGTTAAACGTTTGAGGTATGCCATAACAGGTATTGGAAAAAGGAGTTACTGTAATTTGTCCTGTTATTGGAAGTGTTGAATTATTGGAAGCAGTAAAACTGCTGATATTTCCGCTTCCGCTGATAGGTAATCCAATCAATGAATTATTATTCGTCCAGTTAAATTCAGTTCCAGCAATAGGAGAGCCAGTAAAGATTACTGGGTTAGTATTTCTTATTCCGCATACAACCTGATTTGTAATAGGATCAAGCCGTGGGATAGGATCTACAATGATGTAATAAATTGTTGGAGTGCCGGAACATCCATTGGTGAATGGGGTAACAGTAAACTTACTAGAAATTGAAACATTCGATAGGTTCGTTGTTGTAAAAGCAGGAACCATTGCCACTCCGCTTAAAGTTCCCAAACCCACAGCAGGATTATCATGTACCCATTGATACTCGGTGCCCGGTATAGTTGATCCTACAAATAGTACCGGGGAAGTGTTGAGTTGGGTACAAAGCGTTTGATTAGATACTGGCGAAATTCCAGGTGTAGGTTTAATTACAATAGTAAACTGTTTAGGGGTACCTGAACAGGTATTGGAAATAGGTGTAACTGTTATTATTGCGGAAATACTAGTATTGAAGCTGTTTAAAGCAGTGAATGAACTTATATTTCCTATTCCGGAAGCGGCCAATCCAATGGCAGTATTATTATTCGACCATTGATATAGCGTTCCTGCCAAGGCAGATCCGGAAAATAATGTAGGACCTGAATTGGCATTTCCACATAAAACCATATCAGGTATGGGGTTTACAGCTGGAATTGGATTAACTGTAATAGAGAATGTTTTTGGAGTTCCATAACAAGTATTCGAGTAGGCGCTAACTGTAAAAAAGCTGGTGATAGGAATATTTGAATTATTGGCTGCCGTAAATGAATTGATATTGCCCGTTCCGCTAACACTGGCTAATCCTATTGACGTATTGGTTTGATTCCATCTGTATTCGGTACCTGCAACAGTTGCACCATCAAATACAATGGGTGCTGTAATTAAATTGGTGCACAATGCCTGATCGCCTATAGCATTCACTTGAGGAGATGGAATTACTGTAAGTGAAAAACTTTGAGGTAATCCAAAGCAGGTATTTGAAAGTGGCGTAACTGTAAACAGCGCAGTTACCGGAACGTTATTGTTATTCGTTGAGGTAAAAGCCAAAATAGTTCCCACACCTGACCCCGGTAAGCCAATATTGGTATTGTTGTTCGTCCACTGATACAAAGTTCCTGCAAGTGGAGAACCAGTAAAAACAATGGGTCCAGTTAGCGTATTTCCACAAACCGAAACATTTCCTATCGGATTAACCGCAGGAATAGGATTTACGGTTATGTTGAATTGAAGAGGAGTTCCGGAACAGGCATTGGAAAATGGAGTTACCGTAATTATACTTGTAATTGGCCCATTCGATAAATTCGTAACAGTAAATGAAGGAATATTACCCGAACCGGTTGCAGACGCAAGTCCAACTGCCGGATTACTATTCGTCCAGTTATAACTCGTATTTGGAATAGTTGAACCAGAAAAATTGATTGCCTGGGTTGGTAAACCTGTACAAAGAGCTTGGTTAGGGATGAAATCTACCGTAGGGCTAGGTCTGATCTGTATCGAAAAACTGATGGACGTTCCGCTACACGAATTTGAAATAGGGGTAACGGTAATCACTGAACTAATAGGAATATTGAAAAGATTGGTTGCACTGAAAGATGCAATGGAACCCGATCCGGTTAAAGGAAGTCCGATGTCGGAATTACTATTCGTCCAGGAGTAGTTGGTTCCAGGAACCGTTACGAAACCTATATTTGGATTACCTACAAAATTTATTGGACCAATGGGTTGGGTACCACAAATTGCAATACTAGCAACCGGCTCTACGGATGGAATGGGGTTTACCTGAATGCTAAACTGCATGGGTAAGCCCACGCAACTATTTGATATCGGCGTAACAGAAAAAATAGCAGTTACCGGAACAGATGAATTATTAATGCTGGTGAATGATGCAATAGATCCACTACCTGTTGTTGAGGCCAGACCAACTGCAGGATTCGAATTAGTCCAACTATATAGAGTATTGGCCACAGCCGAACCACTGAAATTGATAGCAGCAGTGGGTACTCCCTTACAAATAAATTGATCTGCAATTTGAACAATAGCTGGAGTAGGACTTGCCAGAATAGTAAACTGAATAGGAGTTCCTGCACAGGTATTGGAAATTGGGATAACAGTAATATTGGCAGCAATAGGGATAAAGAAATTATTCAGTACGCTAAAGGGTGCAATAGTTCCAGTACCAGTGGCTGCTATGCCGATTGCGGGATTCGTATTGGTCCACTGATACAAGGTTCCACTAACGGCTGATCCAGTAAACGAGGGTAAGCTGAGTGTATTATTTCCACATACCACTTGATTAGGAATAACATTGATACTAGGTGTTGGATTTACCCCTATAGTGAATGTTTGAGGACTACTGGAGCATCCATTGCGAGTTGCGATTACCTGAACGATACTTACAATGGGTGAATTGGAGATATTGGTGGAGGTAAAGGTATTTATGTTTCCAATTCCAGATAGAGATAATCCAGTATTGATATTGTTATTCGTCCAGTTTATAGTACTTCCCGTTAAATTCGTACCAGTAAAATTGATAGCAGAAATAACGGTACCTGCACAAACTTCCTGGGAGGCGATAGGGGATAATGTAGGAGCAGGTTTTATAACCAGCTGAAAAGTGTAGGAACTTCCCGAACAACTATTCGACATAGGAGTTACCGTAATATCGGCAGTTTGATCAACATTACTCGTATTGATAGCAGTGAAACTAGTTATACTACCGGTGCCAGATGCCGCTAATCCAATGGTGGTATTGGTGTTCGTCCAGCTAAACTGGGTATTTGCCATTGAAGATCCTGAGAATGTAAGTGCACCTGTCTGAACTCCCGCACAGATGGGTAAACTCAATATAGGATCAATGGTGGGCAATGGATTAACAGTGATTGAAAATACTATCGATGTTCCTGAACATGAACTAGAAAAAGGTGTTACCGTAAATACGGAGGTAACTGGAACATTTCCAATATTCTGGCCTGTAAATGCAGGAATATTTCCAGTACCACTTAGTGCTATGGCTCCAATTGGCAAATTGGTTCTAACCCATTGATAGGAGGTACCAGATAAAGCCGAACCCACAAAAGTTACTGCTTGTACCTGGGCATTATTACATACAGATTGGTCAGGTACGGCGGTTACTGATGGAATAGGATTTACCGTGATTGTAAAATTGTTGGGGGTTCCCGAACAACTATTTGAAATTGGGGTAACCAAAATAGAGGCAGTAATGGGTATATTACTGATATTGGAGGCTATGAACGGATTTGATCCTGAGGTTCCGCTGGCCGCCAAGCCAATGGATAGGTTGGTATTACTCCACTGATATTGCGTTCCGGGTACCACTGATCCAGTAAAAAGTAACACGTTGGCCGTTCCATTGCAATAAGTTACATTACTGTTTGGAGTTACGTTTGGAATGGGATTTACTAAAATTGAAAATGTTTGAGTAGCTCCTGAGCAGGAATTCGACATCGGAGTAACAGTAAACATACTTACAATGGGCACATTTGAACCACCCGTATTGGTTGTAAATGCAAGGATATCACCTGTACCTGAAACACCCGGCAATCCAATTACGCTATTCAACTGCGTCCAGTTGTAAACGGTATTTGCCGGAGAACCGCTAAAGATAATGTCGTTGGTAAGGGTTCCATTACATCTCACCTGATCTGGGATGGCATTAATGGAAACTGTTGGTTGAACCGTGATGCTAAAACTGGTAGGAATTCCATTACAGCCATTGGAGAAAGGGAATATCACTAATCTCCCGGTGATGGGGATAACTGAGTTATTGGTAGCTGTGTATGCAATTGAACTTCCTGCCGTTGAACCTACAGCAGCAATACCAATACTACTGTTATTATTGGTCCAGGAAAAATTGGTGTTATTAACTATAGACCCAATTAAAGGTAGGGTGATGAGCGTGCTTGAACATACTATTCTGTCTGAAATGGTATTGATGGAGGGTGTAGGATTTACTGTGATGCTAAAAGTTCTTATTGGGCCATTACATCCATTTGAAAAGGGTGTAACCGAAAATACACTTACAATGGGCACACTTGAACCACCTGTATTGGTTGTAAAAGCAAGAATATCACCTGTACCTGAAACACCCGGCAATCCAATTACGCTATTCAACTGCGTCCAGTTGTAAACTGTATTTGCCGGAGAACCGCTAAAGATAATGTCGTTGGTAAGGGTTCCATTACATCTCACCTGATCTGGGATGGCATTAACTGAAACTGCTGGTTGAACCGTGATGCTAAAACTGGTAGGAATTCCATTACAGCCATTGGAGAAAGGGGTTATCACTAATCTTCCGGTGATGGGGATAACTGAGTTATTGGTAGCTGTGAAAGCAATTGAACTTCCTGCCGTTGAACCTACAGCAGCAATACCAATACTACTGTTATTATTGGTCCAGGAATAATTGGTATTATTAACTAAAGATCCATTTAAGGGTAGGGTAATGAGCGTACCTGAACATACTATTCTGTCTGTAATGGTATTGATGGAAGGTGTAGGGTTTACTGTTATGCTAAATGTTCGGCTGCTTCCCGAACAACCATTGCTGAAGGGAGTAACTGTAAATCGCGAAGAGATAGGTATATTATAAATATTGGTAGTTGTAAAAGCAGCAATCGGTCCGGAACTCGAGAGAGTTGCTAAGCCAATATCAGGAAATGTTTGCATCCAGTTATATTGTGTGCCGTCTACGATGGAGCCACTGAACAAAATTGGATTAGTACTTACACCAGCACAAAGGATTTGGGGAGAAATAGGACTTACAACAGGTGTAGGTTTTACTAAAATGGTCAATGGAACGGCTGTGCCTGAACAACTATTTGATACAGGAATAACCTGCAATAATGAAGTAATGGGGATATTAGCAGTATTGGTTGTAGTGAATGATATCACCGACCCGCTTCCTGATGAACCTATTCCTATCAGTGGGTTTGAATTAGTCCAAGTATATGAGGTATTGGCTACGTTCGACCCTGAAAATTGAATAGTAGAAGTTAGTCCACCGCAAATTACCAACCCGGCTGATGGGGTTACATTTACATTGGGTGTTGGGTTAACAGTTATTCTAAAAATTCTGATTGGGCCATTACAACCATTTGAAAAAGGGGTTACCGTAAATACAGATTGTATCGGAACAAATTGAATATTGGTTGCAGTAAAAGGGTCAATATTTCCGTTAGAAACTAAGGGAATTGTGCCAATATCTACGTTGGTTCTTGTCCAATTGAATACCGTACCCGCCATTGTTGTGGTAACAAAATTGATAGGATTGGTAAGTACCCCATTACAAAAAGTTTGTGACAATGGGATAACCATATCTGGTGCAGCTTTCGCAGTATATGAATAACTAATTGGAATGCCTGAACAGGAATTAGACATTGGAGTAACGGTAATTACCCCAATTAAATCCACTGATTCTGGATTGGCATAAGTAAAAACACCAATATTTCCACTGCCAGTACTGCCTAGTCCTATAAGTGGTTGACTGTTCGTCCAGTTATAAATGGTGTTAGCTACGCTTCCTGAAAAAGTTACGGGTAGCGTGGTTAGATATTCACAATTCGCTTGATCTTCTACCTGAAGCACAGTGGGAGTGGGGTTTACGCGAATAGTGAAACTAATGGAAGGCCCATAACAGGCATTAGAAAAGGGCCTTACAATGAAGGACGACGAAATGGGTATAACGTCAAAGTTGGTAGCGGTAAATGCCGCTATATCCCCAGTTCCACTTATTTCTGGTATGCCAATGTCGGATCCCGTTCGCTGCCATTGATATTCAGTACCCAAAACTGAAGAACCTGTAAAAAGTATCGGTGCCAATAAATTGTTTGCACATATTATTTTGTTTCCTGGGTTAATTACCTGCGGGGTTGACTTAACCGTCATAGTAAAAGTTACCGGAAGGCCAATACACCCAAACAGATTCGGACGAACTTCAAATTCACTGGTAGTAGGTAAAGAAGTAAAATTATTAGCGATCAGCGTATTAATCTGTCCATTACTGCTGGCTGGTAATCCATTACTCGTGTTGCTATTCGTCCAAATATAATTTACACCCACATAACCCGGTGATGAAAAAGTTACGGTAGGAGATAATGCCCCACATATCTCAAAGCTACCAACTGGAAGCATTGTAGGGATCGGATATACGGTGTACGTATAGATTTCAGGGAACTGACTGGAACATCCATTAGAAAATCCGCTTACCTGTATCTGTGCAGTAATTGGGGAAGTAGAAAAATTTTGCGGAGTAAAAGAAGGAATGGCAGAAATGCCATTGTCCATTAATCCAATGGATGGCATGGTGTTAGTCCAAGTGATTATGGAGCCCGGTATAGTGGAACTAAATGCAATTCCACCATAGTTTACTCCATTACAAAGTGTTTGATTACTAACACTAGAAATAACGGGTTGTGGTTTTACGGGAATCTCGAAGGTTATTGGATTTCCGGTACAAACTCCAATGGCAGGTATAACAGAAATGGTTGCCGTGATCAGGGTATTGCTTAGATTGACTGCGGTAAAAGCACCTAGTTCGTTTGTATTTGATTCTGGAGTTGGAATTCCAATATTGGGCCCCCCATAATTCCAATAATATCTTGTGTTGGGTGTAGGGCCTGTAAAAGGAACGATGGGCGTACTTGCATTTGCACAAACCGGATTTTGAAATTGATCACCTATTGAATCCATTACCGGAAAGGGCCTTACCGTTACCCTAAGGGTATAGGTATTCCCAGAACTGGTAGTGATTGTGTAGTTAGCCTCACCATCAACGATATTGATATTGTCTAAAGTATCGGTTAATTTTAATGTGGGAGTGAGGGATGATCCCCCCCCGGTTGCGCCAGTTTGCGTGGGTGTCGTCCAGGTATAGGTAGTTCCTATCGGCTCTGTTACCACCGAAAAATTGAAGGGAACCCCAGAACATGTGGTGAGTGTATGCGTTTGCCCCACCACTGTTTGAAGCAGTGGCAATAATAAAATGAGCAGGACAAACCTCTTCATATATCCAAATGGGTTTTCAATTGCATGCAAATTATGGTATGCAACAGGTATAGGAATTAAGGATTTTGATAGATAACATGTAGTTCTTATACTACAACGTGAAGATACCCCAACCTTTTATTTCGCAGTCTTATCAACCTGTTAACATTAGTTTATGTTAAATATTTATTTTTAGTTAATACGTTCTGAACTTTTTCTTTCAATCAGCGCACTTTTTAATTCTAATTTGTCTATTCTGTTCCCAAACGTCTTTTTTTCTATCATTTTAAATAATAGCGTAGCCGCTTCCACCCCAATTTCAAAAGCAGGTTGGGTAATGGTAGATAAAGACGGATTTAACAACGAAGCCGTTCGTAAGTTGGAAAAACTTATGATTTTCAATTGTTTAGGTATCTGTAACCCCACTTCCTGGGTAACATAATACACCGATATGGCCAATTTTTCTACTGTAGAAAAAATGCCATCCGGTCTTTTTCTACCCTTTAACAACGATTTTATTAAGGAAAGATTGTATTCATTGTCGTTGGTACACTGAATAATGAGTTCATTTTCAACCGGTAGCCCGTGTTTTTGTAGGGCATCTATATAGCCATTCATTCTTTTGTTGCTGATAGACAGGTAGTGGGAGAGGGATAAGCAAGCAATGCGTTTGCATCCAGATTTAATCAGGTGTTCGGTTGCCCGAAACCCACTTTCATAATCATCGGTGGTTACTGTGGGGCAAGATATTTGCTCAGGTACTCGATCGAAAAATACTAAGGGTATGCCACTTTCTTGCAAGGAGGTTAAGTGTTCAATTGATTGGGTATCCCTGCAAAGCGACATGAGCACCCCATCCACCCGGCCACCCAGTAAGTGCCGAACGGTGGATACTTCATTGGTATTATTTTCATGGGTAAGATAGGTAAGCACATGGTACCCTTTTTGCTCAGCCACCATTTGGATACCGTCTATGGCTAATGCGAAAAAGTTATTGGCAATTTCGGGAATTACAACTCCGATGGTTGCACTTTTTTTTCGTCGCAAACTACTGGCAAAGGGATTTGGCTGGTAGTTCATGCGGGTGGCCATCTCTACTACCCGCTTTTTAGTTTCGGTACTAATTTCGTAACTATCCCGCAGTGCCTTGGATACGGAGGAAATGGATAAACCCAATGCAGCTGCTAATTGCTTGAGGTTGGTATTACTCATACGCCTGATTTTTCGTAGGTTGGATAATAGATTGTAAATACTAAACTACAACTTCTTACGAAAAATAACGAAAACCTTTTCCTAAATTAACGAAAACGCTGCCAGATCTAATGGCAGCGTTTTTCGTTACGTAATATTTATAGCCCTATTTTTCCTTTTTAAGCAAATCTCTTAAGCGCATAAGTGCTTCTACATAATAATAATCTGCATAAGTTAAGGGTACATCTACTTCCGAATTTGCCGGTAAATGTCCAGTAGAGTGTTTTAAAATAAACCCCCCATTTTCGCCAATATTGGCTGTATAAGTAGGGGTGGATAATGCACGAATTACTTTTTCAGCCATTTGTCGGTACTCTTTTTTTAATGGCTCGGCAACATATTGAGAAAGTTCTAACAAAGCAGCCGCCATAATGGCTCCTGCGGACGCATCCCTATAAGTGGCGGGTATATCAGGCGAATCAAAATCCCAATAAGGTACACCATCCTCCGGTAATCTGGGATGATGCATCATAAACCGGGCAATCTGATTGGCTTGTGCCAAATATTTTTTATCTCGAGTATATCGATAGGTACTCACATATCCATATAAACCCCAGGCCTGTCCTCTCGCCCAAGCAGACTCATGAGAATACCCTTGATGCGTATTTTTAGCCCGAACAACTCCTGTAGTAGAATCGTAATCGATCACATGATACGAGCTGTAATCTTTTCGGAAGTGGTTAGCCAATGTAGTATTGGCATGGGTTACCGCAATCTTATAATAAGTAGAATCTTTTGTGTATTTCGTTGCCCAAAATAACAACTCTAAATTCATCATATTATCTATAATAACCGGATACTGCCATTTGCCATGGTCCCAGGATTTAATGGTTCCTGTGGTTGTTCTAAATCGGGAGAACAATGACTTTGCACTATTTACCAGTATCTCTTCGGTTTGTTTGGAAGGATTTTGCTGATTGGCATGCCCAAAACTATTGTACATCATAAATCCCAAATCATGGGTGCCTTTATTGAACTGCTCTTTTTGTAGAAACTGCTCTACCCGCATTGCCTCTTTTTGTATGGACTCGTTTTTGCTATAGTCATACAGATAATGCAATGTGCCGGGGTAGAAGCCACTCGTCCACCATTTCGTTTTACTGGTTTCGAATTTCTTGGTACCCCAATAATATGTTTTCGGTAGCACGCTATCCGGCAATTGGGTACTTAAAAAACTATATTGACGAACCGCTCTTTGTAGCGCACTATCAATCAAAGTTTGTAAAGATGCATTAGAAGCACTCTTTGTTTGTGCATCTGCAGTTAATAGAAAAAATAAGCAGATGGCAGATAAGCAGACTAGCTTGTAAATTTTCATAAACGAGTTTATCAATTGCGTGATTTTAAAAAAGAATGCCACATGAGTTGTGGCATTCTTTTTTTAAAAATAGGTAGAATTTTATTAATCAGGAATTTTATAATGCACTGGCATATTGCTTTATGCACTTGAGTCGCCCATATTCCGGTTGTTAAGTGCCTCTGTTTTGGCCAGAATCGCTTCCTTTGATTTCAGCCATAATTTATGGTATTGGCTGCAGATGATTTGTTGTCAGGTATTTGAAAATCCCCAATAACATTTCTTTTAACTCTGCTTGCAGCTACTCCTACACGGGTTCTATTAATTTGTAGGTGCCATCTTATTTATTTGAGATTAAGGCTTTATAGATACCTTAACCAATTTATCAAAAATCAACGAAAACCATTTCGTAAATTTCACCGCGATGCCGTGTGTTGGATAATAAATTTGTTAATGATTCTATTACTTTCTGTTTTTTTAATCGGGCATACTAAATATTTGTAATGTTATATATGAATTACTCCCTTCTTTTCCATCGTTTCTGGGCTTTATTTATAATGTTGTCCGTATTTTCTTCCCCAAACACACTTTCCGCAGCCCCTCCTACATCCAATAAATTGAAAGGGAGTACCGTATTAGTCTATACAAAAAATGGAAAAGGCTATGTGCACAACAATATACCCGCAGCGGTTGCCTGCCTGAAAGAAATGGCTGCTGAAGAAAAATTTACGGTGGAAGTAACCGACGATGCCACCATTTTTAAGGAAGAGCATTTGAAAAAATATCAGTTGATCGTGTTTACCAGCACCAATAATGACGTGTTTGATACGGATGCCCAACGCTTGGCATTTCGTCATTATATAGAAGCTGGGGGTGGATTTGTAGGGGTACATTCTGTTACCGGCACTGAGCGTAACTGGACCTGGTTTAAAATGATGCTCGGGGAAACATTTTCTTGGCATGCCCGCTTTCAGGCCTTTTCACTGAAAAAAATTGATAAAACACATCCTTCTATGTCGGGTGTGCCCGATCAGTGGACGCGGGAGGATGAATGTTATTTTGGTAAAGAACTTTTTCCAGGAATGAAAGTGTTACTGGTGTATGAAGTGAATTCTCTGAATCCGGCGGATTCTGTTAACATCAAAAAAAATATGGGCACTTTCGCTCAATATTATCCCGCTGTTTGGTACCAGCAATTTGAAGGAGGAAATATCTGGGTTACCACCCTGGGGCATAGTAAAGAAAGCTATCAGGATGCAACCTATCGCAATCACCTGTTACAGGGTCTTCGATATATCGCTTCACAATATAAAGGACTGGATTTTTCGAAAGCAACTTCCATTTCTAAAGATGACCCATTAAAATAAGTATATCCCATCTCTTCCATCCAACTCCCACCTTTTTATGCATAAGTTTATTAGTATTTCTTTGCTGATGATTTCCCAAGTAGTAAACGCGCAGCAACCCGTTAGATTAATTACGGTTGACCCAGGACATTTTCATGCAGCCCTTGTTCAAAAATCAATGTACCCGGGGGTAGATTCCAATGTGCAGGTATATGCACCCCAGGGCCCCGATTTACAAATGCACCTGAATAAAATTACCGCCTACAATTCGGCAATACTTACTCCCACCCATTGGAATGAAATAGTATATACCGGCACCGATTTTTTTACAAAAATGATGCAGGAGAGAAAAGGCAATGTGGTGGTGCTGGCAGGAAATAATCAATTAAAAACGGATTATATTCTTCAATCGGTTCAAGCTGGTTTTAACGTGTTTTCCGATAAACCCATGGCCATCAATTCAGAGGGATTTGAAAAGTTGAAAAAAGCTTTTCAAACTGCTGCTAGTAAAAAAGTATTGTTGTATGATATCATGACGGAGCGCTACGAAATAACCACTATTCTGCAAAGGGCCTTGTCTATGCAACCCGATTTATTCGGACAATTAGAAAAAGGTACACTTGAAAATCCTGCTGTTACCAAGGAAAGCGTTCATCACTTTTTTAAATACGTATCCGGAGCACCGCTTACTCGTCCCGCTTGGTTTTTTGATGAAGCGCAGGAAGGAGAGGGCATTGTGGATGTAACCACCCACCTGGTAGATTTGGTTCAATGGGAATGTTTTCCGGAAAAAATCATTCAGTACGAAAAAGATATTCGTTTACTTTCTGCCAAAAGTTGGAATACCTCGCTTTCACCCGCGCAACTAAAAGAAGTAACCCAACTGGCTGCTGTGCCTGATTATTTGAATAAGTATACCGATGCGGCAGGTAATGTTCAAGTAAAATGTAATGGTGAAATCAATTACCTCATAAATGGCGTGCATGCGAAAGTTTCCGTTATTTGGAATTACAGAGCACCTGAAGGAACGGGAGATACCCATTATTCCATCATGCGCGGCACAAAGTGTAACCTGGTAATCCGACAGGGGGCTGAGCAAAAATTTCAGCCTACGCTTTATGTTGAACCCATCAATGAAAATCAGGATGCTTCTGCACAGGTAAATCAGGCGATAGCTTCCTTGCAGGAAAGTTATCCTGGAATTGCCATTACTAAATCTAATAAAGGGTGGGAAGTAGTTATTCCGGCTTCTTATAAAGAAGGACATGAATCACACTTTGCTCGGGTTACCGAAAAGTTCTTGGGATACCTGAAAAGTAAACAGCTGCCTGTTTGGGAAGTGCCAAATATGTTGGCTAAATATTTTGTTACCACAGAAGCCAGAAAATTTGCTAATTTAAACAAATGAAAATAGCTGCTCCTGCTAAATTTGCATTGATAATAATGCTTTTTACTAGCACCCTACTTTTCGGTCAAAGTAAACCCGTAACCATCCTTCCGGGTAGTTACAATAATATTTATGATTTATCACGTGAAATTCCTGGTTTAGAAGTAAAACCATTAACCGATAAGTCTGGAGGAACCGTGGTGATTCAGGGAATTGGAAGTTTAACTAACCAAAGAAACCCGCTCATTGTGGTGGACGGAGTTATCTATACCGGCGATTTATCTGCCATTAATCCAAAAGACGTAGATGGGATAGATGTATTAAAGGATGCATCTTCAGCAGCTGCTTTTGGAGCTCGATGTGCGTTTGGAGTAATTGTAATTATCCAAAAAAAGGGAGCGGTAATTGCTGCTCAGCCCAAGGTTAGTCAGTATGATGCATCTGCTTTTTCATATTTTATTGAACATGCTACACAATTAAGGGTTTTTGGATTAAAAGATCAGGTATTAGTAGAGGGAGTAGTCAAAGAACAATGAAATAACTAACTGGTATTTATCAAAAAGCGAAAAGAAACCTTGATTAATTTGTCGGATATCAGTAGGGTAGAGATGATTCCTGAGTAAGGATTCGTTTTTACTAAGAAGATGCCTACATCGTTTTCGTAAATTATTTCCGCATCTTGATTCATTTACTTTGCAAAAAAACTCACTTTCACTAAATTAAAAAAGGGAGCTGATTATGGGTGCTAATTTTTCTTTACAGGATAAAGTTATTGTGGTTACCGGGGGTACGGGCATCTTGGGAGGCGCTTTTGTTAAAGCCATTGCCGCGGCCGGAGGGATACCGGTAATACTCGGAAGAAATTCTGCCGTGGCACAACAACGTGCCGATGAAGTGATACAATCCGGTAGAACAGCCTTAGCCATTACCGCCGATGTGTTGAATGAATCGCAACTGATTGCTGCCCGCGAATTAATAGTAGATAAGCTAGGAACCATTAATGGATTAGTAAATGGCGCAGGCGGAAATGTGCCCGAGGGAATTCTGCCACCAGAAGGAAATATCTTCAATTTGAATATCGATGGCATGAAGAAAGCCATGGATTTGAATTTGTGGGGTACTTTATTACCTACTCAAATATTCGGATCAGTAATGGCCGATCATGAAGGTGGCAGTATTGTAAACATCTCTTCCGTAACTGCCCATCAGGTGGTAACCCGTGTGCTGGGCTATAGCATGGGCAAAGCGGCGGTTGATTGCTACACACGTTGGTTTGCCGTAGAAGTGGCCAACCGGTTGGGCGATAAAATCAGGGTCAATTGCATCATGCCCGGCTTCTTTTTAACCGAACAAAATCGTGCCTTATTAACCCAACCCGATGGTTCTTATACCGATCGGGGTAATAAAGTAATCATAAA
>Ga0247837_1000992_pt1 | contig 61162 bp, 62 predicted proteins | sample LaCtaG_2_FD_187115 | JGI IMG/M metagenome (GOLD analysis project Ga0247837, IMG submission 187115) | Freshwater microbial communities from meromictic Lake La Cruz, Castile-La Mancha, Spain - LaCruzMarch2015_14.5m | ecosystem: Environmental > Aquatic > Freshwater > Lake | place: Spain: Castile-La... | reverse complement strand
AGTATTTGATAAAAATCAGAAATTATTTCGATTGAAAAAAGTATACGACACTCCTGAAAATATTAGAGATATTGTAGCCGGTTTTATGGTAGTTCGTATGGTTGAACTTGGAAATATGAAAAAAGGCGAAATCTTTACTATCAATGGTTTTTACGAAGATGAAGGCTATAAAATTGATATCGTCAATTGTGGAACCGAAACTATCAAATTAAACAATAAAGCAATAAAATGCTACAAAATAAAACCAATAATTCCGAAAAATGCCGTATTTGATGGACGAAATTCTGTAGATGTTTGGCTTACAAATGACCATAAACAAAACATTGTTAGAATTAAGGCTAAAATGTTTGTAGGTAGTATTTTATTTGATTTAGTTCAAAATTAATAAAAATTTAATAGATAAAATTCAGTTATTACTATGATAATCAGTATTTTGTTGTTTTAAAAACAAATAATAAATTTTATAAAGATAATTATAGCTTTACTTTTTGTATTTTTGTACTTATATTATAGCAAAAATCAAAATTAAATGATTGAAATTATTCCTGCAATTGATCTTATCGACGGTAAATGTGTTCGACTTTCACAAGGTGACTATTCACAAAAAACGATTTATAATGAAAACCCGCTCGAAGTTGCAAAAATGTTTGAAGGCGCTGGAATAGCTCGACTTCATTTGGTTGATTTAGATGGAGCTAAAGCACATCACATTGTTAATCACAAAGTTTTGGAAAAAATTGCAACTCAAACAAATTTGATTATCGATTTTGGTGGTGGACTTAAATCAGACAGTGACTTACAAATTGCATTTAATTCTGGAGCTAAAATGGTGACGGGTGGGAGTATAGCTGTTAAAAATTCGGAGGTGTTTTCATCTTGGATTAAAAAATTTGGTGGAGAGCGTATTATTTTAGGTGCCGACGTAAAAAACGAGAAAATAGCAGTTGGAGGTTGGATCGAAACTACTGATATTGAACTTATGCCTTTTGTAAGTAGCTATTTAAATCAAGGTTTAAATAAAGTTATTTGTACTGACATAAGCAAAGATGGAATGCTTCAAGGGCCGTCAATTGATTTGTATAAAAAAATGATAGCTATCGAACCTAATATGTATCTAATTGCTAGCGGGGGAGTTAGTTCCATCGATGATATTGAACAACTTAACAATGTAGGGATACCTGCTGTTATTACAGGTAAAGCAATTTATGAGGGCAAAATAAACTTAAAAGATTTAGCTCGTTACTTATAATAATATTTTACAATTTCAAATTAAACTAGTTTATTAAAAAGACATTTTATGTTAAAAGACATTTTATCTATCTCCGGAAAACCCGGACTGTTCAAATTAGTATCAAGCGGAAAAAACATGCTTATTGTTGAGTCATTATTAGATGCTAAAAGAATTCCAGCTTATTCAAAAGATAAAGTTGTTTCATTAGGTGATATTGCAATTTTTACCGAAACAGCTGAAGTAAAACTTGGAATAGTTCTCGAAGCAATTAAATTAAAAGAAAATGGTGCTGCATGTAGTATCGATTCTAAAGCTAGCAACGATCAATTGCGCAAATATATGCTAGAAATTCTTCCAGAATATGATAAAGACAGAGTATATCCAAGCGACATTCGTAAACTAATTTTATGGTATAATATTTTAATTAATAGCGGTATAGCTGATTTTTCAGAAGTAGAAAAAGGCGAATAGTCTTAATTTGAGTGCTTGTTTAATCCATTCTCAATATGTTTAAGGTATTAATTTTTTACAATTATAAAATTACAAAATCATTTACTAATTACGTGAAATAAATTGATAAAATTATGTACTTAAATGAAATTTGTAACCTATTTGAAGATTTTGCATCATTAAAATTACAAGAGAGTTACGATAATTCGGGTTTATTAATTGGAAGTAAAGCCATGAAAATAAATGCTATTTTAGTAACAATTGATATTACTGATGCGGTTGTTGATGAAGCTATTTTGAATAATTGTAATTTGATAATTGCACATCATCCATTGATTTTTAGTGGTATTAAACAACTCATTGGGAAGGATGAAACTCAGCGATGTATACTTAAACTAATTAAGAACGATATTGCAGTTTACGCAGCTCATACCAATTTCGATAATGTTATTGAAGGGGTAAATGGCAAAATTGCTGATAAAATTGGACTTATCAACAGAAGTGTACTTACTCCATTAAAACATCAATATCTTAAGTTAATAACTTATGCTCCTAAGCTTCATGCAACTCAAGTTCGTAGTGCTTTGTTCGAAGCTGGAGCTGGTAGTATTGGAAATTACGACTCTTGCAGTTATAATGTTGAAGGTTTTGGTACTTTTAAAGCCAATATTAATGCAAAGCCTTTTGTAGGCGAAGCAAATGTTTTGCATTCCGAAGCTGAAATACGAATTGAGGTAATTCTACCAATTCATTTACAAGAGTTTGTAATTAATGCTTTATTAAAATCACATCCTTACGAAATGCCTGCATATGATATAGTTATGCTTGAAAATATTGATAAAAGGCTAGGAGCGGGGATTGTAGGTGATTTGCCAGTTGCTGTGAATGATATTGATTTTTTAAATCAACTTAAATTAGAATTTAATTGTCAATTAATCAGACATACAAACCTAAAAGGTGAGAAAATTAAACGAATTGCATTATGTGGTGGATCGGGAAGTTTTCTATTAAATGATGCAATAAATGCCAATGCAGATATTTTTATAAGTGCTGATTTTAAGTATCATGAGTTTTTTAAAGCCGAAAATAGAATTATTGTTGCCGATTTAGGACATTTTGAGACTGAACAGTTCACAAAACACATTTTTTATGAGATAATTACGAAAAAAATGCCTACATTTGCAGTCCGAATTTCAGAAACAAAAACAAATCCTATAAACTATTTGTAATCAATATGGCTACAGAAATCAAAACAGAAAAAGAAATTACAATTGAAGAGAAGCTTTTTGCTTTGTACGATCTACAAAAAGTAGTTTCGAAGATTGATGAAATTAAAATTTTACGTGGCGAACTTCCACTTGAAGTGCAAGACCTTGAAGATGAAATTATTGGTTTAAGTACTCGTTTAGAGCACTTTGATGCTGAATTGAAAGATATTCAAGCTAATATAGCTAGTAAAAAAATTGAAATAGAAGAGTCTCGCGTAAAAATTGATCGTTACAAAGAACAACAAGAAAATGTACGTAATAATCGCGAATTTGATAACTTATCGAAGGAAATTGAATTTCAGACCCTTGAAATTGAATTGTGCGACAAACGTATTCGTGAGTTTACTGCATCTAAGGAATCAAAAACATTGGAGCAAAAAATTACAATTGATAAATTATCGGAGCGTAAATTAGACCTAGAACAGAAAAAAGGTGAATTAAATGAAATTATTGCAGAAACAAAACAAGAAGAGGAAAAACTTCGTGAACATGCTAAAGAAATTGAATTATTAATTGAACCACGTTTACTTACAGCTTTTAAACGTATACGTAAAAATGCTCGTAATGGTTTAGCTGTTGTTTATGTTCAACGCGACGCCTGTGGAGGATGCTTTAATAAAATTCCTGCTCAACGTCAACTTGATATTCGTCTTCGTAAAAAAATTATTGTTTGTGAATATTGTGGTCGCATTCTTGTTGACCAAGAGTTAGCGGGAGTGGCACTTCCTACAGAATAATTATTTAATAATAAAATTCTATTATATTAAAGAGTTCGATTAATTTCGAGCTCTTTTTTTTTGTATTATTCTGTTGTATTTATGCCATATACTAATGTAAATATATTTATCGTATTCTCAGAGACTCAAAATATACTTAAATGGCTTATTACTAGCAGTATATATGCTGTATTATACTTTAATAAATATTATAATCTAGATAATACAAGCATATTATGTGAATTTATACATTTCTGTCATTTAAAATTCATTTTACAATGATATAATTTTAAAAGCTGAAAATATTTATATTTTTGGAATGTATTATTGTAACTATTATTAATACAGTTACAAGTATAAATGTGTAATGTACATTTGTAATTGAGTATATAATTACACAATTGTATATTGTTTAAATATTATTTGTTGCAACAGGTATGTGAGTACATTTGTAATATATATTCTTCTGTCTGATTTACAAAAATATATTCGAATAAATAAGAGTAAAATAATACATTATAAAATTATTATATAGTATTAATAATCAGTATTTTATGCAATACATTTGAATTATATATTTATATTATTATTTACATTTGTGTAATATCTAACTAAAAGTAGATTAATATACTATATGTTACTGATTATCAGTAAATATAGACTATAATATATAAAGTATTAGTTTATTTAAATAATCTTCACATAATACCATGTACAATCCTGATATTATACGATTTACATTCTTGAATAGGATATTTATAATAAATGCTTGCATTACAATTGTAATTTACAAATGTATTATTATATATTTGTATTATATTTGCATAAGTAAAAAACTTAGTTTATATTTGTAAATCAAATTACATTCATACATTTATCTATTCAACATTGTATTATGGACGAAAAATCTAAAATTGAAATTCTTATGAAAGAGTTTAATTTAAACTCTGCTCAATTTGCCGAAGAAGTAGGAATTAAAAACTCTACCCTATCGCATATTCTGAACGATAGAAATAAACCAAGTTTAGATGTTTTAAAAAAAATACTCGGACGCTTTCATAAAATCAATCCTGAGTGGCTTATTCTGGATGCAGGTAAGATGTATAGACCTGTAATTAATTCTCAAGAGCCCACTTTATTTGATATTATAGAGTTAACTGATAGTAATTCAGATAATTATATAAATAAAATGCCTGAAATAAGTATTCCTGAAAAAGTTTCAAATAATTCAGAACCGGAAGTTAAGCTTGAAAGCACTCCAATTACAAAAATTGAAAATGAAAACGTGACAAAAATTATTGAACAAGTCTTTGTTCCAAAAATTGAATACAAATCAAAAAGCATATCGCGTATAATTATATATTACGATGACAATACTTTTGAGGAATTTGATTCTAAACGTTCAGTCTAATATATTTTTCAATTTGCCAATTCAACTATAATTTTGTACTTTTGTCTAAAATTAATTATTGAGATATGTAACTTTCATAATTTTACATAGTTCTCATATACTGATAGTTACAATGGAGAAGTACATGCTTGATTTGGTTGTTAAAGATAATTTAAAGCTTAACGACCAATATTTTTTACTCATTTTAAGCGGCAACAAGGCATTACCCAATATGCTTCCAGGTCAATTTGTCGAAGTACGTGTTGATAATACGCCAAATGCATTTCTACGTAGGCCTATTTCAATTAATTTTATTGATTATCAACGTAATGAGCTTTGGTTGTTGATTCAAATTGTAGGTGAAGGAACTCGTAAACTAAGTGAAATTAAGTCTAATGATATCCTAAACCTTTTGCTACCTCTTGGTAACTCTTTCACAATACCAAATAGGCACAATATAAATGTGTTATTAGTTGGTGGTGGTGTAGGAATTGCTCCACTTCTATACTTAGGCTATAAACTACAGGAAAAAGGTGTAAACTGTCATTTTTTACTAGGTGGCCGATCAAAAGATAATTTACTTCAATTAAAACAGTTTTCGGAATATGGTAAAGTATATACAACTACTGAAGATGGTACTCATGGCGAAAAAGGATTTGTCACAAATCATTCTGTTTTGTCAACTAAATTTGATTTTATTTATACTTGTGGTCCAACACTTATGATGAAAGCTGTAGCTAACTTTGCAAAACAAAATAATATTGAATGTGAAGTATCGCTAGAAAATACAATGGCTTGTGGGTTTGGTGCTTGTTTATGTTGTGTAACTGATAGTATTGATGGTCATGTTTGTGTATGTACCGAAGGTCCTGTTTTTAATATCTCAAAATTAAAATGGTAGATTTAAGAGTAAAATTAGGTCGGATGGAGTTGAAAAATCCAGTGATGACTGCATCTGGTACTTTTGGTTATGGTACTGAGTATAAAGATTATGTTGATTTATCTCGAATTGGTGGTATTGTCGTTAAAGGCACTACTCTTCGCGACCGTCAAGGCAATGCCTATCCTCGTATGGCTGAGACCCCTTCGGGCATGTTAAATGCTGTAGGACTGCAAAATAAGGGTGTTGATTATTTTATCGATAGCATTTATCCAACTATTAAAAACTATGATACTAGCATTTTTGTAAATGTATCAGGAAGTACAATTGATGACTATATTATAACCGCTGAGAAATTAAACGACTTAGACAAAATACCTGGTATCGAATTAAATATTTCCTGCCCAAATGTTAAAGAAGGAGGAATGGCTTTTGGTACTAGCTGTTTGTCTGCTAGTCAGGTAGTTAAAGCCGTGCGAAGTGTGTATAAAAAAGAGCTTATGGTTAAGCTTTCGCCTAATGTAACCGATATTTCTGAGATTGCATTAGCCGTGGAAGCCGAAGGTGCAGATTCTATTTCATTAATTAATACTTTGTTGGGAATGGCTATTAATGCCGAAAAGCGCAAACCATTACTTTCAACTATTACAGGAGGCCTTTCTGGGCCTGCAGTTAAGCCAATTGCTTTGCGAATGGTATGGCAAGTGGCTAATGCTGTAAAAGTTCCTGTAGTAGGTATGGGTGGAATTATGAATGCTACTGATGCAATTGAATTTATGTTGGCTGGCGCAAGTGCTATACAAATTGGTACTGCTAACTTTATAGACCCTTTTGTATCTGAAAAAGTACTCGTGGGTATTGAAGATTATTTAATTCGTCATAAATTAAGTTCTGTAAATGAACTTATTGGAGCATTAGAGATTTAATTTTTTATTGTTTCGAATGAAAAAAATTATATTCCTTTTCATTCTTGTATTTACTTTTTCAAGCTTTTTGCAAGAAGAAAATACTATCGATGTTAATCAACAATTGATTGACGATAAAATTGTTTTGGTTTTTGCTGGTGATATCATGGGACATTCACCACAGTTTAAAGCTGCATATAGTGCATTAAATGACCAATTTAATTATAATCCTTGTTTTAAATTTGTAAAACCTTACATTCAGGATGCCGACTTTGCATTTGTAAATCTTGAAGTTACACTTGCAGGCAAACCTTATAGTGGTTATCCTAACTTTTCGAGCCCTGATGAATTATTAGATGCTACAAAAAATGCTGGTTTCGACATTATTCTAACTGCCAATAACCATGTAGCCGATCGTGGTAAACAAGGACTTGAGCGAACTTTACTTACTATTCAAAAAAGAGATCTTAAATACGCAGGTAGTTATCTGTCTAATGATCATCGAGATTCTATTTATCCATTATTGTTAAATCATAAAGGCTTCAGTATTGCAATATTAAATTCCACGTATGGAACCAATATGAATCCTGTACATTATCCCAATATTGTTAATATGCTCGATTCAGCTCAAGTATTGACTGATATTAAGCGAGCTAAGTATTTAAATGTCGATTATATTGTAGCATTTTTGCATTGGGGAAATGAATATGAACTAAAAGCGAATAAAAGTCAAGAAGATTTTGCTAATTTTTTGGCTGCGAATGGCGTTGATTTGATTATTGGAAGCCATCCTCACGTAATACAAAATGCTGATTTTATTAAAGTTAGCAATAAAAATGTTCCAGTAGTTTATTCTCTAGGTAATTTTATTTCTAATCAACGAAATGAAAATACAAATGGTGGAATTATTGCCAAAATTGAAATTAGTAAACGTAATAAAAATGTTTCCTCTGTTGAATATTTACCAGTATATGTTCATAGAGGCAAACTAAACGGGTTATATCAATATTATTTAATTCCTACCACCGATTATATTATTATGCCTTCGAAATACCAAATTCCTCAAGCCGACAGTACTTTTCTACGTAAATTTGATTTTGAAACTCGTAAAAGACTTCAGAATATTTCGGTTTGGAATAAGTACTTAAAATAATAAAATCATTTTATGTCACAATTTGAAGTCCAATATATTTTAGATTGCTTAAAATCTGTATCTTCTGTTGATCATTTTAATAAATTAAAACGATTCGGAATTAATCAAGAACAAGCCTATGGAGTTAAAATTCCCGATGTTAGGGCTTTGGCAAAAATAATTGGAGTAAATCATAACTTAGCTCAGGAATTGTTAAGAGCTAATAATCATGAAGCACGCATTTTAGCTTCGTTAATAGATGATTATAAGTTACTTACAGAAGAAAAAGTTATGATTTACATTAATGGTTTTAACTCATGGGATGTATGTGATTTGACAGCTGATTTAATAAGAAAAACAATTTATTGCGAAAAACTCATTAATATATTATCAAATGATAATGAGGAATTTAGAAAGCGAACAGCCTTTGTATTGATGTGTTCCAATGCTGTTCACAATAAAAAAGCTGATAATAGTCTTTTTCTTGGTTATTTTGATTTAATTGAACAAGAAGCCTGGGATAATCGTAATTTTGTACGTAAAGCAGTGAACTGGGCATTAAGGCAAATTGGTAAACGCAATATCTTTTTAAATGAAAAAGCCATTGAATGTGCTAAAAGAATTCAACTTCAGTCTACAAGTTCAGCTAAATGGATTGCAGCTGATGCTTTAAGAGAATTACAATCCGAAAAAATCATAACTCGAATTAAAAATAAAAAGTCCTAGTTTTTTAGTTTTTTTGTGGATAATGGAAAGCTTATGTCAGTAATAAGTAGTATTTTTGTTTCGAATAGAATAAATCCACTATCAATGAAGAATAAGAGAATTAATTTGTACTTTTTTTTGACCATACTATCTACCACTATAATTGCACAAAATAAAAGCCAAGCATATATAAATTATATTGAAAACTATTGGCAACTTGCTGTAATTCAGCAAAATGAATTTGGAATTCCTGCAAGTATCACACTAGCTCAAGGCTTGTTAGAATCTGGAGCCGGCCAGAGTGAATTTTCACGTAATTCAAATAATCATTTCGGAATAAAATGTCACGACTGGACTGGCGATAAAGTGTATCACGACGATGATGCAAAAGGTGAATGCTTTAGAAAGTATAAAGATGTAATTGATTCGTATCGAGATCATTCCTTATTTCTAAAAAATAAAGGTCGATATTCGTTTTTATTTGACTATAGTCCAACTGATTACGAATCGTGGGCTCATGGACTTAAAAAAGCCGGATATGCTACAGATCCTTCTTATGCCTATAAATTAATTTCAATCATTGATAATTACGATTTACACAAATATGATTTAGGGAAAAAAATTTCTTATAATAAATCTGATAATCATAAATCGAATAATCCTCCAATCTCAGTTAAACAACATAGTATTGGAAAAATTACAGCAGAAGGCAGTCATATAGTTTATAAATGCAATCTTGTTAAGTTCATTGTTACTGAAAATGGTGATACTTTTGGAAGTATTGCAGATGAATTTGGTATTAGTGAAAGCAAACTCAGAGAATATAACGAAATTGATTTAAATTATTTACCCAAAGAAGGTACTCAGTTATATATTCAACGTAAACGTACCAAAGCAGCACGTGGAAATGAGATTCACGTAATTAAGCAAGGAGAAACAATGTATAGTATTTCACAGACTTATGCCATAAGGCTAGAAAAACTATATAATTTAAATCAAATGTCCTATACCGAAGGTGCAAGAATAGGAAAAGTATTAAAACTTCGTTAAAATATGAGAAAAAAAAATACTGAGTCGCTACGTGATGTCATAAATCAAGTGCTAAAAACAAATCATCTTGATAAAAAGCTGAATGAAAAGCATTTAATTGAAGCGTGGTCAAAAGTATTGGGCGAAAATATAAAACAATACACAACTGAATTAAGTGTCAAGAATAGAGTTTTATATGTTACCTTATCATCTTCGGTACTTCGACACGATTTGTTTTTAAGTCGTTCCGAAATAAAAAACTCATTGAACCGTGAAGTAGGAGTAGAGGTTATAAAAGACATTATTTTCAGATAAATTTCTTATATTCAACAATATGGATAATTTATTTATTAATACTGAAAGCTATAAAAACCACTTAAAAGGAACATTGTCAAGAAACATGATTGATGAGATAGCCAACTCAGTTTATGATGATATTTCAAATTTTGAACGTGTTTTTGATTTAATATTCGATGTAGACGAGAAAGTGGCATGGAGAGCAGCATGGGCATGTGAAAAAATTATTCAGAAATTTCCTGAAATTATTGATAATCATAAAATTAAAAAGATTTCAGACCTTGCTCTTTCAACTAAACACAATGGTTTGCACCGGCTATCACTTTCCATATTAAATTCAGTTCCAATTTCTGATATTTTAAATGTTGAATTGATTAACTCTTGTTTTGAGTGGATGATTTCATGTAATCAACCAATTGCAGTGCAAGCACTTTCGCTGAAGTTACTTACAAAATACTGCCGAATTGAACCACAGCTTATTCCTGAATTAATTGCCTATTTAGAGAATTTTGAGACAGATCAATTATCTCCAGGAATGATATCAAGTAGAAAAAATGCATTGAAAGTATTAAAGAATAGAAAATAACTCAAAAGTGTTTATAAGTATAGCTATCAAAGTGCACACTTTAGGAATAAAAGTGTTACTTTTGTACGCAAATTTTTTGAAATGGTCGAAGTGATTTTGACCATGAATTCTTAAGTTTAATAAAAAAAAACAATTATGTCTTTAAAGAAAAACATTCTGGCATTACGTCAAAAGAAAGCCATTGTAGAAAAAGGTGGTGGTGACAAAGCTATGGAGAAACAAGCCGCAATGGGCAAATTAACTGCCCGTGAACGTATTCTCGCACTTTTAGATGCAAATTCATTTCACGAGTACGATCTCTTTGTTGAACACGAAGAACGTAATTTTGGTATGGACGATAAAACATTGGCTGGTGATGGAGTAATTACAGGAACTGGAACCATTAAAGGTTCACCTATTTGTATTTATGCTCAGGACTTTACTGTAATGGGAGGTTCTTTGGGTTTAAAACATGCTCGTAAAATTACAAAAATTATGGACCATGCACTTAAAATGAAGGTTCCATGTATTGGTATAAACGATTCAGGTGGTGCTCGTATTCAAGAAGGTATTGGTGCATTAGCTGGTTATGGTGAGATTTTTTATCGCAACACAATGTCTTCTGGTGTTATTCCTCAAATTTCAGTAATCTTAGGTCCATGTGCCGGAGGTGCAGTTTATTCACCTGCTTTAACTGACTTTGTTTTTGTGGTAGAAAACATTTCGAAAATGTTTATTACTGGACCAAACGTAATTGAAACAGTATTAGGCGAAAAAATTTCGCAAGAAGATTTAGGTGGAGCACGTGTACATGCCGAAATTACTGGTAATGCACATTTTTATGCCATGAGTGAATTAGAGTGTTTTGAGCAAATAAAAGAACTTGTTTCGCTTATTCCACACAGCAATTTACAAAAAGCAGATAAGATTGAGCCTAAAAAACCATCATTCAAAAAGAATATTGAAAACATTATTCCTGCTGATCCAAAACAACCTTACGATGTTCGTGAAATCATTTATGCATTGGCTGACGATTCGAAATTCCTTGAGGTTATGGAACTATGGGCACCTAATATTGTAATTGGCTTTGGCCGTTTAGATGGTGAAACTGTTGGTTTTGTTGCTAATCAACCAATGTATTTAGCAGGAGTATTGGATTGTGATGCATCTGACAAAGCTGCTCGATTTATTCGTTTCTGTGATGCATTTAATATACCAATAATTACTCTGGAAGATATGCCTGGATATCTACCTGGTGTTGATCAAGAGCATGCTGGTGTAATTCGTCACGGTGCAAAAATGCTTTACGCTTATTCTGAAGCTACAGTTCCTAAAATTACAGTTATACTTCGCAAAGCATATGGTGGTGGTTATATTGCCATGAATTCGCGTCACTTGGGTGCTGACTTTATGTTTGCATGGCCAGGAGCCGAAATTGCAGTTATGGGACCTGAAGGTGCAGCAAACATTATTTTCCGTAAAGAAATTATGGAAGCAGAAGATGAAGATGCAATGCGTCAACAAAAAGTGCAGGAATATATCGAAAAATTTGCAAATCCTTATGTAGCAGCATCTAAAGGTTATATTGATGCCGTAATTGAACCACTTGAAACACGCGGTTTGTTACTTCATGCATTAGATCTTTCTAAAAATAAAGACGATCATCGTCCGTACAAAAAGCATGGAGTTCCACCATTTTAATTTAGCTTTAAGTGACTGTATTACAGACATTTTATTAGCTAAAAATTCATTTAAAAAATTATAAAATGATAGAAAAAAATATAGAAACTCCTGAATTAGTTGATTTTGCAGTAACAGCGCGTAAATATAAAACGCAACTTACTTCAAAATATAAAAATCGTAAGGTTTGGATTGAACCAAATCCTTACGAAATTCAATCTTTTATTCCTGGAACAATAATTCAAATTTCGATTAAGGAAGGTGATATTGTAAAAGAAGGTGATCCATTATTAATTTTGGAAGCAATGAAAATGCAAAACAGAATTGAAATGCCATTTACAGCCAAAATAAAAAAAATTAATGTTACTTTAGGAGTGCGTATTCCAAAGGATACTGTAATGATTGAATTAGAAGCTGTTGAAGAATAACTGAAACATATTTGCTTTATATTAAAAGTGCTGATTATTTGATTAATTGGCACTTTTTTTTTATAAAATGATTACTGTAATATATTCCTATAATTTATATTATGTCAAATAGAATAATGTCTTAATTAAAAATATACATTAACCCTATTGTAGTAATAAATAAAAGAGCAATAACAATTTAACTTGTTACTGCTCATATACCAATTATTAATTGAAGTTTAAATGCTGAACTTTAAATTCAGAAAATTAAATGATATCAAATAAATTTACAATTTCCATTCTAAAATCGAACATTCGTTTAATATCATCAGGAGCATCTACACATCCATCAAATGACTGCAAATAAGCAATATATGCGGATTTAATTTGTGTGAAATTCTGATGTCCAGAAAGTTTTTTAAACACCTCCCCCGACAACATATTTGGTTCTTTTCCAAGACTTAAAGCAGTTAAAGCTTCAACAATCTGTTCGGCTTTTTCTTTGATTTCTTTTTCAGTCATATAAATTGATTTAAATTAATTATTTCTTATCTATGTTCTTAAAATCAATAATGAGGTTTAACTCATCTAACTGACTTTGGTCAATAATTGATGGTGCATCAATCATCACATCACGTCCTGAATTATTTTTTGGGAATGCAATACAGTCGCGGATACTATCAAGTCCTGCAAATAATGACACAAAACGATCTAAACCGAATGCCAAACCACCATGTGGAGGAGCACCATATTTAAATGCACTCATTAAAAAACCAAATTGTGCATCTGCTTTTTCTGGAGTAAAACCAAGTAGTTCAAACATACGATTTTGTAATTCGCTGTTATGAATACGAATAGATCCCCCACCCAACTCAACTCCATTTACAACCATATCATAAGCATTTGCTCTTACTTTACCTGGATCACTATCTAAATAAGAAATATCTTCAATTTTTGGAGATGTAAATGGGTGATGCATAGCATAATAACGTTGTGTATCTTCGTCCCATTCGAATAATGGAAAATCAATTACCCACAATGGTTTAAATTCTTCTTTTTTGCGAAGACCAAGCCTTGCCCCTACTTCAAGCCTTAATTCGCATAGAGCTTTTTGAGTTTTACTTTCTGTTCCAGCCAAAATCAAAATCATATCACCAGCTTGAGCATTAAACATGGATGTAATAGATTTTAAATCATCATTGGAATAAAATTTATCAATTGAAGACTTATAGGTGCCATCCATTTCACAACGGATATAAACTAAGCCTTTCGCTCCTATCTGTGGTCGTTTTACAAAATCAGTTAATTCATCAATTTGTTTACGGGTATAATTTGCACAACCAGTTGCGCAAATACCAGCTACATAGTCAGCAGTATCAAAAACCACAAAATCATGACCTGAAACTGCTTCTTTTAATTCTACAAATTTCATTTCAAAACGAATATCTGGCTTATCAGAACCATAATACTTCATGGCATCGTGCCAAGTCATACGTGGAAAGCTATCTGTAAAATCAATGTTTTTTACAAATTTAAAAAGATGCTTCACCATTCCTTCAAATGTTTGAAGTATGTCCTCTTGATCTACAAACGACATTTCACAATCAATCTGAGTAAATTCCGGTTGACGATCGGCACGTAAATCCTCATCGCGGAAACATTTAGCAATTTGAAAATAACAGTCGAAGCCAGACACCATTAATAATTGCTTAAACAATTGCGGTGATTGTGGTAAAGCATAAAATTCGCCTTGATTCATACGTGATGGCACAACAAAATCACGAGCGCCTTCAGGGGTTGAACCAATTAAAACCGGTGTTTCTACTTCCAAAAAGCCAAGCTGATCCAAATAGCGTCGCGTTTCGAATGCCATTTGATGTCGGAGTATCATATTGTTTCGTACAGAATTACGACGTAAATCGAGATATCGATATTTCATACGAATATCATCACCGCCATCTGTATTATCTTCAATTGTAAAAGGTGGAGTAATTGCTTCATTTAATATTTGCAAAGTATCTACCAGTATTTCAACCTCACCAGTAGGTAAATTTGAATTTTTATTGCTACGCTCAGCTACAATACCAACAACTTGTATTACAAATTCGCGCCCTAGCTTATTAGCTTTATCGCAAAGTTCGGTATTTATATCATTATTGAATACCAATTGAGTTACGCCATAACGGTCACGTATATCCACAAAGGTCATTCCACCCATTTTACGTGTACGGTGCACCCATCCTGAGAGGGTTGTTTGTTTTCCTACATTTGAAAGGCGAAGTTCGCCACAAGTTTGAGTTCTATACATATTTTGAAAATTTCAACGTCAAAAGAAAATCGTTTTTTATTTGTGAACAAAAATACTAAAAATAAATGAAGCAATCAATTATTGCCTTATTGATTTTTGTATAAAAATTAAAAAAGGTACAAATTTTCATCTGTACCTTTTTTGTAATCTGTTATTAAATACTACTATCCAACAGCTACTTCTGGTGAAATTTTTTTTACCAGACCTTTTAAAACATCACCTGGTCCAAGTTCAAAAAACTCTGTAGCACCATCTGTAACCATGTTTTTAACTGTTTGAGTCCACCGAACAGGGGCTGTAAGTTGAGCAATTAAGTTTTCTTTAATTGCAACTGGGTCAGTTTGAGGATATGCATTAACATTCTGATAAACAGGACATATAGGGAATAAGAATGTAGTGTCTTTAATAGCTGCTTGCAGCTCTTCGCTAGCAGGTTGCATTAACGGTGAGTGAAATGCACCACCAACTGGTAATTTCAAAGCACGTTTTGCACCTTTTTCTTTTAAAAGCTCACATGCTTTATCAATACCTTCGATAGAACCAGAAATAACTAATTGACCAGGGCAATTGTAATTGGCCGGAACAACAACTAAATCTTTAATCGAATCACATACTTCTTCTACAGCTTCGTCGCCTAATCCAAGTACAGCAGCCATTGTTGAAGGTTCAACCTCACAGGCTTTTTGCATAGCAAGTGCTCGTGCCGAAACTAAACGTAGTCCATCTTCGAAAGACATTGCTTTAGCCGATACCAAAGCTGAAAATTCACCTAATGAATGGCCTGCAATCATTTCGGGTTTAAATTCGTCACCCAAAACAATAGCCGATATTACAGAATGTAAAAATACAGCTGGTTGAGTCACTTTTGTTTGTTTCAAGTCCTCAGCAGTACCTTCGAACATTAAGTCGGTAATACGAAAACCAAGAATTTCATTTGCTTTTTCAAAATACTCTTTAGCAATAGGAGATTGTTCGTACAATTCTTTACCCATTCCCGAAAATTGTGCTCCCTGTCCGGGAAAAACATAAGCTCTCATAATTTTTATTAATTAATATAAGTCAATACTAAAATGACTGATTGTAAATTATTTATGTTTATTTTACTTTTCAAAACGGCTGCAAAGATACAAAAATAATAGTATAATCGAAAATTTGAAGTTCATTGACGTCTGAAAAATATACGTATATTACTAGTATAATGTTATTTACTAAGTTATTTTTTTGATTTCAATCAAATTTTCTGATTCAGAAATAATGCAGTAACTTTGTAAATCAATTTAATTTAAATTTTATATGGAATTAATAAGACAGTATTTCCCAAACCTCACTCCTACTCAACTTGAACAATTTGAGCAGCTTTATGATTTATATTATGATTGGAATTCGAAAATTAATGTAATTTCAAGAAAAGACATTGAAAATTTGTATTTACATCACGTATTACACTCATTATCAATAGCCCAAATAATTAATTTTAAATCAAGTACATCAATACTTGATGTGGGCACTGGTGGTGGATTTCCAGGTATTCCATTGGCAATTATGTTTCCTGAAGTGAAATTTACGCTAATTGATTCGATTGGAAAAAAGATAAAAGTTGGAATTGAGGTTGCAAGTGCTATTGATTTGAAAAACATTGATTTAAAACATCAACGAGTTCAAGAAGAAAAAGGGAAATACGATTTTGTAGTAAGTAGAGCAGTAATGCCCTTGGATGACCTTGTAAAACTGGTAAAGAAGAACTGTAGTAAAACGAATATAAATGCTATTCCGAACGGACTTATTTGCCTGAAAGGTGGCGAATTACAACATGAAATTTTACCATACAAAAATATAGCTGATACATATAACATAAGTGATTTTTTTAAAGAAGAATTTTTTAAAACCAAGAAAGTAGTTTATGTACCTTTGTAGAATAAAAAACAAAGAGTCAAGATGAAAGACATTAATTAGAATAAAATTTTTAAAATGACAGTTAAAACATTTACATTCAATCCTTTTCAGGAAAATACATACTTAGTTTATGATGAAACGAAACAAGCAATAGTAATTGATTGTGGAATAATTCTTGATTATGAAAAAAAGGCATTTGAGCAATATATAACTGAAAATGAATTAAATATAGTAAAAGTATTGAATACTCATTTACATTTAGATCATCAATTTGGTAATAAATTTCTATTTGACACTTATAAAGTCCAGCCTATTGCACACATCGATGATGAGTTCTTATTAGAAAGTGTTAAGTCGCAAGGTGCAATGTTTGGCATTCCAATAAAGGAAGAGGCCCAAGTATTAGGTGCTTATATAAATGATAATGAAACATTTATCTTTGGAAACACCTCATTTAAAGCATTACATGTACCTGGTCATTCTCCAGGAAGTGTGGCTTTGTATTTTGAAGCTGATAATGCCGTTTTTGTGGGTGATGTCCTTTTTAAGGGATCAATTGGTAGAACAGATTTACCAAAAGGAGATTATGCTACTTTAATACGTTCTATTCAAACTAAATTGCTTCCCCTACCCGATTCGACCGTGGTTTATAGTGGACATGGACCAACAACAACAATTATTGATGAGAAAACAAACAATCCCTATCTTTAATCTAGATAGAGTTTATTCTCTATAATAAATTGATTAACAAAAGGATGTACCAAATTTGATACATCTTTTTTTTGTGCAATTGATTGCCGTATCGAAGTTGAAGAAATATCATATACAGGACAATCAATAAGTTTCATTTGTGGATAAATGGAAGAAACAGAATTGAAATTATAATTTGTACGAGGATATACAATTATTTTATAATTTACAAGTAACTCATTGTAATTCTTCCACTTATCAAAAACTAATGCATTATCACTACCTATTAATAATGTGAAGGAATGATCTGAATAACTTTCTGACAATAAGTTCAAAGTATCAATAGTATATGAAGGAATAGTCATTGTAAACTCGATATCAGATGCTTTAAGTTGCATTTCGGTTTGAATTGCTCCTACTATCATTTCGAGCCGAATATTCTCGTCAATCAAATCCGATTGGTTTTTAAGTGGATTACAAGGCGAAACAATATACCAAACCTCATCAAATATCTTATTTTCAACAAGATATTTCCCCAAATACAAATGACCTAAATGAAAAGGATTAAAAGAACCAAAAAACAGTCCAACTTGCATAAATGCTCGATTTAGACGAAAAATAAAACTAATTGTTTAAAAAATCCCGAATAATTTGTTCAGCTTCATTTTGAGCTTGTTCAAGCTTATCGTTTACAATTACAATATCAAATTTTGGCGCAAAGCTCAATTCGTGTTCAGCTTTTCCAACACGTTTTTGTATCATTTCAGCTGTGTCAGTCCCCCTATTATTGAGTCTTTTTAATAGCGTTTCGATGCTTGGCGGAGCAATAAAAATGGCTAAAGCTTGGTCACCAAATTGCCTTTTTATATTCAATCCACCTACCACATCTACATCGAAAATGATATTATTTCCATTTGTAGCTATACGCGAAATTTCTGAGCGAAGTGTGCCGTAGTATAAATCCTCATATACTTCTTCGTATTCTATAAACTCTTTATTATCAATATGTTTACGAAATTCTTCAGCAGTAAAATAATAATAGTCTACACCGTGCTTTTCAACACCTCTTGGTAATCGGCTTGTAGCTGAAACCGAAAACTCTAAGTTCATTTTTTTTGTTAATAAATGATGTACTATTGTACTTTTACCAGCACCAGAAGGAGCTGAAAAAATTATTAATTTGCCGGCCATGAATATAAGTTTATAAAGTTCTTAGAGGTTTATAAAGTGATAAGGTTAGAGAACATTTAAAACTTGTTCTTTTATTTGTTCTAATTCGTCCTTCATAAGTACCACTATTTTTTGCATTTCGCTATGGTTTGATTTAGAACCTAATGTATTGACTTCTCTACCAATTTCTTGAGCGATGAAACCGAGTTTTTTACCAGGTGACTTCTCATGTTTCATTGTTTCGATAAAATAATCGAGATGTGTTTTTAAACGCACTTTTTCTTCGTTCACATCCAATTTTTCGATATAAAAAATCAATTCTTGTTCTAATCTATTTTTATCGTAACTTATTTTATCAGAAATACTTTGAAGATTTTCTTCAAGTTTTAATTTAATTTTTTCGATGCGTTCATTTTCGAAAGGTGCAACCTGATCGAGCAGCTCAGCAATACGATTAATTTTAGTTAAGAAAACGTTTTCGAGTGATTTACCTTCTTGAATTCTAAAATCAATTAACTGACTAATTGCTTGATTGATAGTTGATTTTATTAAAACCCATTCGTTTTCGTCCATTTCAACCATTTCTGATTTAAGAGCATCTGGCATACGTAGCAAAACTTCAAACCAATTTGAAGGCATATCCATCCCAGTTGAATTTGATATATCTTTAATTTGTTCATAATAAGCCATTAATACAGATTTATTAATCTGAGACACTGACTCTTTGCCTGAATTATCAATATAAAGTGCAAAGTCAATTTTACCCCTTTCGAGTTGTTGAGATAATTCGGTACGAATTTCAATATCTTTTTCACGATATAAACCCGAAATGCGTGTTGATAGATCTAATTGTTTGCTATTAAGTGATTTAATTTCAACAACAATTTTCTTATTTCCATTTTCGCAAGTAGCTTTACCAAAGCCAGTCATTGATTGTACCATATTGTGCTTTTTATTTTTTGCAAAAATACAATTTATTTTTAAGGTATCGAAATTTAATGTTTACAATGTGGAATTGTTGAAAACATAACAAATGCTATCAATTTATTGAAATAAGATAGCAATTACTATTGATTTAATTGAATTTTTACTAACTTTGCATCAAATATAATCATTATTAAAAAAAGCATCATGGAAAAAACAAAGAAATTTCTTTTACCGGAAAGTGAATTACCAACTAAATGGTATAATATTATGGCAGATTTGACAACAAAGCCGATGCCAATGTTACATCCCGGAACTCGTCAACCTATAACTGCCGATGATCTATATCCTTTGTTTGCCAAAGGATTAGCTGATCAAGAAATGAATGATACTGATCCTTGGATTGATATACCAGAAGAAGTTCTTGAAAAATACAAAATATACCGCCCTACTCCACTTGTACGTGCTTATAATCTTGAAAAAGCTTTAGATACTCCTGCACATATTTATTTTAAAAACGAAAGTGTTAGCCCAGTAGGTTCACACAAATTAAATTCAGCTTTAGCGCAAGCATATTATTGTAAACAAGCTGGCGTTACAAATGTAACTACTGAAACTGGTGCTGGACAATGGGGAACGGCTATGGCCTTTGCTTCAAAAGCATTTGGGCTTGAATTGGCTGTATACATGGTAAAAATCAGCTATGAACAAAAACCGTATCGCCGTTCATTAATGCAAACTTGGGGTGCACAAGTAATACCATCGCCTAGTATGTCGACCAAAGCTGGAAGAAAAATTATTACCGAACATCCTAATTATCAAGGTAGTTTGGGTACGGCTATATCGGAAGCTATTGAACTTGCAATGAGTACCCCAAACTGTAAATATACGTTGGGAAGTGTATTGAATCATGTTTCGTTACATCAAACTGTAATTGGTTTAGAGGCCGAAAAACAAATGGAAATGGCTGGAGAATATCCAGATGTAGTAATTGGTTGTTTTGGTGGTGGATCAAACTTTTCAGGTATTTCATTTCCATTTTTGCGTCACAATATAAAGGATGGTAAAAAAACACGGTTTATATCGGCAGAGCCAGCATCGTGTCCAAAATTAACTCGTGGTGTTTTCCAATACGATTTCGGTGATGAGGCAGGATATACCCCTTTAATCCCAATGTATACACTTGGACATAACTTTGCTCCAGCTCATATTCATGCTGGTGGTTTACGTTATCATGGTGCTGGTACTATTGTTAGTCAATTGATGAAGGATAAATTGATGGAAGCAACTGATATTAACCAACTTGATTCGTTCAAAGCGGGTGTTTTATTTGCTCAAACCGAAGGAATTGTACCAGCTCCTGAATCGGCTCATGCTATTGCAGCTGCTATAAACGAAGCGTTAAAAGCCAAAGAAGAAGGAACAAAGAAAACAATTTTGTTTAATTTATCAGGTCATGGATTAGTTGATATGGCAGCTTATGATCAATATTTGGCTGGTGATTTAGTAAATTATTCGCTTACTGACGAGGATATTGCCATAAATATATCTGAATTGGAGAAAATAGTGAAGTAATTACGAGTTTCAAATTACGACTTAAAAATTAAGAAAAGAGGATGTAAAGTCCTCTTTTTTTGTGTCAAAAATAAGTTTAACTTTGCATAAAAAAAATCGTTATGGCTTTATCACATATAGGCGAAATTGCAGGGTTAGGTGTATCATTGTGCTGGACAATGAGTGCTTTGTATTTTGAAAAGGCAGGAACTCGAATTGGTTCATTATCAGTTAATTTTATTCGATTATTCCTTGCTTTATTATTTCTTGGTTTAACCACTTTAGTAACAAAAGGACTTCTATTGCCTATAGATGCAACAGGTTATCAGTGGTTTTGGCTTGGTTTATCTGGTGTTATTGGTTTTTACTTGGGCGATTTAGTGCTTTTTAAATCCTATTTAGTAATTGGATCGCGTACTGCCGCTTTAATTATGAGTTTTTCGCCCATGTTAACGGCCATAATAGGGTGGTTTTTCTTAAAGGAAAAACTGACAACATTGGAAGTAATAGCCATTTTTGTAAGTATTGCTGGAATTGTTACTGCAATTTCCAATAAGAAAATGAAATTAAATATTCCAATTAAGGGATTGCTTTTAGCTCTTGGAGGTGCTTTAGGTCAATCCATTGGAATAATATTGAGTAAAAAAGGAATAGGTGATTACGATCCAGTGGCTGCAACACAAATTAGAGCAATATTTGGATTGGCTAGTTTTGCAATTATGATTACTATATTGGGACGTTGGCCAATAATGAAGCTTGCCTTAAAAGACAAGGTAGGTATGAAAGCAGTGACAGTTGGATCCATATTTGGTCCATTTTTGGGCGTTTCACTTGCTTTATTTGCTATTCAGCATACAAATACTGGAGTTGCTTCTACATTAATGGCCTTGGTTCCAATTTTTATTATTTGGCCATCAGCCATTATGTTTCGTGAAAAAATTAAAATTCAACAGATTATTGGCGCAATAATTAGTATTATTGGCGTAAGTTTATTCTTCTTGTAATGTTTTTAATCTGTTAATGGTTTTAAAACTTTTAGACAAGAAGTTGAATCGAAGAGATTTTGCGTTATTTTTGTGTGATAAATTATATTTTTTGACTATTATGAAACGACTTTGCTTTTTAATTCTATTTTTGATATCAACATATTGTGTATTTGGCGATTTACTCACGGACATTACTAGTGGAAAATTCAAGGTTAAGAATTTACTTTCACCACAATCAATGGTTGATGGTGAGCACTATACAATACTACTTAATGATAATTCAATAGTTAAATATAACTATAAAACTGGTTCAACTGTTGATACCTTATTTAGTGTATTTCAAGCTAAAAAATGTCCGATAATAAAAATTACAGGATACACTTTTAGTCCTAATGAACAAAAGATATTGGTTTATACTAACGTAAAATACCGTTATCGAAGGACTTTTACAGCAGATTATTATATTTATGATATAAAACGTAAGGAAATTGAAGCACTATCAGATAATGGCGCTCAAGAAGTTCCGTTATTTTCGCCCGATGGACGTTATATAGCTTATGCACGTAAGAATAATCTTTTTATGTATAAGGTCGATTTTAAATCAGAAATAGCAATAACAAAAGATGGTGAAGTTGGAAAAATAATTAATGGAACACCTGATTGGGTTTACGAAGAAGAATTTGAGGCAACTCGCCATTTTGCATGGAGTCCGGATAGTAAATTATTGGCATTTACTAAATTCAATGAAACTGAAATCCCTGAGTTTTCGTTTCAATTATTTAAAAATGAGCATAGTTCAGACGATTTAAATCTGTATCCTGGCTTTCTAAAATTTAAATATCCAAAAGCTGGTCAGAGCAATTCAAAAGTACAAGTTTGTGTTTACGACGACTTTAATAAAACGACTCGAGTAATGAAAATTGATGAAGCTGATGAAGACTTTTATGTACCTCGTATAAAATGGACCAACTCACCAGAACAATTGGCAATATTCAAACTAAATAGAAGTCAGAATAGGCTTGAAATGTTTTTTGCAGATCCCCGTTCGACAGTAACTAAGCTAATTTTACGGGAACAAGATAAGCGATACATTGATTACGATAATATTGATAATCTGCGCTTTAGTAGTGATAATCAATATTTTTTCGGAGTAAGTGAACGAGATGGATATCGTCATATATATCAATATCGGATTACTGGCGAAATTTTTAAACAAATAACTAAAGGTAATTGGGATATAACAGATTTTTATGGGTATGATGAAGCTAAAAAGGTATTATATTATCAATCGGCTGAAGTTTCTCCTATGCAACGCGATATTTATTCCATCGATTTAAAGTTAAAGAAATTGCGTTTAACTGATGGTAAGGGAACGAATACAGCAAGTTTCAATTCCACCTATAGTTTATTTGTTGATAATGCATCTTCGCTTTCAAAACCCAACTCTTTATTTTTATATACCAATGCAGGATTAAAAATTCGTTCTATAAATAACAATGAATATATTAAGAATGATTTTGAATCATTTAATCTGCCTAAAAAAGAGTTTTTCACTTTTAAAACGTCTGAAAATATACAGCTAAATGGCTGGATACTAAAACCAATTAATTTTGATATGACAAAAAAATATCCAGTTTTACAAGTACAGTATAGCGGACCAAACTCGCAACAGGTTTTGGATAAATGGAGCGTAGATTGGGAATACTATTTAGCCACCAAAGGTTATGTGGTAGTTTGTGTAGATGGACGTGGCACAGGAGCTCGAGGAGCTGATTTCCGTAAATGTACTTACGGAAAATTGGGCATTTTAGAAACAAAGGACCAAGTGGAAACGGCTAAATACTTAGCACAACAAACCTTTATTGATAAAGATCGAATTGGAATCTGGGGCTGGAGCTATGGAGGTTCGATGACTTTGTGGAGCATGAGCACAGGTGAGAATATTTTTAAAGCTGGTATTGCAGTGGCACCAGTTACTGATTGGAATTTATACAATACTGCTTATACCGAGCGTTTTATGAATCGACCTCAAGAAAATTTTGATGGTTACACACAAACATCAGCCATAGGAATGGCATCCAAATTGAATGGAAAATTACTTATAGTTCACGGTACAGCCGATGATAATGTGCATGTTCAAAACACCATGTTGTATATTGATAAATTGGTTGAAGCAGACAAGCAATTTGAAATGCAACTATATACAGATAAGAATCATAGTATACTTGGAAATCAAACTCGCAAGCATTTATATACACGAATGAGTGAATTTTTATTCCAAAATTTATAAATAGAATTTAGAATAGGGTATTACTGATAAATTCGCACTAAAAGCTGTTGTAAAACATTTTTTTAATACAAGTTTTACATTTATTCAGCCATAAAAATCATTAATTTTGCAGTTCATTCGACCGATAAAAGAAAATTCATTTTTTTTCAATTATAAACAATCAAAAAAATCAAATTAACATGAGTACAAAAAACAAAAGTAATTTATTGCCAATAATAATGATGTTCGCATTATTTGCAATGATTTCATTCGTAACAGGTCTTTCAAATCCTCTTGGAGTAATTGTAAAAAATCAACCAGGAATTCAGAACTGGATGTCGCAATTAGGTAATTTTGCGAACTTTTTTGCATATTTGTTTATGGGTTTACCTGCAGGTATTATCTTAAAAAACAAAGGTTACAAGTTTACAGCACTTACGGCTATAGCAGTTGGATTTATTGGTGTTGGCATTCAATTAATTTCAGCAACAATGCCTTATGAAAAAGGACAAGATTTTTTACCAATCTTTTCGGTATATTTAACTGGTGCTTTTGTTTCTGGTTTTTCAATGTGTATGTTAAATACTGTTGTTAACCCTCTGTTAAACACCTTAGGTGGTGGTGGTAAAACGGGTAATCAATTAATTCAGTTTGGAGGTTCATTAAATTCAATGGCTGCTACAATTGTTCCAATTTTTGGTGGTTATTTAATTGGCGATGCAACAAAAGCAATGTTATCTGATACTACCCCTGCATTATATATAGCTATGGGAATATTTGCAACTGCATTTATAGTTTTATTATCTGTGGCTATTCCTGAACCTCACATGGAAACTAAATCAACTGGTAAAGTTGAAAAACAAAAACATAGTGCAATGTCATTCCGTCATTTTCTACTGGGAACAATAGCAATATTCCTTTATGTAGGTGTTGAGGTAGGCATACCAAATTTTATTAATTTATTTCTCACCGCAGCTCAGAATGTTGAAGCAGGTGCCAAAGGCATAGGAATAGATGCTGGAGCGGCTGGTACTGTTGTTGGTACTTACTGGTTTTTAATGCTTGTTGGTCGTTTACTTGGTGGTGCTTTAGGAGCAAAATTCTCTGCAAAATCACAATTGACATTTGTGAGTGCAATAGCATTGATATTAGTTATTATTGGAATAAGTTTACCCGTTACAACAACTATTAGCATGCCGGTATTTAAAGCAGATATTAGCTTTGGATTACAAGTAGTGCCTCTTTCAGTTTTCTTATTTGTTCTTTGTGGTCTTTGTACTTCCATAATGTGGGGTGGTATATTTAACTTAGCAGTGGAAGGAATTGGAAAATATACAGCTATGGGTTCCGGTATTTTTATGGTTATGGTTGTTGGTGGTGGTGTCTTACCATTGTTTCAGGGATTAGTTGCCGATATTACCAATAGCTATTTAGCATCTTATTGGGTAATTGTAGCTGCACTATTTTATATGTTATATTATGGTGTTATTGGTTCAAAAAATGTAAACAAAGATATACCTGTAGAATAACAAATTAAAAGAGGTTTGATGTTTGAAGTTTGAGGTTTTTTACCAACTTCAAACATCAAACTTTCAAACTATCAAACAAATTATTTGAATTATGGAAAAACCTTATGTAATTGGGATGGATATGGGCGGCACAAACACTGTGTTTGGTGTTGTTGATAGTCGTGGAAATGTAATCTCAAAAAGTGCAATAAAAACAGGCACTTACATTGATGTAAACTTGTATATTCAGGATTTATATGACGAATTAATTAAACTAATTGATGCTGTAGGTGGTAGCGAAAAAATTAAAGGAATTGGCGTAGGTGCACCTAATGGTAATTTTTATACCGGTAATATTGAATTTGCTCCAAATTTACCTTGGAAAGGTGTTATTCCCTTTGCAATATTAATGACGGAGAAATTTGGCATACAAACAGCACTTACCAACGATGCAAATGCTGCCGCTGTTGGCGAAATGACCTATGGTGGTGCTCGCGGCATGAAAAACTTTATTATGATTACGCTAGGCACAGGTGTTGGTAGCGGTATTATTATCGATGGTAAAGTTGTTTATGGTCACGATGGATTTGCTGGCGAGTTGGGTCATACTACTGCTATTCGCGAAAATGGACGCTTGTGCGGTTGCGGAAAACACGGTTGCCTCGAAACTTATTGTTCAGCTACAGGAGTTGCCCGTACAGCACGTGAAATACTTGGTTCAACAACAAAAGACAGCATATTACGCAATATACCTGTTGATGATATTACGTCGAAAGATGTATTTGATGCAGCTATTGAAGGCGATGAAGTAGCGAAAGAGATATTTGAATTTACAGGCAAAATTTTAGGTCAAAGTTTAGCTGATTTCGTGGCATTCAGTGCTCCTGAAGCTATAGCAATATTTGGTGGTTTATCAAAAGCAGGCGATTTAATTATGAATCCTATCCGCGAACACATGGAAGCTAATTTACTTCCTTTGTGGAAAGGCAAGATTAAATTGTTTTTCAGCGAATTAAAAGAAGCTGACGCAGCTGTACTTGGTGCAAGTGCTTTGGCTTGGGAGATTTAAGCAATTAAATATATTTAAAAAAAAAGTTGGTGAAATTTTTTCACCAACTTTTTTTTGATTATTATTTCAATAGCTTTAGCTGAACTCTTTTTCGGACAGCATCCACTTCCAAAATTTGTACTTTTACATGCTGATGGACCGACACAATTTCGGCTGGATTGGTTATAAATTTATCGGACATATTCGAAATATGAACTAATCCATTTTCTTTGATACCTACATCAACAAATGCACCAAAATTAGTGATATTAGTCACTATTCCGGGTAATTCCATACCTGTTCGCAAATCATTTATTGTTTTTACCGAAGCATCAAATTCAAAAACTTTAACCGATTCGCGCGGATCACGACCTGGTTTTTCCAACTCAACAAGGATGTCAGTAAGTGTAGGTAATCCTATTTTTTCAGTAATATATTGCTGTTTATCAATTGATTGAATTAGTAGTTTATTTTGAATAAGATCATTCACTTTTACTTTTAAATCTTTTGCCATACGTTCAACTATTACATAACTCTCGGGGTGAACAGCCGAATTATCTAATGGATTTTCTGCATTAGAGATGCGAAGAAAGCCTGCACATTGTTCGAAGGTCTTGGCACCCATTTTAGATACTTTCATCAACTCTTTTCTGCTACTAAAAGCTCCATTTTCGGTTCGATAATCCACAATGTTTTGAGCTAACTGAGGTCCAAGCCCTGAGACATAAGTTAGTAAATGTTTGCTTGCGGTATTGAGGTTCACTCCTACCCGATTAACTGCATTTTCAACTGTTTGATCTAATGCTTTCTTTAACATTGGCTGATCCACATCATGTTGATATTGACCAACTCCAATTGATTTTGGGTCAATTTTTACTAATTCGGCCAATGGGTCCATCAATCTACGACCAATGGAAACAGCTCCACGAACTGTTACATCATAATCGGGAAATTCGTCGCGAGCAATTTTGGATGCAGAATAAATGGAAGCACCATTTTCACTCACTACAAAAACCTGCACCTCCCGATCGTAACGAATGTTTTGAATAAAATGCTCCGTTTCTCGCCCAGCTGTTCCATTTCCAATTGCAATTGCCTGAATATTATAGGCTTCTACCATTTTTTGGATTGATCTGGAAGCTTTATTATTATCACTTTGAGGTGGATGCGGATAAATTGTTTCGTTATGGAGTAAAGCACCCTGTGCATCCAAGCAAACCACTTTACATCCAGTCCGAAATCCAGGATCGATACCCAACACCCGTTTTTGTCCTAAAGGTGGCGCTAATAATAGCTGACGTAGGTTTTCTGCAAATACACGAATAGCTTCAACATCGGCCTTTGATTTGCTTTCGGAAGCAAACTCAGTTTCGATGCTCGACTTTAATAAACGCTTGTAAGCATCTTTAACTGCTTCGAATACCACATCGCCCGATTTATTATCACTTTTAACGAAAATCCGTTCTAATTTTTCCAAACATTTATCATCATCCGGATTTATTGAAACACGCAAAAAACCTTCAGCTTCTCCCCTATGCATAGCTAATAACCTATGCGATGAACAGCGACTTAACTTCTCACTCATATCAAAATAATCGCGGTATTTTTGAGCCTCTTCTTCTTTTCCCTTAATTAGTTTAGAACTAATAATTCCATCGTACGAAAAACTTTTGCGCACCGCATTTCGAGCCGCTTCGCTTTCGTTTATCCATTCAGCAATTATGTCCTGAGCACCCGCGATAGCTTCGTCGGAATTATTAACATTATCGTTTAAAAAAGCAATAGACATACGTTGTATATCACCCGTATTTTGCTTCATAATCATGCGAGCAAAAGGTTCTAAACCTTTCTCACGAGCAATTTCAGCACGTGTTCGACGTTTAGGTTTGTATGGAAGATAAATATCTTCTAACTCGTTAGAAATCCAACAATTATCAATACGAATACGTAACTCTTCAGTAAGTTTACCTAGTTCTTCGATAGTTGTAAGAATTGTATCTTTTCGCTTAGCCAATTCGCAAAATTTATCATACTGCTCTTTGGTATCAGCCAATTGAACCTCATCCATACCGTCGGTCATTTCCTTTCGATAACGACTAATAAATGGAATAGTAGCACCTTCGTTCAGAAGATTTATAGCATTAAGAACTTGTTTTTGGGTAAGTTGAAGCGATTGCGAAATGAGTTTAACAAAAAGTGTATTATCGATAGCCATATAAGAATTTTTTTGACAACAAAAATACACAAAAAGCATGAAGTTTTAGTCCAATCCTTCTACTTTTTTGGCTGGGTTGCCAAAATACAATTTATTGTCATGGGTATTACGTATAATAACGGATGCTAATCCAATTCGGGTATTATTTCCAATTTTCATCCCTTGAAGTACTAAGGATTGTACACCAAAATTATTTTCGTTACCAATACTGCATTTACCAGAAATGCGAGTTGAAGGTCCAAACACATTATAATCACCAATTTGTACATCGTGTCCAAACGAAACTGCACCATTTATCACATTGAAGTTTCCAATTTTCACATCACAACTAATCCGGCAATTAAAGGTTATTAAATTTCCTATTCCAATTTCTAATGATTCTTTATCAAAATACGTTACATTAGGTGCAATAATATTGGGGAAACTAATATTTGGATTGTTTATTTCAGTATGTAACTTCTTTAATATTTGCGAATTAGCAATAGCTACAACAATACATAATGGCTCATTGCAATTATTTACATATTCAAGGTTACCAATTACTTTTCCGTATCGACATGAACTACCTAAGGTTACTCCATCGTCGATAAAACCAATAAAATTCCAAATAGGCTGCACTTCGTTTATTGCATTTAATAAACAAGCTACTTCGCGCCCAAACCCACCAAAACCGTATATTGCTATGTTTTTCATATTTTTCAGAACAAAGAACCAAGAGCCAATCGTAGTGAAACGAAGATCCCGCCCAAGCGGGAGACAAAAGACATTTGGGAGAGATTATTGAATTATTTGTCGAATAACCATAAATGCTTCGGCTGCTTTGAAACCAACTGTTGAGCCTCTGAATTTGGCTAAAGCTTCGATTGTTTCCAATGAACGTGGATTTGGGAAAGCTTTTAACTGACTCTTAAAGCATTTCATTGCTTCCATTTTTGAATTTAATGTATTTTCAACATTCACAAAACAAGTTGGAATAAAAGCATCGTCGGCAAAAGGAGCTGCCCATTCTGTTTCAGAAAGTGTTTCGTAAGCATATACTTCTTTCACAAAATATTCTCCTACAGGCCTTGCAGCTACTAGTCCAGCATTAAAAACTACTCGATGATCGTTGTGGATATCGCCCCGATGTGGTAAATATAAGACATTAATCTTATTATCAGATATAACTTTTGAAATTTCTTTCGAAATATCAGCTAAAGGTACTGTATCCAACTCCGGTGCTGGAAAGTCGAGAAAAAATGTTTGCTGAACACCTAATAATTTATGAGCTTGAAGTGCTTCATTACGAACATTCAGGATTTTATCATCACTATAAAACTTTGAACTGCCCCGCGTTACAACAAGCACAAATACTTTATTGCTCTCGTTGGCTAACTTTTTCATTGTACCACTACAGCCGAGTACTTCATCGTCGGGGTGGGGAGCGAGAATAAGTATGTTTCTGTTTTTCATCATTTTATGGCAATTTAATGGTGTATTTTAATCACTTTTGTTAGTTTATTAATAGTGGCATTCCCATAATACTTAAATCCAACCTTTTCAATTGTTTTTCGGGAAGCTTCATTATTTTCGTTGCAGTATATCCATAAGGTTCTATTTTGCTTGCAATATTCTGAAATTAGATATTTTAGAACTGCTGAATAAATACCACGTTTTTGATATTTTTCGAATGTTAAACATGGCCCAATCTGAATATCACCAGTTTTCATAAAAGGAAAACGATAAACTTTGGGACATATATAACTAAAATGAACAATATATTCTGAATCAGTCAGTTGCAACACCTCAACTTTACCATGAGAAATTAAATACCAAAATAAATTCACCACAAAACCATGTCCCAATTTGTGTAAATCAGAAATTTTTGGTTTCAATATTGAAAGTTTATAAGTAGATAATACATCTGAGTGAAGTTGAGATTTTTCACAAAGATAATCATCAATTTTATATACTAATAATTTAACTGCCATTACTTTAAAATAAAATTAAAAATAAGTTGAGCAATATATTGTATTTCAGTTTCAGAATAACGTTGGTCGATGGGTAGCGGTATCATGTATTTTGACAGATAAGCTTCGACAGAATCTGAATTTACCTTCTTCAAAACACTATTCCACCATCGACCTGTATATATCTTATTTTCAGCTAGATGTTTTACAATTTCTGAATTTTCGATAACTAACGGATAAACCATTGGGACACAATTATTATCCTGAAATTGTGTTGGATTTATTAAATTTATGTTTTTGAAAAAGTCATGCGCATATTGAAAATTCTTTTTTCTTGTTTCAGCAATTGAATTATAATCAATATTTTTAAGCAATGCCCTCGTTAACTCCGACATTTGCATAATATCCGAATTATCAATACGTTCCTCATTTTTCATACGTTCAGCATATACAGCATTGCATCCTTTTTCAATACGTTTAAAGAGAAATGCAGCTGAATCGGAAGAAAAATCCTGAGGATATTTTATCTGTTTATTTAGAGTTTTATCGCCAATAACATAACATCCATCCGGCACGCCAAAAAACTTACGAGGAGAGTAAACAGAAATAAAATTAGGGATTGGGTTACTGTAAAATGCGGGAGAATTATCCACAATCACATTTTTATAATTACCGGCAATTGAATTAATATACTCGGAAGATAAAATACCAAAATAATTAACCAACAAAAAAGCCGTATCTATTTCATTTGTATTTATCAAAGGTCTAAATTCAGTGTCAATATTATAATACAGAATCTCTATATCCTGTTTTTGAAGAAATGCAGAAACAGTTGGACACTGATAATAAGGAATATATATTTTTCGTACATTATATAGCTTACAGGCGTGAAAAATTCCTGCACGAGCAGCATTGAGCCGAACTACATTATTTTCGGCATAAACCTCACCTGTATTTCTTAAATCGAGTTCAATAAAGCTTCCTATTTCCATATTTTACATCGTATTTTGCTTATCAACAACCTGTTGCCAATCATATCCACAATTCATTAAATAGTCAAGCACAGTAACATTCGACTGAAAACTACCCCAAAGTTGCTTGTATTCAAATGACTTGAACACCGAATACGATAATTGCAACCCTCTGCTATTGAAATCACTTTCGTTTTGATAAGCTTTCGCGCCTGTACCCGAATAATATGTGGTAGCATTGAGAGCAATACAAATATCCATTACTTTCTCTTCCTTAGTAGAAGCAATATTTAACTCCGACGATTTAATGATTTTTGTTTCAATTTCAAATTTAACCAGAATAAACTCAATAATAGATGCATTCATTTCAGAAAGATTATTATACTCTCTATCAATCAGTTGTACATAATCATTAAAAACGGTTGAGAAAAAGGCTGATTTCTTATAATTCGCTTCAATAGTCTTGATATGCTTCTGTTTCCATCCTAAAAAATCTTTCGTTTTTACGTTCATTATCAAATCACCGGTATGTTGATCAACTGGAATTTTTAACCGCAACGAACCTTGAGGTGTTTTTATGTAATGATAATTATGCATTCCTTCGTTCGAAAATTGAACATCGTCGAGCAAAACAAACACATCCGATTTCGATATTTTATAAAAATATCCTAACCAGGGGAAATAATTGGGTTGATGAATTGAAACTACCATAAAACTTAAATTAGTTGACTCTGTAAACGTTATTTGTTTTAAAAAAAACAAGGAGCGACTTTAGAAAAAGACTTAAATCGTTTTTGAACGAAAAATTCTCAACATATTCAACATCAATAGGTATGTTAATATTCCAATCATGAATTTCGCGGCATCTTATCTGCGCTAACCCACTTATACCTGGCCTTACGTTAAATCTTTTTTTCTCAAAATCCGTGTATTCTTCAAACTTTTTGGGAAAATATGTTACAGGTGGACGAGGTCCAATTAAACTCATTTCGCATTTTAATATGTTAATTAACTGAGGTAATTCATCAATACTGGTTTTTCGAATAAAATGCCCCACCCTACTTATTCGAGGGTCGTTATCATAAAGTTTTCCATCATTCATTTTATTTATTCCCTGAGTCATAGAACGAAACTTATAAAGTCTGAAAACTTTACCATTTAAACCTAATCGTTCCTGAATGAATAATGCTGGTCCATGGCTATCTACTTGTATTATTATGGCAACAATTATAAATAGTGGCGACAATAATATTAGAGCAAAAAATGCTATAAACCAATCGATTAATATTTTAATAAACAATTTATACATATCAATTCTTTATAAATAATTTGGCATTACTTTTTGTAAATAAACTTGAAGTCTCTAAGGAATTTATATGGAATTTAGAATGTTCTACTTTATTCGACTTTAAAAATAATATATATTTTACAATTTCAGCTATTTTATCAGGTTCAAAGTTTTTTCCAAAGTCTCGTTTGGTTACGAGTTTAGCCAAATCGGAATCGTTTGAAGACAAACTTAATACCGGAGCACCAACAGCCAAATAACTGTATAGCTTGCTTGGCATGGCTATATTCGATGTATTTTTGCCTAACGAAACAACTGCCAACGAAGCCGCCGAGAGTGAAAAGGGCAACATTTCGCTATTTTGCCAAGGCAACAAGGTACAATTTGAAAGATTATTATCGCGAATCGATTTTTCAATAGCTGCACTTTTTACACCACCTCCTATTATAAGGTAATGAATATCAGTATCTTTTGTTAGTTTAGCAAACTCAATCATACACTCAACATCGCCTGTTTTACCTAAATTACCGGAATAAAGAACTATGTATTTACCTGAAAAATTATTCTTTTGAATAAAAATATTTTTTTCAACATTAATAGGCTTAAGAAACTCATTATCAGCCCAAACAGGTACAACTTTTATTTTTGATTCAGTCACATATTGCGTTAAAACTTGCTTCATACCGTCGGAAATGGTAAATATAGTTTTAGTCTTAGCATAGGCTTTTATATTCATTTTTTTCCACAGCGTGCAAATAATTGATTTTCGGCTCATTACACCAGCATCAAATAATGCATCGGGAAAAATATCGTAAATCAAAACTGAAACATCATTGGGTATAAACAATGTTAATAGAGGTGCCAATGGTGGATTTGAAACTATCAGTACTTTGTGATTTTTAAATTTGAAAATCAGTAGAAACCAAATTTGAATAGTTGCTAGTATCCAAGTAAATAGTCTTTGTATTGTTGATTCCTTAGTATACCTAATAATATTTTTAACTTTTATTCCAGCCATCAATGGCGTGTTTCTTTCGACCAAACGACCAGTAATTAGACTTACCTGAAAACCAGCCTCATGATATGTATTCGCAATATCAATCATCAAATACCCTGAATCCTGATTTACTATTACTATTTTTTGGTTTTTGTTCATCGTTTCGATTCAAGTATGTGATTACCAAGTTCAACTGAGGTCATAAACTCAATATCAGGCCATTTTTTAAGTATTGCTGTTAATAAAATATCCAACTGTTCAAGACCCCTTTCTCTATTTTCGGGATATAAAAATCCTGCATAATTAACACGGTGCGTACTAATAACAGCCGGTTTATGCCAACGAAATGCAATTTCAATTTCTTTTAAACAATTCTGAATCCAATTGGTATTTTGTGGTCGTTCGTAGCCGGAACTTGAGGGCTCAAAAAAACAATTTCGGGTAATGTAAAGCTGATTATAGCTATTTTGTTGACCTAAAAAACGTATATTGGTTTTGTAGTTCGCATCACCTAACGGTTCCAATTGTTTTTTGGCAGTGTTTATAAATTTAACACCATTCTCATGCAAAACTGATTCGAGCGAATTATTAAAAGGACCATTTGTTGGAACAAAATATTCCGATTTGTAACTAAAAAGATTTTCAAATAAATCGAGACCGGTTATCAACACTTCTTTCTGATAGTCAACGTCAAGGGGAGCATCAACGTCGAAAGCAGCCTGATAATCAGGTACAGATTCATTATCAATTCCCGAATAAACACCCGTTACAAACTGCTCAAATGAAACATGTGTAGTTTTATGACCTTGCCTTAGCGCTTTCATCCATCGTTGCACATTCAAATGTTCGCGACCATGAAACGTAGGAACAAATAATCTGTTTTCAATTCCCATTTTCCATAATTCATACACTTTATCGTGTGCCGGATAGCGTTTTAAAGTTTCGGTAAAGGGTTCGAAATTGTACTTTTTGTAACCTTCGGCTTTAATTTTTTCAAAATCGGGATTTGCAACAATATTCACTCCCGTAATTACCGGATGTCTCCCTGTGCTATCGTTATGTTTATTAAGCAATTCGAATAAGCTGTTCAAATCATCGTTACATTCGAGCGCATCAAATAAGTTGTAATGATTATTCGACTCATCAACTCCAGCTTGTTTTAATCGATCAAACGCCTCTGTCGACGACATACGGACACTTCCCCAATCGTCAGATTCGATAACCACAATTTTTCGGCGTGTAGACCAGCCGGGAATATTGCTAATATTTCTCATTAAATTATTCCCCATAATAACATAAAATATTTTTTATAACCGAAAGTGGCGAACACCATTTTTTATAATACGCTCTTGAACCTATTTCCAATTTAAGTCGAAGATTAGGATCATTTATAAGTTCATTAATAGCAATTTGCAGCTCTTCAAAATTATTCACAATGTAAATGTTTTCTTTATGAATCAAAGGTGCAGGCAAATCATTAGATATAGGATATGAAATAATTGCCTTGCCCATTGCCAAAAACTCACCCAATTTCCAACCATGACAATTAAAAACAGCAGGTGTATTAAAAACAAACATGGATCGCTTAGTGAGCTGTAAGTAATCTTGATACGAATATCTTTTATTTATTCTAAGCTTAAAATAGGGACTTTTTTCATCTACTTCTTGATAAATAAATAATCCCCCCTCAAACATCAACGAGTTATGTTGTTTGCATAGTTTTACAAATTCTGCTCTTCGAGGATTAGTTTCATTAATACAATTTTCATGGTTCCAAATTGACGATATAAAAAATACATAGTTTTTAACGACTGATTCATTTAGTAAATAATCGAAGTGTTTAGGCCTTAAATACTGCCCCTTATAGCTTGCCATAAACAGATGAACGGAAGTTGAAAGCCTGAAATTAGTTTTCAATAAATTTGAAATAGCGAATAAAATTGTTTCAAATAAGCCCCAAATTTTTACCCCAAATGAGGGTGGAATTGAGATTGTTTTTGAATGGAATTTTTCTGGAGTCGATTCTTTATGATAATTAATTTTAGAATATACATCACACCAATTATATGCAATTTCTTTTATTGAACGTTTATCTCTAAAATCAATTATTATCCTTTTATCTCCAAACTTATCTTTTACTATAAATGCAAAATAATGATCAAAACCATGTGTTTCTGATTTTTGATTTAAACCTTCGAAACCCTTAGATGAAAATCGAATACTAGTAGGCCCTACTAATTCGATAAGACCTTGTATATAAAAGCTAGAATATACAATTCTATGACATGGGTCAATTAATACTATCATTTAAATCAAATTTAAATTATTGAATGATATAATTTTATGTAATCATTGAATCTACTATCTTTATCATATAGTAATTCTGCTCTCAATCTGCAATTTGTTTTATAGTCAATACTACTTTTACAAACCTTGTAAATCGAATCTATTAAAGCAGTAATATTCCCTTTTGGAACTGTAATGCCTGTATTATTTGTAATTGATTCTGTACTTCCACCAGTTATATATGAAACTATTGGAGTTCCACATGCCAAAGCTTCAATATTTGTTGTTGGAAAATTATCAACATACGTTGGGTTAACAAATACATTGGCTCTACTATACAGTGCGGCCAATTCATTAATATCTTCTGTACGTGGAATTGCAAGAATACCATTAGGTAATTTCTCAATTTGTTTAAAACTTAGTCCAACCAGTATTATCTTAAAACTATTTGACAATTTATCATATAGTTGTATAAAGTCAGAAAGACCCTTACGTTTATCCCATACACTTGCAACACCTAAAATAACAATTTTATCATTTAACTTATATTTATTATTTATACTTGTTGTTTCATTTGGCTTGAATATCTTTAAATTCACTCCATTGTTAATAATTTCAACAGGATAATGTGATAAATAAGAGCATTTTGCTAATTCTGCCAACCAAAGCGAAGGAGTAACAATTGTTACATTTTTTAGGCCTGTAAATAGTTTTTTCTTTTCTTCAAAATTACGTTTTGAATTATCAATCATGAAGCTTTTAGGATATCCTTTTTTGTTAGGACATTTATTACATTGAGTTTGCCATTTATTACAATTCACAAAATCGAAATACGAACAATGTCCAGTCATTGACCAACAATCATGTAAAGTCCAAATTATTGGAATTTCATTTGTGTGAAAATAATCAAATAAAATTTCAACATTTAGATAGTAACCATGAATGTTATGTAGGTGAATTATGTCTGGTTTAATTTTTTCGAGTTCCGATATAAATTTCAAAGTTGCATTCTTCGAAGCAAATCCATGATTATCAAACAACCTACTTTGGAATCCATGCATATATATATCCAAATCCGTACCAATTCTAATGGTTTTTAATTTACTATTGTTGTTAGATCTACCATAAACTGCATAAACATCAAATCCTTCAATTCTAGCAGCTGCTCCTATCTCTTCACAGATTCTGCCTGTACTTCCAGAATTTATTGTTGTATTAATAATAATGAGTTTTTTCATTTTTAAATTGAATAAATTAAATTCTGAATTATTTTTTTATTATTAAAATTCAATTTAGAGATATTAAAACTCTCCTCACCCATTTCATACCATTTATCTTTTAAATCAATTATTTGATCAAATGTTTGTTGAACACTTTCTTTGTTAAATGGATCAAATATCTTACCATTTAAAGTTTCATTTACTGCCTCATAATGATTTCCACATCGAGATGAAACTAAAAGTGGTAAATGCATAAAACATGCCTCTACAATAGATAATGGGCTTGGATCTGTAATTGAAGGTAAGACAAATAAATTTGCTTTTTTATAATATCCAATAATTTCATTTTCAGCAACATGTCCACACAACTCAACATTTAAATTATTTTCATTAATATAGTCTTCTATTATCTGTCTATCATCACCCTCTCCTAAAATATAGAATTTTACAGAGTTAACTCTCCTACTTCCCAAATTTTCGAAGTACCTAATTAGACCTTTTGTTCCTTCATTTAATCTTGCAGGAATAATCACAATGGGTTTTATATTTAGTAATCGTTGATTAATTTCAGCCTGAGAAATAACATATTTTTCATCATTTATCAAGTTTGGTAAAACTATATATTTGAATTTTTTAATACTATACGAATTTAATGTTTTAATTGCCATTTGACCTGGTACAAGAAAAGAACCATCAATAGTATTTAAAACCCAATCTCTAAATTTATCTACAATTGCATTATTGTTTAACAGACGAGCTGAGTAATAATTTGCTTCAGACCAAATATGTAATTTATTTTCTATTAAGTGCATTCTTTTTAAAATTATTATAATAAGATTGTTAAAATTATTCCATGCACCCATTAGTACAATTTCATTTTTAGAAAAAAATAATCTTAACAGTAAAAACGGATTAAAATGGAAATGATATTTTCGAATAAATAAATATAAACTTTTACCTAATCGGTATGGAAATTTAACATTTACAAGACTAATTTCCCAAAACCTCCCACTTTCTGATTTACTCATAAAGAAAACTTCAAATTTTATATCCGAATTATTATATGAGACTAGTTGTTCGAAAAAACTAATCCGATAAGGAGTAAGTATGTTTTGAAAAAAAATAATTTTTTTCATAAATATATTTGATTATGTGAATGAATAATTAATTAGGATTTATGAATTGATTAACAATAAATTCTGGTTGAATTTTTTGAATAAATGGAAAATCGACCTTCATATTATAATTTAATAACATTACTTCAATAGATTCTTTTAAATTGAATATATCTAAGTCGATTTTTGATTTATCAAAATATGAAATATTTGATGTAATTATACCAGCTGTTGTTATATAAGTGCTATCCAAATATTTATTATATTTTTTTTCTTCTGATAATATTTCCCAAATACCAAAGGAAGAATTAGTTGAAATTATTGGAATACCTAAAATTAATGATTCAATAAGCACACCAGGCAATCCTTCAGTGTATGAACTTGATACTAAAAATTTTGACCTCTTAATATATTTATAAGGGTTAATTACAGTCCCTAAAAAAAAGACTTTATCTTCAATTTGTAATTTCATACATAGATCATGCAATTGACTCTGATAATCATTTACATTTTCACCGATAAAAATTAAGTTTGTTTTAATTTTAACTTCTTCATCTAATTTACTATATGCACAAATTAATCTTTCAGGTGATTTATTTAATTCTAATCTTCCTACTGAGATTATAATATTTTTTTTAAAAATATCAATTTCAGAATCGGTTATACTTTCTTTTGACAATTCTTCAATTAAATGTAAATTATGAAGATTATAAACAGTTTTTATTTGAGGAGTTTTTATGTTTTTAAATCTTATAGCAATTGCATTTCTAATTCCTTCGCTTACACAATACAATTTATCTAATTTTGAAAAGATTAAATAATATGATAATAAATAAAGACTATATAGAATAAAACCTTTATCGCGAGTTTGATAATAAGGCGAATGAAATAATCCTATTTTAAAATCACTTCCTCCTGACAAAACGTTAACGTAAGAACAATTATACATTGTACCCACAGTAATATCTGGCTGAATTCTTTTTTTAATTTTTCTAAGAAATAATATTTTTTCAATGAATTTGAAAACACTAAAAATACCATAACTTTTTTTAGAATTAAAAGTGAATTTATTATCAAAATTCAAATTTGATAGAATTGAATGATTTAATAAGACAACAAAAACTATAGCATTGTTTTTTTTCAATTCTAAATATAAATTATTGGTTAAATTCGCAATTGTACCAATATCAGTAGGCAAAATTAACATTATTTTTTTCATAAATCCATTTTTAATCTATTTTTCTCCCACCATACTCGTGATTCAATTTTCACAACTTTTGCAGGCGAACCTACTATTACCGAAAATGGTTCAAGAAATGATTTATTTACCAATGCATTAGCTCCAATATAGCAATTATCCGCAATCGTGATTTCACCAAAAATTTTTGCACCTGGACCAATATATACATTGTTTCCAATTATGGGTGAAATACTACTACCTCCATTAGTTCCAATATTAACACATGCATGAAGCATACAGTTTTTTCCAACTTTAGTTGATGCATTTACCACAATAGTACCATAATGTGGTATGCATAATCCAGCTCCAAATACATTACGAGGTATACTTATACCTGTCTTTAACGCAATTCGTCTATAATGAATATAATAAATTAAGGCAGGTATTTTATGTAATATCTTTGAAGAATTTAAATAATATTCATATTTTCGGAGAATCTTTAAAAATACCATCGTTGGATTCGGAAAAAATAATTCCTTAATTTTTAACTTCTCTGATTTACCATTAATTCTCTCATCCCTATCTCGATAATAATAATAATCGCTTTTTGATTTAATCATAATAGTCTTTTTTTATAATATCACCTAATTTATCTGAAGTCATAAATTCAACATCTGGCCATTTATGTACTATAGCCTTCAATAATTTACGAAAAAGTTGAATATTTTTAGTTCTATTTGCTTCGTCAATTGAACCGATAAAATTCAAACGATGGCTGCTTATTACAGCAGCTTTTCCCCAACGAAAAGCTGAATCAATTCTACTTAAACATTCATCAACAACATCAAATTTATCTCTAAAATGAGCTGGTTCAAAAAAACAATTTCGCGTTAAATAAATTTGATTATATTTATTTTTTTTGCCCTGAAAATTTCCATTCTGATATTTAAAAGTGGTGCCAGAGTCTAATGGGATTCTTTGTGTCACTAACCCTTGTAAGTAATCAACCCCATTCATTTTCAAAATTGGTTCAATTTTCGGGCTCCAAGTATATGTTGTTGCGATAAATGATTTTGATCTAAATTTAAAAATTGACTCAAATATATCAAGCCCTTCATTAAGAATAAGTTTATAGTTATCAATATCACTTTCAACACTTGAATTAAAAGCTCCCATATAATCACCCTCAATTGAATCACTTGCATTAACAGATAATCCAAAGGTTTTGTAATTAAAAGCTAACTTTGTTACATATTCATTGTTTTGTAAAGCGCACAACCATTTGTCAATATTTAAATGTTCTCTACCATGAAATTGAGGATGAAAAATATTCTCCTTAATTCCTGTTTCCCACATTGCGAAAGCTCCTTTGTGTTCAACACTTTTCGATAAAGTTTCAGTGAACAACTCATAATGATATTCCTTAAAATCTGACTGTTCGATTTTCTCAAAATCAGGATTAGCCATTACAGTATCAGCTGTAAGTACTACATTTTTGCCATTCTTATCTTTTACAGAACATAATGCATCGAATAATACTTCCAAATCGGTCTTTGTGGCTAATGAATCATATCTACAAAACAAATCATTATTAACTCCTATTCCCTTTTTTAAAAGTTTGTTGTACACAATGTTAGAAGGCATACGTATACTTCCCCAATCGTCCGATTCAATAACAACAATTCTTTTAGTTGTATTCCATCCAGGAATATTTTTCAAATTATTTTTTAATCTACTTAACATTTTCATATTAATATTGCCAATAAAACTTATACGGAACTACACCAGGTGCAGGTCCACCTAAAACATATAATGCTAACACAAAAAAGAGCCAAAAAAGAAATGAAACTGCTTCTCCATATTGTAGAACCATCTTTTCATATACTTTTGGAATAATTAGTACAAAAAACTGACTGAAATAAATTGCAATTCTATTAAAACCATTACTTGTAAGGCAAATTGCCTGAAATAAGACAGCTATGAAAACTAAATTAAAAAGTATATTATATGATTTATCAAAAGTTTTATTGCGAGAATATAAAAAACAGATTATAAAAGTAGTCAAATATAACGAAAAATATAATATACCATGTTGTGTTTCATCATTTGCATACATGGAATATTGTTCAGAACTAGAAATAAAATATTTAAAAAAATTAATATAAATATAATCTTTTCCAATTACAAATACTGTTATTAAAATAGGTATAATATATAGTTTTTTTTCGAATCTGATATATTGTAATAAATATGAAAATATAAAAATTATTGCTGAAAAGTGAAACAAAGAAGCAAAAATAACTAATAGTGTAAATTTTATTGGTTTACTTTCAATAATATATTTGTATGAATAAAAAATTAATGCAATTGATATTCCTTGTCGCATTGCATTCATGTAAAAATCGGAATATCTGAAACTTATAAAGATTAATAATGATAAAAAAACATGATTTGAGTATTTTCGAATTAAAACTGCAGTATATGACCAAAATAATACCGCTATTACAGTAAAATAAGCCAAATAATCATTAACAAATAAGTTGATTATTTTGATAAAAATCCAGAAAAAAGGATCTCTTTCATATTCAATTATTGTAAAAATATTTTGTGAAATAATCCCTGGAATTAGACTTAGATATCCTCCTGTATCAGTCCCTACTCTCCAACTACGTATTGAGCCAATTAAAATATACAGAATAATAATAATGAAAAAACTAATTTTTTCAAATAATTTATTATCATTGATTTTATTATAAAATGCGACAACAACTACTAACAAGAATAGTACCCAATAAATTAGCATATTTATTTAGAATAAATTAATTGACAAGTTTTATAAACTCATTTGTAACATTTTCAATCTTAAAACGATCAATTTCATTTATTATTAGTTGTCTTGAATAATCACCAACTAAAAATTCATCTACTTTTTTGTTATCAAAATCTTCCATATTTAACGACAAAATTGGTCTTTTCACAATAGCATAATCAATTAATTTACTTGGTGAATTCGATTGAACTGATTTATGAAATTCAATATTTACCAAAAAGTCCATTTTACTTAAGTTATATAATAATTCATCACGAATTATATATGGTCTAATTTCAATTTTTGTTCCCAGCTTATTAACATAAATATCTAATAACTCTCTTGATTCGGTGTACAAGATAAACTTGAAATCGATATTCAAACCATTTAAATAATTTAACAATACACTAGGATTACGTGCCACTTTAAGTAAAACACCTGCAAAGCAAAAGGTGGGAACAGCGTTTTTAATTTGACCCTTGTAAATTTTCGAGTTTTCAAATCTGAAACCTTGAGGAATGAACCTTATTTTGGGTTCAAATTCTTTATAATACTGACTTAAGTGATCTCGATTGGGTATAGATATAAAATCAGCTTTTCGACAAAACCATTTTTCAAATAAAATGAAGTGAAAAAATTTTTTAAAACTATCAGTTTTACAACCCATGTAGGGGTCACCACAGTCAGCAACCCAAGTTTTTGCTATAATATGATTTTTAGTTCTCGCCCATGCTACTCCCCAATGAATTGGATGTGGGACTGCAATTGAAATTAATAAATCATAAGCGTTTTCGTTTTTTAATACTTTTCGAATCTTAAACATCAACTCTATTTGAGGATATTCAAAAAGCAATTGCAGAATGCGATTTAAAATTCGCTTGAGCAGTGAAACAATTCTATTTCCGCTAATTGTAAAATTTCTAAATGATAATTTTCCAACATCTTTTATAGTGTATCCAAATTCTTTTTCTAATTTGCTATGTTCTTCATTATTTTTGGTTGTAATAATGGTAACTTGGTGTCCTTGCTTAGCAAACTCATTAGCCAATTCGGTAGCTCTAAATGCCCTTGGGGTATTTTGAGGATGAAAATAGTATGTTACTATAAGAATCTTCTTGTGCATATTTTATCTTATAAAGCTAAGAGAAAAACTCTCAATTAGAAATTAAATATCAATATATTTTTTTCTTAAATTTTCAAATCTATTTTTTGGAATTAAACCATAAAACTCACTCTCATAGTGCCAGGGCACAAATCTATCTTTTTCAAGTAGTTTAATAACTTTGGCAGGGTTCCCAGCAATTACACAAAATCCTTCAGGAAAGCTCTTTGTTACAACTGAACCAGCTCCCACAATCGTTCTTGTACCTAGTTCCACTCCTGCAGTTATAATACTATTCATTCCTATCCATGAATAATCACCAATTTTAATTGGTTTGTCATGACTAAGATTATGATCGTACAAATCGTGATTGCTACTTAACAAGCCTACATTTGTAGCAATTCTCACATAATTACCAATATGAATACCACCTGCTGCTTGTATGTAATTTCCAGATCTACCTATGTTTGAATTTATACCTACAAATATATTTCGGGAATTATTTATTATACAATCTTTTTCTTTATACCAATATATTTTACTTCCAAATAATTTAAATCTTAAATAATCAATATATTTAAGTGGTATTTTTGACCTAATTAACATTGTAAAAGTGTAGTAATATGGCAATAAGTTTTTCAAATTTAAAATAAACTTTTTTATCATGATTTGTATTTATGAATTAACGGTTTTATAATTGACAAATAATCTATTTTAGAAAAATAACACCAAATAAAGAATACGATTCCGTAAATAACAAATGAATATAAAACTAAAAAAATACCATTAAAATCTAAAACAACAATAAATAAATATCTAATTAAAAATAAAAATATAATTGATGGTATTAAAATCTTTATTAATAAACTAAAAGGGAAAAGACTTATTAATTTTACATCAAAAAACTTAGCTATAAAAAAAAGCATTGCAAATATTCTGCCTATTTGACAAGCAACTGAAACATAAGTGATTACATAGGGTGAATGAAAAATCAGAACACTAAAATACTCTGTCAGAATTAATATAATTGCACCAAACATGTGAACTTTTGCATAATATCTTGTAGCACCAATAGCTAAGATTAATGGTGCATAAGAAATTAACGTAAAAAAATTAACAATTAATTTTATTTGAAAGTAAGTACCTGAGTTTTCATAAGCTTTACCATATAGAATAATCATTACTATATCTGAAAAGAAAATAAAAAACAAAACTAATGGATATATAATTTTTGCCGATTTTTCAAATACACTTATCCAAATTGGCAATATCTCTTTTTTAGGATCTTGTTTGTTATGAATTTTTCGCGAAAACATAGGTGAAAGCACAGTAGCACTTGCACTTACAATCATAGCCACAAAAGGTAATTGTAATGATCCATTTGAAAAATCTGCAAATTCTTTAGCTCCAAAATATCTACTAATAAAAAACTGATCGGCTGAACTAATAATAATACCCCAAATGCTGGCAATCAGCAAAGGTAACGAAAATTTAAATATCTCGGAATATGAAATTGGACAAGCATCACTTTTGGCATTTCTGACAGGATAATACTTTAGGTATATTGCTAACAAGAAAGTGATAAATGAAGCAACTACAAATCCAATAATTGCTTGTTTATATCCTCCATCGAAAAAGATTACAGGCGTAGCCACACAAACCAACATAAATACACGGGTAATAAATGTGTATAATGCCATAAACTTGGTTTGTTGATACGTGGCCAAGATGCCTTCGAGCCCCATAGTGGGCAACATAAACAGAGGAACAGGCGAGAATATTTTTATTGCTAGTTCCAAATCTGGATTTTTTAGAAGAATAGCAATTTGACCTGAAAAAACGAATAGAACAACAGAAAAAAGACCACCTAACAAGAAAAATAAATTAGTAATTTTGTTGATGAGCTTTTTAGCCTGATTAATATCTACTCTTGGTAAGAAATAAGCAAATGCATTTGGAAGTCCAAGAGTAAATACAACTAGCAGAGTATTGTAAATATAAATTACTTGTCTGTATGTTCCGTAATCTTCTTTTGGAAAATACCTGCTTAGTATCATTGAACTTACAATGGCAAATCCAAAAGCAAATAAACTGCCTAAAGATATCCACAGTGCTTGAAGTGTATTGTTTGTGTTTTTAATCATTTCTTATTTACTTTGAAATAGTTTTTGATTATCAATTCATTAAACCAAAACACATATCCAATAAACACAATAAAACCAATAAAATAGATGAAATAATTGGAATAAGTATGAATATTTGCATTGGATATTGTATGATTCCACCCTAACTTAAAATACAATAGTAACATGTTAATTCTTAATGCATTAAAAAAAGTAAGTACAACGAACAAAATAATTGAATATACAATTTTGTTTATTATTATACCTTTCATACTGAATATCAAAATATATAAAATAGTTATCATTCCTAAACCAATGCAGCCATGACCTAAATGAATCCAGTAATTATCAATTGAAATTGTATTTCCAATAATTTTAGTTTGAAAATTAAAAATAGACATAATTATTTTACTAATATGAAGAGTAAAGTTACTCAACCAATTTAAAATATCCACTTCCAAATATGTAATTATCACTCTTGGTAAGGGAGCAATAATAAATAAAATTAGAATTAATTTTATTATAGAAACTGATAGAATTAATTCAAATCTTTTATTTATTAAAGAATAAGTTTTTTGCAATAAATTGGAATTGCGAATAATGTAAATAATCAATATGATATAAGGGAAAATACGTATATTATCAAGTAATACAAGTAAAACTGCATGTATATCGTTTTTATGAAGCAATAAGATTAAAGTAATAAAAGAAGACCTAAAAATAAAAAACAAAAAAACAAAAATTTGAAAACAAAAATTTGAAACAACATTTTTATAAACTATTAGTAATAAAGGCAATGTAATCAATAGCACTTTGAAAGAATATAATGGAAAAACTATTTTTTGTGTAATACTCTTATACTCAAAACTATTAACAATATTATTGTAGTCGATTTGATATCCTAGAATTTCCGAAATCGCTAATGTAACATTACAAATGAAATTCTGCAAAAACAAGTAAGATATTTTGTAATATTCAGTAGAAATAAACAAAGGCCAAAAATAAAATGCTACACTAAACATCAATATCAAACTTATTAAAATTAACTGAACCTCATTATTCAAGAGTCCTATAGTTTTAATTATTGAGTTTAATATTTTTTTCATACTATCATTACTTTAATGTTAGCAAATATACGCCCTATCAACAAGTTAGATTGTAACACTATGTGGAAAAATACAGTCGCAAATAAAAGTTTTTTGTGTAGCAATAAATACTACAAATAAATTTGGAGGAGATTTCAAAATTTTATATATCTATTTGTTTTTAAGATATATAAATAAATATCGACAACTATGCTTTCGCTATAATTGTCGATTAAGGACTAAAAAGATTGCAATTTATTACAGTCTGATTAAATATTTATTAAAGAGTTGGATTAAAAAAATTGGAAGAATTGTTGTTAAATGGAGTTATTTTTTTCAAAGCAATTTGATTTAGAATATTCAGTGAATTTCAACTTACTTCATGTACAAAATAAACTACTCTATCTCCTTTTGGAGAGAGTTAAAGTGGGCTTACCTTACTTTTTACTTTCAATCCATTTTTTAACTGCCAACGCAGCATTTTCTCCATCGATAGCTGAAGAAGTGATACCACCTGAATAACCAGAACCTTCGCCAGCGGGGAAAAGTCCTGCAATTTGAGGGTGACAACCAGTTTCGGGGTCACGAGGTATGCGAACGGCTGCGGATGAGCGTGTCTCCACTCCCACTATAACGGCATCGTTGGTTAAATAGCCATGCATTTTTCGGTCGAATTTACGAAATGCTTCTTGTAAACGACTCGAAATAAAATCGGGCAACCAAAAATGAATAGGTGACGAAATTAGCCCAGGCATATACGAACAATCGGGTAAATCGGACGAAACGCGTCCCTTTACAAAATCGACCATGCGTTGTGCTGGAGCCGTTTGACCTAATCCTCCATTATTTTTATACGCCATATTTTCGATAGATTGCTGGTATTTTAAACCGGCTATTGCTCCAAATTCTTTAAATTCCTCTGGTATATCTTCGGGCCGAATTTCAACAACCATACCTGAATTCGCAAAAGGTGAATTACGTTTGGATGCCGACATTCCATTTACTACTATCTCTTCGTTACCACTTCCGGCGGGAACAATTCGGCCTCCAGGACACATACAAAACGAGTATACACCACGATCGGCCACTTGTTCCACTAAATTATAACTAGCTGCTGGCAAGTATTCATCTCGTGTTTTGCAATGATATTGTATACTGTCAATTAGGCTTTGAGGATGCTCCACCCTTACTCCCATTGCAAAACCTTTGGGTTCAAGTAATATATTTTGTTTGTATAAAAGTTCGTAAATATCGTGTGCTGAATGACCTGTAGCCAAAATGAGTGTTTTGGCATGATAGGAATTACCTGAAGCTGTTCTACAACCAGTTATTGAATTATTTTCAATTAAAATTTCAACGACTTTTTCTTCGAAATGAATTTGGCCACCACATTTGCGAATGGTATTACTAATATTGCTTACAACCAAAGGCAATTTATCGGAACCAATGTGTGGATGAGCCTCGTACATAATTTCTTCGGCAGCACCATGATAATGAAATATCTCATAAATACGTTGCGCATTGCCTTTCTTTTTTGAACGGGTATACAATTTTCCATCCGAGAAAGTACCAGCTCCACCTTCTCCAAAACAATAATTGGATTCAGTATCGAAATTCTTATTTAAATTCAAATGGGCAATATCTAATTTACGTTTATCAGTTTGCTTTCCACGTTCAATAATAATTGGTCGTAGTCCATTTTCGATCAATTTTAATGCAGCAAACAGGCCAGCAGGTCCAGCTCCAATAATTAAAACAGCTTCATTTTCAGACACATCGGAATAATCAAAGGTTTCGTAAACCGTTTTTGGAGCATTTTCGTTTACATAAACTTCCAACGAAACATTCACTTTGGGATACATGGAACGAGCATCTATTGATTTTTTCAGCGTACGAATTTTTGTTATTGCTCCAGCATCAACATTCAGATGTTTAGCAACTTGGGCTGTTAGTAATTCTTGTTTTTCAGCTTGCTCTGGTGTTAGTATAAGTTGAATTTGAGTTTGCATATTTTTATTTATCAATTGTAATGTTGCAAAGATAACTATTTAAACACCATTTTCATCTGTTTGTTTTGATTTCAACATAACATTTTATGAGTTTTTTAGTAAAATATAAATTAAAGTTTCCAAAATTCTCACTATCTTTGCAACCGAAAAGTATGAAACAATATAATTCAAAATATTTTTTCGATCAATGCAACTTTCATTTAAAAAGTAGCTTGGACTTATTGCCTTTAAAAATACGTAAACCAATATAAATCAGGATGATTTGTGTTGGTTTTTTTTAGCCCCTAACCCCTCCCGACAAATCGGGATAAATGGCGGGGAAAAAGGAAAACGGAAAGATTATTAGAAATAATACCATGAGCAAAAACAGTTTAGTTTCTATTTCGGATTACAGCAAAGATGAAATTCTTTCGATACTTGAATCGGCTGCAGGCTTTGAAGCCAATCCCAATCAAAAAACCTTAGACGGTAAGGTTATTGCCACTTTGTTTTTTGAACCTTCAACACGTACACGATTGAGTTTCGAAACAGCTGTTATCCGACTTGGTGGCTCCATTATTGGCTTTTCGGATGCGGCCACGAGTAGTTCGTCGAAAGGTGAAACGCTGAACGACACCATACACATGGTGAGTTGCTATGCCGATGCCATTGTGATGCGTCATCCGCTCGAAGGTGCTGCCCGATATGCGGCAGAGATATCTCCTGTGCCGATAATAAATGCCGGCGATGGTGCCAATCAACACCCTTCGCAGACTTTGCTTGACTTGTATTCGATACTAAAAACTCAGGGAACACTCGAAAATCTGACGATATGCCTTGTAGGCGATTTAAAATACGGTCGCACCGTTCATTCGCTTCTGATGGCTATGTCACATTTTAATCCCACATTTAAATTTATTGCGCCCGACGAACTGAAAATGCCGGACGAATACAAAGTTTTCTGTAAAAAACACAATATAAAATACACAGAATCAACAGAGCTGAACGATAATTTTAACGATGCTGATATCTTGTACATGACTCGTGTACAAAAAGAACGTTTTCTGGATTTAATGGAATATGAACGCGTAAAAAATGTATATACACTTAAAAATGAAATGCTTGCACATTCAAAACCGAATCTTCGAATTCTGCACCCACTTCCTCGTGTAACCGAAATTGACCCCGATGTTGATACCAACGAAAAAGCATATTATTTTAAGCAGGCACAAAACGGATTGTATGTAAGGCAAGCAATTTTGAGTAAAGTATTGATTCAGCAGTAAGAGGCAAGCTGTAATTAGTAAGCAAAAAGAAATTCGTATAATTCGTATTAATTCGAGTAAATTAGCATATTATTCAATGGAAAAAAAATTAAAAGTAGCAGCTCTCAAAGATGGAACAGTGATTGACCACATTCCTTCAGACAAATTATTTAAGGTGGTACACATTCTACATTTAGATACTTGTCTGAATCAGATTACGCTGGCTAATAACCTGGAAAGTAAAAAGATAGGTTCGAAAGGAATTGTAAAAATTGCCGACAGAGCCTTAGCTGATAACGAAACAAATAAATTGGCTTTGATTTGTCCGGATGCTAAAATCAATATTATACGTGATTATGAGGTGGTTGAAAAGCGCCCTTTGGTGTTGCCTGACGAAATTCGCGAAATAGTGCAATGTGCAAATCCGAATTGTATTACAAATAATCAGCCTGTTCAAACCCGTTTTTTTGTACTGAAAGAATCCGAAAATACACATTTAAAATGTCGCTACTGCGAACGTGAGGTGAAAGTGGAAGAGGTGAAGATAAAATAAACCTCACCCTAACCCTCTCGAAAGGAGAGGGAAATTGCAAATTATTTAACTTTTCATTTTTAGTAAATGAAATTTAAGAAAGATTATTCAAATAGTAAACCGTTGATTGATAAACATTCACCCTCTCCTCTGGAGAGGGCTGGGGAGAGGTCACATATTAGCTGGAAACCCGGCACAATGATTTATCCGTTGCCGGCTGCGTTGATTTCGTGCGGAAGTAGCCCAGAAGATTACAATTTAATTACGTTAAGTTGGATGGGAACCATCTGTTCAAACCCACCAATGTGTTATATATCAGTGCGTCCCGAACGGCATTCGTACGAAATTATTAAAAAATCGGGGGAATTTGTTATTAACCTGACGAACGAAGATATGGCTTATGCCACTGATTGGTGTGGCGTGAAAAGTGGTAAAGATTTTAATAAATTTGCCGAAATGAAGCTTACTCCTATAAAAGGAGAAATGGTTGCTGCACCAATTATTCAGGAATCGCCGCTTTGTATCGAGTGTAAAGTGAAGGAAATCATACCGCTTGGTTCGCATGATATGTTTATTGCGGATGTTGTGAATGTTCAGGCCGATAGACAATATATTGACCCCGAGACAGATACATTCGATTTAAGTAAAGCGAAACTAATTGCTTATTCGCACGGACACTATTATAAATTAGGCGAAGAGATTGGTAAATTTGGTTGGACTGTACAAAAAAAGAAAAAATAGAAGACATTGATTATCAGAATTATATTTTTCATATTACTTTCACTGAGTTGTTGTAATCTGAATGCTCAGATTCAACTCTCGGCATATTCGGATGTTGGACATTCAAATATTTCGGATGGAGTTTATTTAAAAACAGCAGCTGATATTAGCTATAAATATCGACGATTCGAATTACAATCAGGCTTTCAAAACGATTTAATTAGCAATAATACAACATTGTTTTCGGGCTTTAAACTAAATGTTTCGCATTTTTTCAGGTTTAAACAAAAAGATTACAATGCAAAATTATTTTTTATTTCAACTACATTGTCTGATTTTATACTCGAAACTAATTACGGGATATTATTATCTACTGAAAAAGAACATTTTAATTTTAAAATTGGAACAGGATTTAAAAATATTGGATTTACTAAAAATGCAATTGCAGAAACAGGTATAAATACAAATGGAAGCGTTCAAGAGATTTTTAATCCTTTGTACCATTTCAGTTATACATTAAATAAACCTGCAAAAGCGTGGAATATTGGCATTGGAGTAACAAACATCGACCAATATATTGTAAATCAAGCAACAAATCCGATGACAACAGTTTTTGGACATTATAAATTAAACGAAAGCGTTCGTTTAACTGCCGAAGTTTGGTACAAAACGGCTGGCGCATTTAATTTACATGTGAATTACTTCGGGCTGTTTTTTCGTCCGGGTATAATTTGGGAACTAAAATGAAAGTAATTGTACCACTACTAATTGGATTGGTTTTTTCGGCATGTAATTATGCTGATATGGGCGGAATGTTTATAGTGAATGAATCGGTTAACGAACGTTTTGAACAGTCAATCGCAGCTAACAAATTGAACGGAAAAACCGAACTTTATGTTACTGTGGATGATTATAATTTAGCTGTAATGGCCGACGTTCATATTGGTGGTACCGAAAACTTCGACAAAGCAATTCAATTAGTAAAAGGCTCTAATACAACAGCTTTAGTTTTGAATGGCGATATTTGTAATGGCAATGCCTACGATTACGACAGTTTAGAGCAACATATGCCAAACAAGGCGGAATTACCGTATTTTATGTTAGCCGGAAACCATGAATTGTACTTTGGAGGTTGGAATGAATATTACAGTCGGTTTGGTTCGTCGAGTTATTATTTTACAGTGAAAACGCCTACGGCAAGCGATTTTTATATCTGTCTGGATACCGGAAGCGGAACATTGGGGAGCAAACAATTGAAATGGTTTAAAGAATTACTTGAGAATTCAAGAAACAATTACAGAAGATGTATTATATTTACTCATAATAACTTATATCGGAATCGGCACACATTAAGTACAAATCCTACGAATGAAGAATTGTTGGTTTTAACGGAATTGTTTGCAAAACACAAAGTTGATATGGTTGTAACCGGCCACGACCATTTTAAAAACGTAATAAAATTAGGAAATACAACGCATATAACCATGAATGCGTTGCATGATGGATTTATGTACGCGGGTTATTTTCAAATAAATATTAAAGAAGGACAGCTTAGTTACGAATTTGTAGATATAAACTGATGAAACACGAAATCGATATTTCAACATGGAAACGCCGTGAGCATTTCGAAGTTTTCAGAAACTTCGACGAACCGCTTTTTGGAATTACTGTGCGTGTAGAATGTAGTGAGGCATATAGAATAGCAAAGGAAAAAGCTTTTCCATTTTCACTTTATTACTTATATTTGTCGATGAAAGCAGCCAACGAGATTGAGGAGTTTCGGTACCGCAGCGAAGGCGATAAAGTAATTTGTTACGAAAGCGTGGGTGCTGGTCCAACTGTATTTCGCGAAGATGAAACCTATGGATGTGCATATATGCCCTACAACGAAGATATTGAGGCATTTATGATGCAAGCAAAAGCCGAAGCAGAACGAGTAAAAGCCGAACGCGGATTAAAATTTCCTTATATAGGCGAAGATATTATACATTATTCTACATTGCCCTGGGCTGATTTTACGTCGGTAAACCATGCACGAATTTTGGATAAAGGACGTAGTATTCCAAAAATTACTTTTGGTAAAATTACACGCGATGTAAATTCCAAAATGTGGCTTCCGGTTGATATTCACGTCAATCACGCTTTAATGGATGGTTTTCATGTGGGGAAATTTGTAGAACGGTTTCAGGAGTTATTAGCCCCTCCAACCTCCCCAAAAGGGAGGCTTTAAAAATGCTACTAAATCAAATAATAAAAATAAATATATAAAAACAAACTAATTAAAAGTCCCTCTTTCGGAGGGATTTAGGGAGGCTTAAAATGAAAAGAGACCAGATTATTTTTGACATTATCGGACGTGAAAAACAACGTCAGATGAAAGGTATTGAGTTAATTGCTTCGGAAAATTTCGTAAGCGAACAGGTAATGGAAGCAATGGGTTCGGTGTTGACCAACAAATATGCCGAAGGCTATCCCGGAAAACGCTATTATGGTGGCTGCGAGGTAGTTGACCAAAGCGAACAGATTGCTATTGACCGTCTGAAAGAAGTATTCGGAGCTGAATGGGCTAACGTACAGCCACACTCGGGCGCTCAGGCAAATGCTGCAGTGTTTTTGGCTTGCCTTAATCCGGGCGACAAGTTCTTAGGCTTAAATTTATCACATGGCGGTCACCTTTCGCACGGCTCATTGGTAAACAGTTCGGGAATTCTTTACAAACCATGCGAATATAACGTTAAAGAGGATACAGGCCGTGTTGATTATGACCAAATGGAAGAAGTCGCCGTTCGCGAACAACCAAAACTGATTGTTGGTGGTGGCTCGGCTTATTCACGCGAGTGGGATTACAAACGCATGCGCGAAATAGCGGATAAAGTGGGTGCTTTGTTGATGATTGACATGGCTCACCCTGCAGGACTTATTGCAGCAGGATTATTGGAAAATCCTTTGAAATGGGCACATATTGTAACTTCTACAACCCACAAAACATTACGTGGACCTCGTGGTGGTATCATTTTATTAGGAAAAGATTTTCCAAACCCTTGGGGTAAAACCACTCCAAAAGGAGAAGTAAAGATGATGTCTGCCCTACTCGACTCGGCTGTATTCCCGGGAATTCAAGGCGGTCCACTTGAGCACGTTATTGCTGCTAAAGCCGTTGCTTTTGGCGAATGCTTAGACCCATCGTACAAAGAATATCAAGCTCAGGTTCAGAAAAATGCTGCTGCATTGGCAAATGCATTAATTACTCGTGGATTTACAATTATTTCAGGAGGAACTGACAATCACTCAATGTTGGTTGATTTGCGTTCGAAATTCCCTGAATTGACAGGTAAAGTAGCCGAAAAAGCATTGGTAGAAGCCGATATCACTGTAAATAAAAATATGGTTCCTTTTGATAGCCGTTCAGCTTTCCAAACTTCAGGCATACGCTTGGGTACTCCAGCTATCACAACTCGTGGTGCTAAAGAAGATTTAATGGCTGAAATTGCTGAAATGATTGAAACAGTATTATCGAACGTTGAAAACGAAGCTGTTATCACTTCGGTTCGTGAGCGTGTGAATAGAACAATGGAAGCTTATCCGTTATTTGCGTATTAAAATAGTGGTAAGAAAGTAAGAGGTAAGAAATAAGTAATTTGTACATAGATTTAAAAGTTATATGTCAGAAAATTTAGATTACAACGAAAAATACAGACTAAGAACTAAAAAATTTGCTGTTGCAATTATTTTATTCTACGCCAAATATTGTAAACAAACAGAAGAATTACGTGTAATTGGGAAACAGCTGTTACGGTCGGGAACTTCGGTAGCAGCTAATTTCAGAGCAGTTACACGTGGAAGATCTCATGCTGAACGTTTTTCTAAAATGTGTATTGTAGTTGAAGAAATTGACGAAACACAATTTTGGTTTGAATTGATAGAAGTGGCAGAAATTCTCGATAAATCAACTTTTACAAGTATTAAAAATGAAATATATGAACTTGTAAAGATTTTCACAGCAAGTAAAGCTAACATGAAAAAATAACATATTACTTACTTCTTACTTTTTTACCTCTTACTTCTAAGTATTTATGACAGAACATATCTTCGAACTTTCTGAACATACTGACTCTACCGTCTTTTACGGTGTGAATAATGCCAATATTCAGTTATTGAAAAACTTACATCCAAACCTGCGTTTAATGGCGCGTGGTCATGTTGTAAAAATATCGGGAAGCGACGAAGATGTTGAGAGATTGATAGATAATATAAAAAAAATTGAACGTTATTCGTTGGATAATAATTCTTTGTCCGATGAAAACATTATCGAGATTGTTAAAGGTAGTATTCCCACCGAAATTCGTTTCGATAATCTTATTTTGCACGGCATTAATGGAAAATCCATTATGGCGCGCACTCCAAACCAACAAAAATTGGTTAAAGATTTCGAAACTAATGATTTACTATTTGCTATTGGTCCGGCAGGTTCAGGTAAAACCTATACAGCCATTGCTTTAGCAGTTCGCTCGTTGAAAAACAAAGAAATTAAAAAAATTATCCTTAGTCGACCTGCTGTGGAAGCAGGCGAAAAGTTAGGCTTCTTGCCCGGCGATATGAAGGAAAAGATTGACCCGTATCTACAACCGCTCTACGATGCTTTGCAGGATATGATAACTACTTTGAAATTAAAGGAATACATAGAAAATGGTACTATTCAGATTGCACCACTTGCTTTTATGCGTGGACGAACACTGAGTGATGCTGTTGTTATTCTAGACGAAGCACAAAACACCACCACCATGCAAATCAAAATGTTTTTGACACGCATGGGTTTGAATACCAAAATGATAGTTACGGGCGATATGACGCAAATTGATTTGCCTTATTCCCAAAAATCAGGTTTAAAAGATGCTTTGGAGGTTTTGAAAAATGTAAAAGGAATTGCCAAAGTTGAATTTGATGTAAAAGACATATTGAGACATAAACTCGTACAGAGGATTGTGGAAGCGTATGAAAAAAAAGAAAAAGAGATACTGAAACCAATCGATGATAAAGAAAAAGAAAAATTGAAACTTAATAAAAACAAATAAACTCAACAATATGAACGCTCTTACAAACACCGATTTCCATTTTGATGGACAGAAAAATGTATACCACGGCAAAGTACGTGATGTGTACACAGTGAAAAACGATTTGCTCGTGATGGTTGCAACCGACCGGATATCAGCATTCGACGTGGTTTTACCAAAAGGAATTCCTTACAAAGGACAAATGTTGAATCAGATTGCAGCTAAATTTTTGGACGCAACGGCTGACATTGTTCCAAACTGGAAACTTGCCAGCCCCGATCCAATGGTAACTGTAGGACTTCGTTGCGAAGGATATCCTGTAGAAATGATTGTACGCGGTTATCTTTGCGGAAGTGCATGGAGAACCTACAAAAGTGGCGTTCGCGAAATTTGCGGCGTAAAAATACCTGACGGCATGCGCGAAAACCAAAGTTTCACGCAACCTATCATCACTCCTACTACCAAAGCTGAGTACGGATTGCACGATGAAGATATTACACGTGAAGAAATTTTGAGCAAAGGTTTAGTTTCCGTTCAAGAATATGAAGCATTGGAAAAATATACCATGGCATTGTTTATACGTGGCACTGAAATGGCAGCAGCTCGTGGTTTGATTCTCGTAGATACCAAATATGAATTCGGACGTCGCGATGGTAAAATCTATTTGATTGATGAAATCCACACGCCGGATTCTTCACGTTATTTCTATGCTGATACCTATCAGGAACTTTTTGATAAAGGCGAGGCGCAAAAACAACTTTCGAAAGAGTTTGTACGCGAGTGGCTTATGGAAAATGGTTTTCAGGGCAAGGAAGGTCAGAAAGTACCTGAAATGACACCCGAAATTGTAGCCGGCATCAGTGAACGTTATATCGAATTGTTCGAAAATATTTCGGGTGAAAACTTTGATAGAGCCGATGTAAGTAATATAACAGCCCGTATTGAAAAGAATGTGGTGGAATATTTGAAAACAGTATAATTAATTTATGATTTACAATTTACTGATTTACAATTACTTTTATATTCTCAATCAACTAATAAATAGTAAATGAATAAATAGTAAATAAAACTGCTTGCAAATTAAAAAAAATGCGCTATCTTTGCACCGCCTTTGAAATAAGACGTATCACTGGAGAGATGGCAGAGTGATCGATTGCAGCGGTCTTGAAAACCGCCGTACTGCAAGGTACCGGGGGTTTGAATCCCTCTCTCTCCGCCAAAAGAATTTCAATAACAATCAAAAGCCTGTAAAATCAATGATTTACAGGCTTTTATGTTTTTAACAAGTTGCAAAACATTCAATATCTATCAATCTGTAGGTGCTGAATTCGGTGGACTTGAAAAACGAAAACATTATCTCCACCTAATTTGAGCTAAAAGTGTTTATTATCAAGTAGTTCAATCATTGAACATCTTGATTGGGAATTAAAAAGTACGTATTTTTGAAACTTTTTAAAGGTTACCACAAATGAACACAAAACTATCCGTTCTCTTTTTCGTAAAGAGAACAAAGACCAATGCCAATGGGTTATTACCCATTTTTATTCGCGTTACTGTTAATGGTGAACGCATCGAATTCAGTACAAAACGCTTTACCACTTCAGATAAATGGTCTGTTGAAGGTAATCGCATGAAAGGCACAAGTGCCGAGTCGAAAACAACAAATTCCTATCTGGACACGCTTAAATCTAAAGTGTATGATTATCAGCAACAATTAATTCGGGAAGACGAATTAGTAAATATTGAAAACATGCGTAACAAAATCTTGGGAATTGAAAAACGCAGTCACATGCTCATTGCCATTTTCCAAAATCATAATGATGAAGTAAAGGCCCTAATAGGAAAGGATTTTGCAGCAGCTACACACGTTCGGTATGAAACTTCACTCAAACACACGGCCAACTTTTTAAAATGGAAGTACAAAGTATCAGATATTGATATTCGAAAAGTTGACCATGAATTTATTACAAGCTACGAATTTTATCTAAAGACCAAATGCAATTGTTGCCAGAATACAACATCGAAGTACATTAAGAACTTTGGAAAAATCATTCGTATTTGTTTAGCCAATGGCTGGATTCAGAAAAATCCTTTTATAAACTACAAAAGTAGAATGGTTGAAGTTGAGCGAGCTTTTTTATCGCAGGATGAAATTGAAACTATGTTCAATAAGCAGTTTGCAACTGACCGTCTCAATCTTGTTAAAGATATATTTCTATTCAGTTGTTTTACTGGATTAGCTTACGCTGATGTAAAAAAGCTAAAACGAACTAATATTGGATTAGGCGTTGATGGGGAACGTTGGATTTTCATTAATCGAACAAAAACAGATACACGTTCTAACATTCCGTTATTGCCCATTTCTACAGCAATAATAGAAAAATACCGCAACCATCCACAAGCAGTCAACGAAGAACGGGTATTGCCAATTTTAAGCAATCAAAAGATGAATTCCTATTTAAAGGAAATAGCCGACCTTTGCGGCATTCATAAAGAATTGACTTTTCACATTGCGCGTCATACTTTCGCAACCACTGTTACGCTCACCAATGGCGTTCCCATTGAAAGTGTATCTAAGATGCTGGGACATAAAAATCTGCATACAACCCAACATTATGCCAAGATTTTGGATATGAAAGTGAGCGATGATATGAAAGTTCTGAAAGAAAAGTTTGGAGATGGAATCCAAATGAAAATTAAGAAGTCGGCTGGATAATTCCATTTTCAATTAGTTCTATTAATGAAGGGTTTAAATTTTCAATTTAAGCCCTTCATTAATCATATAGAGAAGTGCATGTGCATTACCCAATGCATCTTCCAATGGATTATGTGTATGTGGAAAGCCATTTTGTTCCCTTCCGTCTTTATCAGTAAAAGTTATGCTCCTCAGGTGTTTCCAAGGCAAACGCATGTCGTTTTTAAAACCACACCATAAATCACCTATACGCCTGGAACTATATCCAAAAGGATTACTTCCACAAAATGTATGAAAATACCAGTTAATCCATGAAGCATCATATCCATTATTATCTGAAATCAAAATAGGTTTACCTTTCGTATTGGTTTCCGCAAGCCATAATGAAAATTGTTCAAAAACAATTTTCGGATCTTCAAAAGATTCATGTTCTTGTCTGGTAAAACCACTGATGGCAAGTGCTTCTTCATTGTAATAATCACTAATTGGACGTGTTTGTCGATAAAAAGTTGTTTGTAGTTCATTATCCAATCTGACTGCCCCAAAGCAAACCATTGAGTTCTTGCCTAAAATAGGACCATCGGATTCGACATCAATAACGTAGTAAGCCATTTTCTTGTAATTTTATTTTTATTAACAAACTAATTCTAATTGTGTAATTTTTTGCTCATTCATCTTCAAAAAAGAAATTGTCTCAATTTTTCAATCCCCTCATTAAATTTTGAGAGATTCTTTTTCTTCAATGTTTGGATGTTTTTCAGTTTCCATTGTATAGCAGGAAAACTACTCAAATCACCGGCACAACATTTTTCCCAATCAGGACTGCCACTTTCGAAAGAGAGCAGAAATTCCCTGTCAATATTTGTGAGACTTTGATTGATTTTTTCTATTAAATCTGTTCGGGCAGCTTCAAAATCAGCATAATCGAATGGCACCTCAGACATACCCTTAAATTGATTTTCAAGAGCTTGTTTCTGATCTATAGGATTCGGCTGCAAAGATTCAATGAGTGGCTTATCACTTCCCAAGAGGTAGAAAATCAAACCATTCTTCACATCAGCAAATGATTCGATTTCCATATACTTATAATCAAAAAGGTCGCGAGGGTGCTGACGACCCAAAGCAGCTGCAATTTTACCGCCATATAACAATGAAAATGGAACTACTCTTGCTACGCAGCTCATTTTAAATTCCTTTTGTGCTTTCTCACAAAGTTCCATTTCTTCGACTTCACCAATAATACCACGTTTGATACCATTAACCTCTATTTTTACTGTTGCCCCGCCAAAAGTACACTGCAATTTCAAGACAGCAGGTTTTGGAACCATTCGAACACCTGGAATCGCCTTTTCAATCTGCTGTTTTAAAGTATTCAGGTGATTATTGATTGCTGTTATGCTCTCCTCTCTGTTTTTAATCGGAAGAAAAGTAAGGTCAACATCAACAGAAAATTTATCACAACTTGTGATAACTATTCTTATCCAAAGTAAAATATTATCCCTAATTTGCCATCTATCTACATTGTAAATAATTAATATTCAACTCAACTTTTGATAATGTTGTTTT
>Ga0247837_1000991_pt1:52500-61162 | contig 61162 bp, 45 predicted proteins | sample LaCtaG_2_FD_187115 | JGI IMG/M metagenome (GOLD analysis project Ga0247837, IMG submission 187115) | Freshwater microbial communities from meromictic Lake La Cruz, Castile-La Mancha, Spain - LaCruzMarch2015_14.5m | ecosystem: Environmental > Aquatic > Freshwater > Lake | place... | reverse complement strand
ATCTATATTTAGCTGATCAACCACTTCACTGACTAATCGAACGGGATGATTAACGGATATTTTTTCAAAAATATCTTCTGGAAATAAGCTCGGAGCGGATAATGGAAGTTGTTTGAATTGTATATTTCCCATATCGTTTTTGTTGCACCCTAAGATAATAATCTTCAAGGAGCAAACAAAAATCCCCGACACTTTTGTATCAGGAATTCTTTTTTTTATTCCTGATGGGCTTTTTAGACAGCCTCTCTCCCCGATAGGTTTTGATTTAATATTTGCCACTAACGCTCGGTTCTGAAACACGGATTCGTAGAGACGTGATGCTTCACGTCTTCTCCCCGATAGGTTTTGATTTAATATTTGCCACTAACGCTCGGTTCTGAAACACGGATTCGTAGAGACGTGATGCTTCACGTCTTCTCCCCGATAGGTTTTGATTTAATATTTGCCACTAACACCCGGTTCTGAAACACGGATTCGTAGAGACGTGATGCTTCACGTCTTCTCCCCGATAGGTTTTGATTTAATATTTACACCTAACACCCGGTTCTGAAACACGGATTCGTAGAGACGTGATGCTTCACGTCTTCAAAAATAGACCTGTGACAATTTCACACTTTCCATGCCTGACCCCTTTGGTGTCACATGTCTATTTATTCTTTTTGAAGATTTTTGATTCTCAAAGTGGCCAATGCTGCAAAAATTAATAGTACCCCTGCAAAAAAAATAGCCTTTCCCGGGTCGTTATTCAAAAAGTTTTTTGATATAAATCCAAAGGTAAGCGTTTGAAAAATCATAGGAATAACAATCATCATATTTATGATACCCATATATACACCATACCTTTCTTTCGGAATATCATTGACTACAAGTAAATAGGGAACACCCATCATACTAGCCCAGGCGACCCCAAAACCAGTCATGGGAGCGAAAAGCAGGTATTTGTTTTCAATAAACGGGAACATTAACAAACCTCCGCCTGCCAATAACAAACAAATAAAGTGAACTTGTTTTGGACCAAACTTTCTGGCTAGTCCGACTAACCCAAACGCCGATAGAAAAGTGACCACATTATACCAGCCGTTGACCAATCCTGTCCAACCTACCGCCTCTTCATATAAAACTTTATTTAAGGACGGAGAGGTTTTCCAAACAGATTGAGCAATACTTTTTGCCGCATTTTGCCAATAACAGAATAACGCATACCACTGAAATAAATATATTAACGCCAATTTCCACATCACCGATGGCATAACGATAATAGCCTCTATGATTTCTAAGTTTTGAGCAAATACAATACGTAAAAATGTATTCTTTTCCGTTTTGTCAATGATATCACGTAGTAATTTGGGATAAAATAGGGAAGGTATTAATAGGATAATGAGAATGACAAAGGCTAGTAAAGTGGTTATAATGGAAAGGAAAAATTGAACAACCGGGTGAGGCATGCCCTCGTTTTTTTTCTTAATCCAGGCTATTTCTTCTTCAGAAGGAGGGATTTCAGGCGTTTTATACATGCTCCATGCAACAGAACCGATGGAACACACTGTCCCTAAAAAGAAAGAAGCATACACCCAATTTGGTAAAGATCCTGAACGACCAGGAATGTATATCTGAAAAATAAAAAGAGAGATATTTGCTAAAGTAATACCTAAGCCGGTAAAAAAGCTTTGAGATAGAAAGCCTGTGCCATATTGCTCTTCGGGTAGTTTGTCCGCTATAAAAGCCCTGTAGGGCTCCATGGCGGTATTGTTGGCCGCATCTAATACCCATAATAAACCCGCAGCCATCCATAATGTACTGCTGAATGGGTAAATGAATAAACAAATACTACAAAATAACGCACCTATAAAAAAATAAGGTTTCCTCCGCCCATATTTAGGGTGCCAGGTTTTATCACTTAATGCACCAATAATCGGCTGAATTAATAATCCTGTCATTGGACCAGCCAGGTTTAATAGGGGAATCTGGTCGGGTTGTGCACCCAACATATCATATATTGGATTTACAGCGCTTTGCTGAAGGCCAAAACTGTATTGAATACCAAAAAAACCAACGTTCATATTGATTATTTGGGAAAAAGTTAATCGGGGCTTAGTCATTTTTCTTTATTTTTAAACAGCTGCAAAAGAAATGGCATTTTCATCCCATTCCATAGATTGATTGATAGCGGACATCACTTCCTCTGGTTGATGCACAAAAGTCCACATTTCAGCATGGATAGGTCTTAAAAACTTTTCTTCGACACATCGTTCAAGCATTTGTATCAGTGGATCGTAATAACCATTTGTATTTAAAATAATAATAGGCTTCGTAAATTGACCCAATCTCTTTAGAGTAATGGCTTCTAATAATTCTTCCAAAGTTCCAGTTCCTCCCGGAAGCGCTATCAATGCATCAATGTTTTCAAGAAATTTTGCCTTTCGCTCGTGCATTGTATTCGTAAATTCAAAATCTGTTACTTTTTTATGAGCCCATTCTACCTCATTCATAAATTGTGGCATAATTCCTTTTATTTGTCCGCCCTGTGCTAATACGGTATCCGCAAGTTTTCCCATTAATCCGTGACCTCCTCCTCCATAAATTACCTGAACGCCTGAATTTACTAAAATCTTTGCCAATCTTTCGGTCGCCTCAAAATAAATCTCATCGATTTTAGCACTCGATGCACAGTAAACACATATTCTCATTTTATTGAAATTTTAATGTGACAAAATAACTTTTTTGTCGCATCGTTTAATTCATTTATCCAATTTTATTTTAAAAATATTGGAATAAACTCTTTTGACCCTTTTAGGTTACTATAAGTTCACAACTTTAATAATGGTTAAATTCCTATTCTTTTTTTCCCTCGTCTTCTTGATGTTCTTTCAATTGGATGCGCAATCTTTAAAATTCGTAGTTAAAGATAAAAACAAAGAACCGCTTTTTGGCGCCACTGTACAGGTAATCAGGGCGAGGGACTCATTAACACTGAATGAGGTCACGGATATGAATGGGGTAGCCCAGTTCCCGAAAATGAGTCCAGGTATCTATAGCATTTATGCTAATTATATCGGGTTTAAAGAAAATATTTCCAATATAAGGGTAGAAAGGAATTCATATAATCTGGATATTATTTTAGAGGAATCAGCCTTAGATCTTGGTGAAGTTACTATCGTGGCTAAACGTCCGCTAATTACTCAGGAAGATGATAAAATGATTATCGATCCCGAACCTTTAGCAGAAAGTAGTATGAGTACTTTAGAGGTCCTCGAGAAAACACCCGGCCTTTTTGTCGATCAGGACGGAAATATTTTTTTGAATAGTGCCAGTCCTGCCATTGTCTATATAAATGGAAGAGAACAGAAAATGAGCGCTCAAGATATTGCCTCCATTTTGAGAAGCTTGCCCCCGGCCAGTATTCTGAAAATTGAAGTGTTGAGAACGCCTTCTGCAAAATTTGATGCCGCAAGCTCTGGTGGTATAGTAAATGTGGTGTTAAAAAAAGGAGTTAAAATTGGCCAGAATGGTTCCATAAATTCTTCAATGAATCAGGGTGTTTATGGAAATCAGTCCATAGGTTTTAATCTAAATAATGGAGGTGAAAATCAGGCTTCTTATTTAAATTTAAATTATCTTAAAAGAGATGGACTCGATGAACTGAATTCATCAAGGAATGGCGCTTTAGGCTCGACGATTAATCAAAATGCTAAAACCAGAACGCCAGGCACTCAGGGGTTTATTGGCTTTGGCCTTAATAGGGATCTAAAAAAGCTATGGAATCTAAGCGCCGATACAAGAATTAACTTAAATACAAGTGAGTCTGCCGCAGAAAATTTAACGCGCATTCAATCCATTGAGAATCAAATTCTCTCAGAAAATTTAAATTCAATAAATAACGAAAATCGTTTTACAGGTCTAAATCAAGACTTTGGTTTAAATTTTAAAAATGATAGTACAAAATTAGAATGGGATACTAAAATTAGCCTAACTTATAGTCATAACACGGCAGCTCAATTTTATAATTCAATGTTTTCATCTCCCATCGTCAAAACTATTGAGGGAAATGGTGATGCCGTTCAAAAGAGAAAATTTCTTCTCGCTCAAAGTGATCTTACCCTCAATTTACCTTTGTCCATTAAAATGGAGTCAGGTTTTAAAGGTACTTTTCAAAATTTTGAAAGCCAGGCAGATTATTTTATTAATGTAAATAAAGTAAGTAAAGTTGACCCTATAAGAACGAATGCTTTTAATTACACAGAAAATATTACGGCGGCTTATGTTCAATTTTCAAAATCTTTACCAGGAAATATTAGATTAAAATCTGGGGTAAGAGCAGAAAATACATTTATGAACGGGAAACAGAAAATTCCTTATGATACAAGTTTTCTAATTCAACGCTTGGATTTCTTTCCCTATTTATATGTAAGTAAACCTATTTTTAAAATAGCTAGCTATGAATTAAATGCATTCTTAATTTATAGAAGAACGCTGAATAGACCCGATTACCAAAATTTGAACCCAGCAATCAGATATATAGATGAATATCTTTACGAAACGGGTAACCCTTCTCTAAAACCTCAGTTTACAGACAATATAGAGGCAAATATTAGCTTTGATAATATGCCCATATTTGCCATTGGTAGAAATTATATTTCTGATATTTTTTCGAATGTAGTGTATCAGGATAAAATCAATAGTAATATATTGGTTCGTACTCTTGATAATGTTGGAAAAAACAAAGAAACCTATTTTAGACTCATTGCGGCTATTCCTCCAGGGGGCAAATACTTTTTTGTTGTCGGTACCCAGTACAATCTTAGTGAATATGACGGGGTTTATGAAAATAAACCACTGACTTTCAGTAGAGGAAGCTGGCGCTTTTTTACCTTCCACCAAATAAAGTTATTTAAAGAAACAAAAATTAATATTAACGGCTTCATGTTACTTCGTGGTCTTCAGAATTTCTACGAATTAGAAACTTTTGGTCAGCTCAATATTAGTATCAATCAATCTTTTTTAAATAAAAAATTAGTTATTTCTCTTAACGCAAATGATATTTTCAGAACGATGGTTACCCAATTTAGTCTCCAACAGGGAAATGTTTTTACTCAGGGGGATAGATATGGTGATAATCGCAGGATTGGTTTAAATGTAAGATATGCTTTTGGTATTCAGAAAAAAGAAACAAGACAGGGCATGATTCCAAATGATTTTGATTAGTTTTAATTTTTATAATAAAAAACTAAATATGACAGGGGTCTTATCGTTGATTTTAATTGCTGTAAGTTTAATGTCAAGCTGTCAACATTCTTTAAGTTCCGCATCAAAGGTTTCAGTAAACGGTGTGGTTAAAAAAGAGGTCTTTAAAGAAATCATTGGTTTGGGTAAAGTGCAATTGGTGGATGTAAGAACGCCTGAAGAATTCTTAACCGGGCACATTGACAAAGCAAAAAATATTAATTTTAATGACCCCAATTTCAAACAAACTATAGCTTCATCTTTAAATAAAAATAAGCCGGTAGCTATTTATTGTAGGTCCGGGCGCAGAAGTGCCTCTGCTTTAATAATTTTGAAGGAAATGGGTTTTAAAGACATTTACGATTTGGAGGGAGGTTTTCTAAACTGGCGAGCCGTTCCCAAATAATTCCTAAAGTTTAAACATTCATCTTTCTTTTCTGTTAAAAACAAAAAGAAGACATTGAAAAAGGTAGTTGTCATTGGTTCGGGTTTTTCAGGGTTAGCAGCAGCTTGTTTTTTAGCAAAAGCTGGCTTTGATGTAACGGTTTTAGAGAAAAACAGCTCTCCGGGTGGGAGGGCACGTAAGTTTGAAGAAAATGGCTTCGTATTTGATATGGGTCCCAGCTGGTATTGGATGCCAGATGTTTTTGACCGTTTTTTTGAGCAGTTTGGAAAAAAAACATCTGATTATTATGATTTAGTTCGACTTGATCCCTCCTATAGGGTGTTTTTTGGAAAAGATGATTTTGTTGATCTTCCAACAGATGAAAAAGCGCAGGAGGAGTTATTCGAGTCTTATGAAAAAGGAAGTAAATATTCTCTTAGGAAGTTTCTGAAAGAGGCAAAATATAAATATGACGTTGGAATAAGTGAATTCGTTTTCAAACCAAGTCATGGAATTATGGAGTTTGCAGAATTTCGCCTGCTTGTCAGTGCGTTTAAACTTCAGATTTTCCAGTCTATGGCAAAACATGTAAGAAAACTATTCAAGCATCCCAAATTATTGAAAATTCTTGAGTTTCCCGTCTTATTCTTAGGTGCAACACCACAAAATACGCCCGCGCTTTATAGTTTAATGAATTACGCCGATATGAGGCTGGGTACCTGGTATCCTAAAAAAGGGCTGTTTGAAGTCATAAAAGCAATGGTATCTCTGGCTGAAGAGTTAGGCGTAAAGTTTAAGTATGATCATGAGGTCACTAATATACAGGTAGTCCAGGGTGTAGCTCGAAAAGTAGTAACAAAAACAGAGGATTTCGATGCTGACATTGTAGTTGGTAGTGCCGATTATCAACATTTGGATCAACAAGTCCTTGAAAAAAAATATAGTAACTATACTGAAAAATATTGGGAGTCCAGAGTTATGGCTCCTTCTTCTCTACTGTTTTATATAGGTGTGAATAAAAGAGTAAGTAACTTACTACATCATAATTTATTTTTTGATGAGGACTTTAATCAACATGCCATCGATATTTATGATCACCCTGCCTGGCCTGAAAAACCTCTCTTTTATGTCTCTGTGCCTTCTTTAACCGATGATACATTGGCTCCGGAAGGGTATGAAAATTTATTTATTCTCATACCTTTGGCTCCAGGCCTAGATGATAATGATGAAAAAAGAGCATTTTATTTTGATTTGGTTATGAATCGTTTGGAAAAATTAACCGGGCAGGATATAAATAATCATATTATCTTTAAGCGTTCTTATGCACATCGGGATTTTATTACCGATTATCATGCTTTTAAGGGAAATGCTTACGGCTTAGCTAATACACTGTTGCAGACAGCCTTTTTAAAGCCCAAACTTAGGAACAAGAATATTTCAAATTTCTTTTTTACAGGTCAATTGACTACTCCTGGGCCTGGTGTGCCACCATCCTTGATCTCAGGTGAAGTTGTAGCAAAGGAAATTGCAAAATTGTTTTAATTTTAGTTCTCTAAATATTCATCCTATGTTATCCCTTTACAATCAAACTTGCTTAGAATGTAGTAGCCTAATAACAAGACGATACAGTACTTCGTTTTCAATGGGTATAAGGGTTTTTGATAAAAAATATCGCGCTCCTATTTACGCAATTTATGGATTTGTTCGTTTTGCAGATGAAATCGTGGATACTTTTCATGATTTTCCTAAAAAGGAACTGTTAGATAAATTTAGGAGGGACACCTTTGAGGCCATTGAGTCAGGTATTAGTTTGAATCCGGTGCTGCATTCTTTTCAAAATGTGGTTAATAAATACAATATTGAAAGGGAATTAATCGATGCCTTTTTGGATAGCATGGAAATGGATTTAAATTTAAATGCTTACGAAGACAATCTGTATCAAAAATATATATATGGTTCTGCTGAAGTGGTTGGATTAATGTGTTTGCGTGTATTTGTGAATGGTGACGAAAATATGTATAAACATTTATACGCTTCAGCCAGAAGTTTAGGTTCTGCTTTTCAAAAGATTAATTTTTTAAGAGATATAAAAAGTGATTTCGATGAAAGAGGGAGAGTATATTTTCCCGGGGTGGATTTTCGTAGTTTTAGTCTTGGAGATAAACTACAGATAGAATCTGATATAAAAAAGGATTTTGATGATGCCCTGTTAGGCATTACACAATTACCTCAAGGTGTACGTTTCGGAGTGTATTTAGCATACAAATACTACACAAAACTTTTTCAAAAAATTAAATCTGCCTCCCCAACTAAGGTTAAAGAAGAAAGAATTAGGGTAAAGGACAGTCGTAAAGTAGTACTTATATTCAGTTCCGCCTTTAGGCTCAGATTCAACTTATTCTAAAATCACCTTATTCATGGGCTCTCTCTTAAAATGGTTACAACGTCTGAATGTTCCAAAAGGTGTCGGTGTAATTTTATTTTTTTATGCTTCAGGCATCGTTGCTCATAGTTTACCCCAACTAAGAGTCATTGCTTTTTCAATGACAGATTTGTTTCTTTTTGGGATGAATACCTATTTACTAATAGACATATTAAATTGTAATAAGGGTAAAACCCTTTTTTTATGGATTATTCCCGTTTATTTATTTACCTTCTCTATGGAAGCAATAGGTGTAGCAACGGGAAAAATATTTGGTTCATACCATTATGGAAGTAATATGCATTTAAAGGTTTTAGGGGTGCCACTTGTTATAGCTTTCAATTGGTTGGTTTTAGCTTTGGCTATAAATAGCCTTTCACTTAGGTTTTTTTCAAATAAGTGGTTGCTTTCTATTTTTTCAGGTGTTTTAATTGCTTGTTATGATTATTTTATTGAACCTGTGGCTATAAACCTGGATTATTGGAAATGGGAATCTAATGTGGTGCCCATCCAGAATTATCTGGCTTGGTGTGTTATTGGATTTTTAGTGTCGTTTCCGCTTCATGCATTTAAATTAAAGTTTCAATCACCTCTATTGTTACCTTACCTGTTTATACAATGGATTTATTTTAATG
>Ga0247837_1000991_pt1:0-47500 | contig 61162 bp, 45 predicted proteins | sample LaCtaG_2_FD_187115 | JGI IMG/M metagenome (GOLD analysis project Ga0247837, IMG submission 187115) | Freshwater microbial communities from meromictic Lake La Cruz, Castile-La Mancha, Spain - LaCruzMarch2015_14.5m | ecosystem: Environmental > Aquatic > Freshwater > Lake | place: Spain... | reverse complement strand
CGCGGAAAATGATCGGGCATCAAGTTTAGTACCGAAGCTATGGACTCTACGGAGTGGTAGGGGAGCATTCTAGTGACGCTGAAGCTGTACTGTGAGGTATGGTGGAGTTTCTAGAAAAGAAAATGTAGGCATGAGTAACGATAATTCCGGTGAGAAACCGGAACGCCGTAAGACTAAGGTTTCCTGGATCGATGTTAATCAGAACAGGGTTAGTCGGGGCCTAAGGCGAACCCGAGAGGGGTAGTTAATGGACAACAGGTTAATATTCCTGTACTTGCATCAACTAAAAAGGTGACGGAGCGAAGGATTTGTCAGGTACTGACGGAAATGTGCCTTTGAGGAGGACCTTCGGGGAATTCGAGACGAAAAATGAGCTTCCAAGAAAAGCCGAATGATGCAACCCGTACCGTAAACCGACACAGGTAGTCGAGGAGAGTATCCTAAGGCGCTCGAGTGAATCGTGGTTAAGGAACTAGGCAAAATAGCCCCGTAACTTCGGGAGAAGGGGCGCTCCTTGCAAGAGGAGCCGCAGTGAAAAGGCCCAAGCGACTGTTTAACAAAAACACAGGACTCTGCAAAATCGAAAGATGAAGTATAGGGTCTGACACCTGCCCGGTGCTGGAAGGTTAAGGAAGGGAGTTAGTTTCGGCGAAGCTCTTGACTGAAGCCCCAGTAAACGGCGGCCGTAACTATAACGGTCCTAAGGTAGCGAAATTCCTTGTCGGGTAAGTTCCGACCTGCACGAATGGTGTAACGATTTGGGCACTGTCTCAACCACGAGCTCGGTGAAATTGAAGTATCGGTGAAGATACCGGTTACCCGCAACGGGACGGAAAGACCCCGTGAACCTTTACTGCAGCTTCACGTTGAGCTTGAGCATAAGATGTGTAGGATAGGTGGGAGACAATGAAGGTGGGACGCTAGTCCTGTTGGAGTCGTCCTTGAAATACCACCCTTTTTATGCTTAGGTTCTAACCTGTATACAGGGACATCGTGTGGTGGGTAGTTTGACTGGGGTGGTCGCCTCCAAAAGAGTAACGGAGGCTCGCAAAGGTACCCTCAGCATGGTCGGTAATCATGCGCAGAGCGTATAAGTATAAGGGTGCTTGACTGAGAGACGGACGCGTCGAGCAGGGACGAAAGTCGGCTTAAGTGATCCGGTGGTTCCGCATGGAAGGGCCATCGCTCAAAGGATAAAAGGTACTCCGGGGATAACAGGCTGATCTCCCCCAAGAGCTCACATCGACGGGGAGGTTTGGCACCTCGATGTCGGCTCGTCGCATCCTGGGGCTGGAGAAGGTCCCAAGGGTTGGGCTGTTCGCCCATTAAAGCGGCACGCGAGCTGGGTTCAGAACGTCGCAAGACAGTTCGGTCCCTATCTGTTGTGGGCGTAGGAGTATTGCGGAGATCTGACTCTAGTACGAGAGGACCGGGTTGGACGCACCGCTAGTGTACCAGTTGTGGCGCCAGCTGCATCGCTGGGTAGCTATGTGCGGAACGGATAAGCACTGAAAGCATCTAAGTGCGAAGCCAACTCCAAGATGAGTACTCCATTGAGGGCCCTAGAAGATGACTAGGTTGATAGGCTACAGGTGGAAGTATAGTGATGTATGGAGCCGAGTAGTACTAATTGCCCGATCGCTTCCTCAATTTTTTTATAATCTGCTTGCCTCGTAAAGTGCAATCTGAATGCTTCTTTCTCCCAACTTTGTCAAAGAAATACAGTCTGTTTCCCAACGGGGAAAAGACGATAAAAGTTGTTGGTGGTTATAGCGAGGGGGTTCACCTCTTCCCATTCCGAACAGAGAAGTTAAGCTCCTCAGCGCTGATGGTACTGCCTTACGGTGGGAGAGTAAGTCGCCGCCAACCTAAATTAAAAAGATCCTGCATTAACTTGTAGGGTCTTTTTTTTTGCCCATACCTAAGCCAATGGACACCTTTATATCGCAATTTGGTCCCTGGCGGTACAAAATGTTTCATCATACCCTTTGGCCCCTGGCGGGATAAAATCCTATAAACATGCGACCCCTTCAGGGTCGATTTTCATAATATCCTGACCCCGGAGGGGTCACATGTCTCTTGCTATTTGGTCCCTGGCGGGATAAAATGTTTCATTGTACTATTTTTCCCATCGGGGATCCATTTCCACAGAAACATTTATTTGATATTAACATCAGTTTTTGTACATTTAATTCATAATCTATAATATGAAAAATAAACAGAATAACTCCAGAAGAACTTTTATTAAACAGGCTTCGGCGGCTGCAATTGGCTTTACCATCGTTCCTCGATATGTTTTAGGGGGAAAGGGGTATAAAGCACCAAGTGATAAACTCAATATTGCCTATATTGGGATTGGTGGACGTGCCGAAGACCATATCAGAAGTACCAAAGGCACTGAAAATTTAGTCGCTTTCTGTGATGTGGATACTAAAAGAGCAGAAAATACCTTGAAGGAATTTCCAAAGGTCCCTCTTTATAAGGATTTTCGGAAATTGTTTGAAGCTGAACATAAGAATATTGATGCGGTTATGATAGCAACGCCTGATCATACACATACTCCGGCAGCTCTTTTAGCGATGGATTTGGGAAAGCATGTTTATGTTGAAAAACCGTTAACTCATAATATAGGCGAGGCCAGGCAATTACTCGTCGCTGCCCAAAAAAGTAAAGTGGTCACTCAAATGGGTAATCAAGGTGCATCAATGGACTGTAATGCTATTATTGCTGAGTATATTCAGTCAGGTGTCATTGGAAAGGTAGAAAAGGTACATGTTTGGACAAATCGTCCTGTTTGGCCGCAAGGTGTTCCAACGCCAGTACAAAAAGAAACCGTTCCAAATACTTTAGATTGGAATTTATGGTTAGGTCCTGCTCCATACCGGGAATATAATAAGGCATATCTCCCCTTTAAATGGAGAGGTTGGTGGGATTTTGGTACAGGTTCTCTCGGGGACATGGGTTGCCATATCCTTCAAGTTCCTTATCGTGCGTTGAATCTGAAATACCCAACGGCTATTGAAGCCAGTGCAACAACGGTTTGGTCCGGAGATTTTGTTGAGGCTAATTATCCCGATAGTTGCCCCCCTTCTTCCATGGTTAAATTTACCTTTCCTGGAGTAGATCTTTTCTGGTATGATGGAGGAATTAAACCAATGAGACCTGAAGAATTGGGTGAAAATGAACCCTTTGGCTCATGGGATGGTGGCGCTCTTTTTGAAGGGGAAAAAGGTAAAATTCTTTGTGATATGTATGGTGAAAACCCAGTACTGCTTTTCAAGGATAAACAGAAAAAAGTAGCGAAACCTGAACCATTTTTACCTCGCTATACTGGTTCACACCAAATGGTATGGGTAAATGCTTGTAAAGGTCTTGGAAAGGCCTCATCTCCTTTCGAAGATGCTGTCCCTCTCACTGAAACTTTGCTTATAGCTAATTTGGCTATTAGATGTTATGATGTAAAGAAATTACAAGCCGGTAAAACACCTGATTCCTGGGCTCCTTATGATTATCCGGGTAGAATTCGCTTGTTATGGGACGCTGAAAAAATGACCGTCCCAAATTATCCGGAGGCAAATGAGTTTATTTCACGTGGAAGTAGAACTTATTGATAGATGAAATAGGTGAGATTTTAAGTTTCGTATTTTTTTCTTACCCCTTTATATTAAAGAAAGAGCGAGGTTGGATATTTTCAACCTCGCTCTTTATGTTAGTTTTTAGAAATTAAACATCAGATTCTATTCTATTGTGAAGTACTTCAGTTAAAGTTTTAAAAATGAAATATACTCTAAAATAAATGGTCTGATACCTGGCTCCTAAACATAAGTATATTATTTCTGATGGCTTAGTTGAAATGGTGTAAATGGTACCGGACCAAGTTTTGAATCAATCAAACCTACTTCTAAATCTTGTGAACCACTTTTTTCAAAATATTCTATTCTTATCTTGTGTTTTCCCGCTTGCAATAAAGCTTCTCCTTTTTTATCCATACTACTATGATCTCCATCGTGGTCGATAAGTAATGCCCCATTCAGATATAACTTAGAGCCATCATCTGAGTTGAGGTAAAAAGTATGTAAACCTGAAGAGGGAATGTTCACAAAGCCCTCATAAGTACATGAAAAATAGTCTTCCCTGTGTTTAATATCCGATAACTTTGCTTGACTTGCTATTCCTTCAAATACAGGTAATAAGGAAGTATAATCTGGTATGTGATTCCATTCTCCTTCGTAATATTTGAATTTTAATCCTTTGACTTCGCTTTTAACTGAAATTGGTGGTTGAAGACCAGATTTTTTTAAGCTTAAACTACTTTTTCTACTTGAAAAACCTTCCTTAGTATAAGCTTTGGCATGTATTAACACACTTTTATTAATAGTGAAAGGCGCTGAATAAAGCAAACTGGACTTATTTGGTTCGCTTCCGTCAAGGGTATATCGAATCTCTAAATTTTCAAAGGCTGAACTCATGGAAACTGTTGATATATCCTCAAAAAGAGTGGCTGAGGCTGAAATTTTAACTGCTGGGGGTTGAATTACGCTGGCTTGTGTATTTTCAGATTCATCTTTTTGCATTTGAAAAGTATCGAAAAGACGACCATCGTGATCAATAGCCTTAAAAATCAATTGATTACCAAAAATAGAGAATGTACAATAATGATGCGTAACTTCAAGCTCTGAGGTAAACCAGCTTCTAGTAGGTGCAAATGCTTCAAGGCCTCCTCCGGCACCCCCTGAATTGATATAAATAACTCCTTTTTTTGTATTAACCATTTGCTCTAAGATAGGCCAACTTCTTTCATACAAATGAGTGTGACCAAACAGACAAAAATCTAAACCATATTTTTCGTAAAGGGGAACCAAATTTCTAACATTCGACACTCCAAGAGTAGAAAGTGCGGTTGCAGTATTTCCATGGTCATCTGAATCAGAAGAGTAAGGAGGATGATGGTGAATGGCTATTTTCCATGTCGCATCTGATTTTGCCAATTCCCATTCTAACCATTCATATTGTTCTGATCCTTCCTTTAAATCCCGATTACTGTCAATCATGAAAAACTGAGCATTACCGTATTTAAAGGTATAAAAATACTCAGGTGGCGGAGCAACCATATATTGATAGTAAAAAGGAGAATCTTCTTCGTGATTCCCCAAGACGGTATATACTGGAACGCGACTCATTAAAATATGACCATTTGGAAAAAAATCTTGTAACCAGTCACTTTTTCGACGACCTTTTTCAACAACATCTCCAGCATGAACGACGAAATTTGGACGGTCACTCCATAATTTTTCAGCTACTTTTCCCCATGCCCATGGCGTTCGGTTATTTTTTTGCGTGTCTCCGACTAATCCAAACATAAAGGCACTACTATCTTTTACGTTCGTCTTGAAAGTATATATTTCAGATAAAATGGTATCACCAGTTCCAGTGATAGACTTGGTACGCCAAAAGTAATTTGTTTCTGTTTTGAGATTTGCCAGGGACACTTCATGCATTTGGCGAAATCCTTGAAGGGATACCTGTTGATCTAGTTCCACTTTTTTTGCAAGATATCGGGCCTCTCCAAATTCAATTTGGGTGGTGGCGGGCTCAATAGTTTCCCATAAAACGAATATGCCAGTTTGTGAACCATATTGTAAATAAGGCTTAACAAGAAATTTTTCTGAAATGGATTGTCCTAAGACTATTTGAACACCAGATAACCAAAGAAAGAGAAATAAGTAAGGTTTAAATGAGGTCATAAAAGAGCATTTAGAATTAATTAGCTTTAAAATACGCAAATTACTTCTCTGTTATGAACTAAATTAAATTTAATATTAATTATTTCTTAATTCAAGAAATTGTATCTAAGGTTTGGGAGCGATTTTTCACTCTATTTTTTAGCACTAATCTCATTTTCTATAAAAATTTGGTAAGTTATTTGGTTCAAGGATGATTTTTAGAGGTTTTTAATAAAATATTTGAATCGAATCAATAATCATCTACTTCAGAGATATAATTAATAATTTTGTTCTTTTGCATTTTTGACTAAATTGGAAATATGCATTTAATTTTATAAAAAAATATATGTAAGGAATAAAAATAGAGCTTTTCATAAACTTAACTTAAATGAATAAAATTTCGATAAGGTTAACCTAAATTTAATATTTTTCAATTAGGGTAATAACATTGTGCGGATAATTTTGTGCTTTACTTTAACCCAAATTATTTTACTATGAAGTTAATTAGATTTTTTAGAGTTAGTAAAGGACTGAATTTAATTCTTTTCTTTTTTATTTTTTCTAGTTCAATGGTTCTCGCGCAAAGAACTATTTCAGGAACTGTAAGCGATGGAAATACAAATGAACCTCTTGTTGGCGTAAATATTCAGGCAAAAGGTACTTCCATAGGTGCGGTTACAGATATAAATGGCAAGTACACCCTTGCGATATCTGAAGAGGTAACCGTTATTGTATTTTCTTACATTGGTTATTTGAATAAGGAGGAAAATATTGGAGGTAGAACAGAAATTAGTGTTTTACTGGATGAGAATATCTCTCTCTTTGAGGAAGTTGTCGTTATTGGCTATGGACAACAACAAAAGAAGGATTTAACCACAGCGGTTTCTATTTTATCAGCAAATGAAATTAAAAATGTACCCGTAAACAGTATTGACCAGATTTTAACAGGAAAATTAGCAGGTGTCCTGGTACAGCAAACATCAGGTTCTCCTGGTGCTGGATTATCAGTCCGCGTACGCGGCGTTGGTTCTATCACTGCAGGAAACGATCCATTATATGTTATTGATGGTGTTCCCATTTCAAATGACAATAATAGAGGATTGGGTGCTAATAACCCTGGAAGTAGTTATGCGGAACAACCCGTAAATATTCTAAGTACGATAAATCCGACTGATATTGAATCTATTCAAGTGTTGAAAGATGCATCAGCTGCTGCTATTTATGGTTCAAGAGGTTCTAATGGGGTAGTCATAATTACTACTAAAAAGGGTAATTCAGGTAAACCTGTTGTGTCTTACAATACTTATTTTGGAAGACAGGAGACGCTTAAGCGATATGATATGTTAAATGCTTACGAATGGTCCTTAATCAATGCTGAGGGAAGAAATAATGCTTATCGGGATAGGTTCCCAGCAGGAAAAGATACAGATGATAATGCCACCAGAGCAAAAAATGTTCCCAATCAACCAGGCATTTTAATTCCTGACCAGGTAAAGCCATATTTAAGTAATACGAGCGGGTTGACAAATACAGATTGGCAAGATGAAATTTTTAGAGAAGCACCAATACAAAATCATTCTGTTTCTATTAGTGGTGGAAATGATGTTGTAAAATATTATGCATCAGGAGAATACATGAATCAAGAGGGTATTGTTATTAGTTCTGGATTTAAACGCTACAGTGGACGTTTTAACATGGACATAAATTCAGGAAAGTTTAAGGCAGGTTTTGGACTTAATCCTACCTTGACAAAACACGATTTGGTTAATTCGGAGGGGCCTTGGTTCGACCAGGGGGTGATAGGTTTAGCCTTAAGTATTTCTCCTATTTGGCCAGTTTACAACGAAAACGGCTCGTATAACTATGGTGGAAATGCCTGGGGATTCGCCATGACAGATTTCTTGAATCCTGTAGCTATTGCTAACGAAATTCAAGATAATATGGACCATAACAGAGTATTGGGAAATATGTATGCAAGCTATGATTTACTTAAAAATCTAAGTTATAAAATGTCTGTTGGGGGTGATATTAATAATTTCAATCGTGATTTTTATCGTCCTTCAACGGTTGAAACGGTAGGTCGGAAAGGTTTTTCAGCACCTATTGGTACTTCGCAAACTAGATTTTCAACCAATTGGTTAGTTGAAAATACCCTAAATTACAACACAGTTTTAGGAAAAAACACTTTCTCCGCCATAGCAGGCTTTTCAAGCCAAATGGAAAACTTTTCCTCCAGTTATATCGAAGCTACAAACTATCCAAACGATTTAGTGCAGACTATAAATGCTGCTGGACAAATCACAGCAGCGCGTACCTTCAAAGAGGCATGGTCTTTACTTTCTGGTTTTGGAAGAGTTCAATATGATTATGCAAATAAGTATTATGCTACGGCCTCCATGCGTGCAGACGGTTCTTCCCGATTTGGAAAAAATAATAAGTGGGGGTACTTTCCATCTGCATCGGCAGGTTGGAGAATTTCTGGAGAGCCTTTTATGGCTGATATCAAAACTATAAGTAATTTAAAGTTAAGAGCAAGCTACGGAATAACAGGTAACTTCCAAATACCAAATTATGGGTCTGTTGGTTTACTTAGTTATGACGACTATATTCTCGGGGGTACCGCATTGAGTAGCGGTCTCGCACCAAGTAATTCTTCAAACCCTAATCTTAGTTGGGAAAAAACAAGAAGTATAGATTTTGGTGTTGAAATAGGTCTTTTCCAAGACGCTTTGTATCTGGAACTAGACTATTATAAGGAGAATACTACGGATTTACTTCTTAACGTACCCGTTCCCTTGGCTTCAGGTTTTAGCACAGAATTACGCAATATTGGTGAGGTAGAAAATAAAGGATTTGAAGCATCTTTGACTGTAAAGAAAAGAACAAAGGATTTTGGTTTTTCTTTTTCTGCTAATTTCTCAACAAATAATAATAAGGTTATCAGTTTAGCAGAGGGCGTTCCGCAAATATTAACAGCGGGTGGTACCGGGGTTACCTTATGGATTACCAAGCCAGGAGAGGAAATTGGTTCATATTATAATCCGGTTTATGATGGCGTTTTTAATAATCAAGCGGAAATTGATAAATATCCTCGCGTTGCCAATGCTAAACCAGGTGATTTCCGTTTTGTGGATGTAAATGGAGATGGTAAAATTGATTTTTCAACAGACCGTCAAATACAAGGAAGTTATTTTCCTGACTTCACTTATGGTTCATCTCTCAATCTAGATTACAAAGGAATTGATTTTAATATCTCTTTACAGGGCTCTGAAGGCGCAGAAATTCTGCACTTAATGAGCCGTTATATATATAATATTGAGGGCAATATGAATTTAGTCAGACCAGCTCTTAACCGTTGGATTTCTGAATCTCAACCTGGCGATGGTCAAACAAACAGAGCAAATAGATTAGCTACCGGTTCAAATGGTCAAACGTCTAACTGGCATTTGGATGATGGATCTTTTATGCGAATTCGTAATATTTCCTTAGGTTATTCCTTACCTAAAGTTATGTTGAAAAAGGTAGGAATAAGCAATGTACGTGCCTATGTTAGTGTATTAAATCCTTTTATGTTCACCAATTATATAGGTTATAATCCAGAAGTTAACAGCCGACCTGATAGTGCTTTGAATCCTGGAGAAGATTATGGTTCTTACCCTCTGGCTCGCACTTATACTTTTGGTATAAACATGACATTTTAACCAAATTTAGTGTGGAATAATTAATTTTTCAGATTTTAAATTTTTTACGATGAAACAAATTCTTTCTTTTCTCCTAATATTTTGTTGTTTGAGTAGCTGTGAAAATGGTTTTCTAGATTTAACTCCAGAATCTCAGGCCAATGTAAATGATTTTTATAAAAATCCTGGTGATATTCTAAATGGGGTAAATGCAGCTTATGCCTCCCTTCAAAGTGGTTCGTTATACGGTGGTCGTGATTTTATGGATATGACTGAGTATAGAGGCGATAATACATTTGATAATGATCCCTCTGCAAATTCCGGATTAAGATATAATGTAGATCGCTTTCTAGCAGGTTCAGATAATACTATTTTTGAAAGTGTTTGGCGCAGACTTTACCTTAATATATATCGGTGTAATATGGTTTTAGATAACATATCTAATGTTACTATGAATGCAACGCTGAGCAAACAATACCAGGGTGAGGTTCAATTTATAAGAGCATTATCTTATTTTCATCTGGTTCAACTTTGGGGTCCGGTACCTTTAGTTTTGAAAGTCCAAACTACGGAAGAGTCACGTTTAAATATTCGCAATAGTGTGAATGAGGTTTATGCAGCTATTGAAAATGATTTGAAGCTTGCTGCAGCAAATTTACCGAAATCTTATGCAGCAGTTGATTTAGGACGAGTTACATCTGGTGCAGCAAAAGGTTTGCTTGGTAAAGTTTATCTTACTCAAAAGAAGTATAATGATGCGATAACTGTTTTAAGGGAAGTAATTAATTCAGGAGATTTTCAATTAATGCCCACTGTTGCGGAAGTTTTTGATCCAAAAAAGGAATATAATAAAGAAATTCTTTTTGCAGTGAGATTTTCATTGGTCAATAATTCGGAAAGTCATGGTTTATATTATAGCTCACAAATTGGAGATTTTGTAGATCCTAATTTAAGAAGTTTATATAGTATAACGGATACCAGAAAATCTATGCTCGATTTAAGAAAACCTATTGGTACTCAAAACCAAACAGCACTTAAGTTTTTTGAAGAACCAACTAATAACGTTGTCGGTACTGATTTTCCTGTATTACGTTATGCAGATGTCTTGTTAATGTATGCAGAAGCTCTAAATGAAGCGGGATATCAATCTTCAGGTGATGCCCTCACATCCTTGAACACTGTAAGAACAAGGGCAGGAGCAATTCCTTACACTTCAGCACAATTAAGTAATCAGGCTTCATTCAGAGAGGCTATTTTGTTGGAGCGTCGCATGGAATTGCCACTGGAACTTCACCGTTGGTACGATTTGGTTCGTACAGGTAAAGCTAAGGATGCCTTAAAGACTGTTGGAATTAATATACAGGATTTTAATTTACTTTTCCCTATTCCAAATTCTCAGGTTCAGATTTACAATAATCCATCTGGGTTTTCACAGAATCAAGGTTACTAAATTTACTCCTATTGGGATGACTTTTTTAGGCAGTTTTTGATTGTCTTAAAGGGTCATCCCTTTTATATTTAGATTTCTAACTATATAAAATTATTTTTTCTATGAAATTAATTCAATGTATTGTTATTATCATCGCTTTATTTTCTGCCTGCTCTTCACCAAATAAAATATTGAAAAGTGTTAATACTCGTTTTCCAGAAAATCCTGGAAAAATTCAAAAATTAACAAAAGGAGTATTTTGGCTTAGTTGGTTAGGAAAAGACACTGTGTTGAATAGGATGGAAAGTATGAATGCTTTGATTATAAATCTTGAATCAGCACCTTTAAGCTATGATTTTTCTTGGTTTAATGATCATCGTAAAACCCTAAGTTATGTTGCTGATTCCACATTAGCTATTGCGGCAGTTAACAGCGGTTATTTTGAATATTTGAATGACGGGGGTTATGTTTCATTTCATAAAAGCAAAGGGATAGTTAATCAGGAGGTCACCATTCCCGAGAACCATACGCGGTTTTGGAAACATCAGGCTGCCTTTGTTCAAAATGGAGAGGGGAATTTCGCAATCATCCAGGGTAATCAGAATGTTTATAAACAATTACCATTAGAAAATATAATAAGTAGTGCACCATTACTTATTTCAGACGGTGTACCAGTGGGTAAATTTTTTGTTACTCAAAAGGAGGGGGATAAATCTCATCTTCCCGGAGAACATCCAGACCGGCATCAGGCGGGGTTCGGACCTCGAATGGCTTTTGCTACAACGCCAAATCGAAGACTAATACTGTTATCTGTAGATGGTCGTTCTCCTTCTGCTCAAGGTATAAACGCAGAGGAATTAACGGATTTGCTTTATCAATATTTTAAAGCTAATCAGGCAATTAATATGGACGGAGGTGGTTCTTTAACTATGTTTGTTAGAGGTGCTACCCCAACTGGCGTAGTTAATTATCCAAGTGACCAAAGGAAGATAAATCCGGATGGATTTGATCACGTGGGTCAACGGAAAATCGGAATGGCCTTTCTGCTACTCCCGAAAAGTGAATCACTTCGTAAGAAAATGAAGAAAAAGGAGGTAACCGTAGATTCTTTAGCTATGGATTATAACGACAATCCAAAATAAATATATCTTAACCTGAAAATTACCTAAATGGATTTTTCTCTTACAGCAGTTTTTAGCGGCGCAAATCAACCAATGTCCTTGAATAATATTTCAATTCCTTCTTTAAAAAAAGGGGAAATATTGGTCAAAAATGAATACGTTACGTTGTGTAAAAGTGATCTTCATACTTTCTGCGGAAAAAGAAAGGAAAAAACCCCTACTATTCTTGGCCATGAAGTGGTTGGCATTATTGTGGCATTTGGTGACGGAATACCTTTTTCTGATGTAAGAAATGTGGTCTTAAAGTTAGGGGATAGAATAAGTTGGGCTATTTTTTCAAGTAATCCAGAAAGTATGCTTTCGTTGGAAGGCATTCCACAAAAGGGGGAGGAACTTATAAAGTATGGTCATGAGTATTTAGATGATGAATGTACGCTACACGGAGGATTAAGCCAGTACCTTATTTTAAGAAAAAATACGCCCATTGCTAAAATAGATAATCAAATATCCCTTCCTATAGCAGCTTTAATCAATTGTTCCATGGCAACTATGGCAGGTGCTATCCGTTTATTAGATAAGATTCAAAATAATCACTTTTTGGTTTTAGGTGCAGGTATGCTTGGCCTTTCTGCTTGTGCAATGTTGAAAACTATAGGAGCAAAATCAATTTCTGTCGTTGAGAATAATCCTCAACGCCTTGAGCAATCAACGAAATTTGGCGTTGATTATACCTATCTTAATATTGAAGATTTAAAATCCGGATCAGCTACGGATTTCAAAAATACCCATCCTTTTCATGGCCTGATTGAAACTACAGGCGTACCATCGATGGTTGAGCAATCATTAGATGTATTAAGAATTGGAGGCACTGCAGTTTGGGTGGGTGCCGTTTTTCCAGATCGGAATATTAGTTTAAGTGCTGAAAAAATAGTGCGAAATCTATTGAATATAAAAGGATTACATAATTATAATATCCAGGATTTTATTCACGCGGTTCAATTTGTAGAGAATCATTATACTAAATTTCCTTTTCTTCAGTTAGTGGAAGGTCCGTTTTCCTTAAAGGAAGTGAATGAGGCTTTTAATTTTGCATTATCAAATAATTCGATGAGAGTTGGTATTCAAATAGCTGAATAAATGGGCGAATTCTTAAAATGATTCTTTATACTCAATCCATATTTTAGAGGTATATAGGTCTGAACTTAATAGATTTGGTACTTTAGCGCTAAATCTTAAGGGCATTCCAGCCTCGTCGGGTGTGCGATCCCCTTTTTTTAAATTACAAGACAAACAACTGGAAATGAGATTATTCCAGGTATTTTTTCCTCCTCTCGATTTTGGAATGATATGGTCAATGGTCAGTTGTTTTTTTGAACCACAATAGGCACATTCATGATTATCTCTTTTGTAAATACGGCTGCGGTTAACTTTGAATGTCTTTATTTTACTTTTGATGTAATTTAAAAGGCGTATGATCAATGGTTTCGGATAGACTATTTTTTCACTTCTAATCACCTCCTCTTCCTCATTTTTTACAATTTCAGCCTTTCCCTTCATTATAAGTTTTAACGCTCTTCGGAAAGTCGTTAGATTTAGCGGTGTGTAATCTGCGTTAAGCACCAAAATAGTTTCCATGTTGATTCACTTTTTTAAAATATTTGTTTAATTTGGTGTTTTATTACCGCTCGGAAGGTACGAAATTATTAAAATAAAGGAATACTATATTTCCTTTATTATTTCCTTTTTTACTTGTAATCAATTATTTAACTTTAAATTAATAATTAATTTGAACAATAAGTCCTCTGGTTTTCAATACACGCTTGTTTTGGAACTTTTAATCCTTGCTTTTACCATTGTTTTAGCTTTTTTAGTCATTTTACCACTGACAAATTCAAAGGTTGATTATCCCTTTTTTACCGAAAACATCGTTTTTATCTTTACTTTTATTCTTGTCACCCGATATGTATTTTTACTTAAATATTCGTTGTTGGCGAAACAACAAGCCGTAAAAGTGGCGTTGGTTTTTATTTTTATTCCTTTTATCTTCTATCTGATTAGCGGGTTACATGGTTTTCGTACTTTTCTGGATGAGGAAGGAATGTATTATCCAATGCGAAATTTATCAGCCGATGAAGCACAGCGATTAGGTAATTATATGTACTATGAAATGGTGTTTTTTGGTTCCGGTGCTATTGTGGCAAGTATTATTTTACCTTTCCGAATGATTATATCCGTCTGGACTTTAAAAAATAGAGGGAAAGTATAAATAGGTTTTTTCGCTAAATTGATACACGTTGGAATTTTATTGTAAGGAGGAAATGGGCGATTCAGAGGTAATTAAAATGTATCTCAAATACCAGTCGGAACAATGTTTCTCCTTACTTTATAATCGTTATGTTAAGAAGGTGTATGCAAAATGTATTTCTATTCTCAAAGAAGAAAGCTTAGCCCGAGATGCAACACAGGAAATTTTTCTTAAAATTTTTCTCAATCTGATTCGTTTTGAAGAAAAGGCAAGATTCTCGACCTGGGTTTATGCCATTACTTATAATTATTGTATCGATTTTTTAAGGCGATCCAAAAAAGCGGTGGAACTATTTTCTGACGATTTTGATAAAATCACAGATATAGAAGACGAGGTTTCTGATGAAGTCTTATTGAATATGGAAATTGGTCAACTGAAATCTGTTCTGGATTCACTGGCTCTTGGGGACAGACTTATGTTATTAATGAAATATCAAGATGATTTATCTATAAAGGAAATTTCTCTAATTGTGTCAAAATCGGAAAGTGCTGTAAAGATGCAGCTAAAAAGAGCTAAAGCAAAGGCACAAAAAAATCGAATTATATTGGAAGAAAAAGAAAAAAAATCGAAATGAGCCGAAATAATTTTCAAAAACTAATCGATGAGAATGAACTTTTCTTAGAACCTTTTCAACAGGAGGTCATAAGAAAAAGCATTCATAGCAGAATCTCCCTATTTCGAATGGTTGGTCAGATGGTTGATTTATTTGTACCTAATTTCTTTTTGACTTTTTCAGATTTACTTGACACAAATAAATCGAATGCTAAGAACAGATTTCCAAATCCACCTGAATTAAAGGATTAAAATTATCGTTATGGAAAATTTAATGGTCAATATATCTGCAAATTCTTTTTGGCTTCGTTGGGAGCAATCGTTAAATCAAACACTTAATTATGGTATCAATTTGATCCCGAGGATATTACTTGCCACAATATTAGTATTACTTGGTGTACTTATTGGAAAAATTATTGCCAAACTGGTATCCAGGTTTTTTGATAAAATTGGGGTAGATCATTTTTTAGGAAGATTGGGAAATATAGAGGTATTAAATAAAACGCCTTTACGCTTCAGATCAGGTAAAATTATTGCCAAACTCATTTATTATTTTTTCTTTTTCCTCTTTGTTTTAATTGCAGTAGATGTATTGGAAGTCCAGGCGCTTTCCGAAATAATAACGTTGGTATTTACTTATTTACCCCGTCTAATTTCTGCTATTTTTGTCTTTTTACTTGGCATTTTTCTGGCAGATTTACTAAGAGGTTTTGTTAGAACAGCTTGTTATTCCATGGATATTCCTGCGGCAAGCCTCATTTCTAACTTAGTCTTTTATTTTATATTTGTCAATATTGCGCTCATCGCTTTGGAACAGTCTGGTATTGAAACAGGATTTATTCAAATCAATCTATCGATCATTTTGGCGGGGATTATGCTCGCTTTTGCTATTGGTTATGGTGCTGCTTCAAAACCATTATTGTCAAATATTTTAAGTGGCTATTATAATCGAAATAAAATTCAAGTGGGAGACACCATCAAAATTGACGAGGTTGAAGGTATCGTTGTTGCCATTGATTCAGGATCTTTTACCGTTAAAACAGACGAAAAAACGTGGGTTACCTTACCCTTGCATAAGTTGACGACCGAAAAATATGCTTTAATTAAAACAGATGATTCAGATGAAATGGATAGGTAAATTCTTCCTTTGCGTATCTTTTTGTTTCCTTCTAATCCCTTCCATATTTGCCCAAAAAAAAGAAGAGGGAAAAAAAACAAAAAAAGATTCAATCTGGGATATTGGTTTGGGCATCGGGGTTGATGGTGCTCAACTATTACAACTAAATCCAAGAGTTGGTTCAGGTCAAAATAGAGTAGGATTTGGCGGTGCGATTAATTTCAGTGCAAAATATAAAAAAAAGAGAGCAGTTTGGGATAATACGTTTGTTTCCCAATTTGGCGTTCAACGATTAGGTGCCGGTGTCATTGGGCAAGGAACGCTTACCAAAGTTCCCTTTCAAAAATCAATTGATGAAATAAGAATGGACTCCAGACTGGGTATCAAGGCATCTGGTAAATCCAAATTATCTTATGCTTCTGGTGTTAATTTTATTAGCCAGATTGCTCCTACTTATAAAGGGCCCGCTTCTTTTCCTGGAAATTTCCTCAAAAAATTAGCTGGGAAAGATACCAGATTACAATCCTTGTTTTTTTCACCTGCTCAGATAAGTGTCTCAGCCGGAATGGATTTTAGGCCCAATGATAAATGGGCTATTTATTATTCACCTCTGGCAGGTCGATTTATTATTGTTAATAATGATGAGATTGCCTTCTTAGGCGTTCACGGTAATCCTGTAGAAAAATCATCCACCGGAACTATCATTTCAGCAGAAAACATTGATAAACAGTTAGGTACCTTGTTAAGATTAAGTTACAAAACGAAATTTTGGGAAAATAAATTCACTTACGCTTCTGCTATTCAATTGTATTCAAACTATCTAAAGGATTTTAAATACGTAGATTTACAGTATTGGACAAATGATTTAAGTATGAAAATAATTAAGGGATTTCAACTTTCTTTAACAGTAAATGCTTATTATGACCGTGATGTGTTAGTGCAAATTACCGATTACAGCCAACCAAATGGCGTAAGAGGTCTGGGAAGAGCCATAAGTATTAATCAGCAAATGCTTATGAAATATGCCCTAACATTTTAAAACGAGTCAAAAACACCTGAAAATATTATTTGGATGAATGAGAAAAAATTATTCCTTTTGGATGGACACGCTTTGGTATATCGCGCTCATTTTGCGTTTATCACCAGGCCACTGATAAATTCAAAGGGTTTGAATACCTCTGCCATTAACGGATTTACCCGAATGTTATGGGATCTTTTAAGGACAGAAAAACCTACCCATATAGCTGTTGCTTTTGACCCTCATGGTCCAACTTTCAGACATGAACAATATCCAAAGTACAAAGCAAACAGAGAGGAACAGCCAGAAGATATTGGTGTGGCAATTCCCTGGATTCAAAAAATATTGAAGGGTTTTCATATTCCCATTCTTTGTGTTCCCGGTTTCGAAGCAGATGATGTCATTGGTACCATCGCCAAAAGAGCGGGTGATGATGGTTTTACCGTTTATATGGTCACTCCTGATAAGGATTATGGTCAGTTGGTTTCGCCTAATATTATCATGTATAAACCTTCCCGACAAGGCAATGGTATAGAATTACTCGGGGAAAAGGAAATTTGTGAAATGTGGGATATTCAAAACGTAAATCAGGTCATTGATATCCTTGGTTTACAAGGGGATAGTGTCGATAATATTCCCGGCGTTCCCGGTATTGGTCCTAAAACGGCGGCAGCATTATTAAAGGAATATGGTACGCTCGAAAATATATTAGCTAATGCTCAAAATATAAAGGGTAAAAATGGGGAACGATTGGTAACATTTGCTGATCAGGCCCGATTGTCCTATCAGTTGGCGACGATTGACATAAATGTGCCCATAGAATTTAATGTAACAGATCTGCACCTCGATCCTCTCGATAGAACAGTATTGGCAGATCTCTTTAAGGAGTTAGAGTTTCGTTCTATTTCTATGAATATTTTAGGTCCTGACCCTACCACAAAACCTATTCCTGCAAATACTTCAGCCCAGGGTTCGTTTGATTTTCCCGAAGAAAAAGAAGTTGAACCCGCTACTGAAAATATAACTGAAAAAACAGCGCGTATTGCCAATTTTAATATTGAAAATACACCCCATACCTATTATTTGGTTGAGGAGCATGCAGAAATAAAAAAGTTGGTCGAGGAACTTTTACAACAAGAAACCCTCTGCTTTGATACAGAAACAGATAATATTGACGCTACCTTAGCCAATCTGGTGGGTATTTCTTTTGCTTACAAAAAGGGCATCGCCTGGTATATTTCTATTCCGGCAGATAGAAAAATCGCTATGGAAATAGTTGATTTATTAAGACCTGTGCTGGAAAATAATCGAATAATATTGGTCGGACAGAATATTAAGTTCGATGCCATGGTCATGAAAAATTATGGCGTGGAACTCCCAGGTCCATTCTTTGATACTATGATTGCCCATTATCTTCTGGAACCTGAAATGAGGCATAACATGGATTATCTTTCAGAGTCTTACCTCGATTATAAACCTGTTTCTATTACTTCGCTGATTGGTAAAAAAGGGGCGGGGCAAAAGACCATGAGAAATATTGAAGTTGATTTGGTTAAAGAATATGCAGCGGAAGACGCAGATATAACCATGCAGCTGAAAAATCATTTAGAGCCTTTGTTGATAAAAGAAAATTTGTATGAGCTATTTAATAATTTGGAAGCGCCGTTATTAAAGGTTTTAGCGGATATGGAATATGAAGGTATCCGTGTAGATGTCGATTTTTTAAATACTTATTCTGTTCAACTCAAGGAGGAGATAAAACTTCTTGAAAATAAAATTTACGAGCTCGCAGGCGCTTCATTCAATATTGCTTCGCCTAAGCAAGTAGGGGAAATTTTGTTTGACAAATTAAAAATACCTTACAAATGGAGGAAAACTAAATCGGGGCAATATGCTACGGACGAGGAAAAACTGGCGGAACTGATCGGGCAACATGCCATCATTGGAGAAATTCTTAACCACAGGGGTCTGTCAAAACTCAAATCTACCTACGTTGACGCTCTTCCCAATATGGTGAATCCGAACTCCAAAAGAATTCACTCCTCATTTAATCAGGCATTGACTGCAACGGGAAGGCTTAGTTCCAATAATCCAAATTTACAGAACATTCCTATTCGAACAGAGGAAGGCGCCAAGGTGAGGGAAGCGTTCATACCACGGGACGAAAATCATGTGTTAGTAGCGGCGGATTATTCGCAAATAGAGCTAAGGATTATTGCGGAAATAAGTGGGGACGAAGGTATGCTGGAGGCTTTTCAAAAAGGGCAGGATATTCATAGGGCAACGGCGGCCAAAGTATTTGGCATTCCTTATGACGAGGTTTCTAAAGAGCAAAGGTATAGAGCGAAAACAGTTAATTTTAGTATTATTTATGGTGCCGGATCTACTAACCTTTCAAAGCAGTTGGGTATTTCCCGCAATGAATCAAAAGCGTTGATTGATGCTTATTTTTTACAATATCACGGTCTAAAATCCTATATGGAGAAAACCGTTGATATGGCCCGTAAAAAGGGTTATGTCATGACATTAATGGGTCGAAAAAGATTATTAAGGGATATTCATTCAAATAGCTCGCTGGAAAAAAGTAATGCGGAAAGAATGGCCATTAATACACCTATTCAGGGATCAGCTGCCGATTTAATTAAAATGGCCATGCTTTCAATTCATGAAGAATTGAAAAATGGAAATTGGGGCGCGAGAATGATTCTTCAGGTACATGACGAATTAGTTTTTGATGTGCCAAAAGCGGAAGTTGAAAAATTATCAGTGCTTATTAGAGATAAAATGTGTCATGCCATGCCTTCTTTGAAAGTTCCTATCGAGGTTGAGGTGAAAAGTGGAAATAATTGGCTGGAGGCGCATTAGCCATTATTATCCTTATTTTTGTATTGAATGGGAAAATATTACGTCACAAATGAAATTTTCAGAGGTTGTAGGTCAGGAAAGGGTTAAGGACAATATTCGAAGCATGATAATACAGCATAAAGTTCCTCATGCTGTGTTGCTTTTAGGTTCTTCAGGGGTTGGTGCTTTGCCTTTGGCTATCGCTATGGCGCATGCCATGGTTTGCCCAAGCCCCGTTCAGGGAGAAGCCTGTGGTTCTTGTCCGTCTTGTAACCGCTCTTTTAAATACCTTCATCCAGACGTTCATTTTGCTTTTCCAACAACAGGAAAAGATGTCACCAGTGATAATCTATTGCCGGTTTGGCGAAACCTTTTGATGAAAAAGCATTATTTTACAAAAGATGACTGGATTAATGAAATTGCCGCCGACAATAAACAGGCTAACATAAATAAAGAAGAATGTTTTAATATTAGAAGAAAATTAAGCCTTAAATGTGCCGAGGCTGAGGTGCGCGTGATGATTATCTGGTTGCCGGAATACTTAGGTAAAGAGGGCAATAGATTGCTGAAAATACTGGAGGAACCTCCACCAGATACTCATTTTATTCTAGTTGCAGAACAATCAGATCAAATATTGCAAACGATTATGTCTCGTTGCCAATTGATTAAAGTACCTTTGTTGACTGACGAGGTATTGGATAAGACACTGAAGAGCATTTATCCTTCCGTTACCAACTTACAACTCAATACCGTTATTCAACTGGCTAACGGTAGTTTCTCTGAAGCCATTGCTTTAATGGCAGAACAGGAAGATCTGAATGCTGGTATTCTAATTGACTGGATGAGAAAATGTTATAAAGGAAATGGATTGGAAATGAGCCGATGGGTAGATGAAATAGCCATTTGGACAAAAGAGAAACAAAAAATATTTATCAGATATAGTTTACATTTTTTTAGAGGTCTTTTGGTTTTACCTATTTTAGGTCAGGAAAAATCAAATATACCTAAGGAAATGATAGCTACTTCAGAAAAGTTAAGAGCCATTCTGACCGACAAACAGTTGGAACAAATGACTCATTTAGCCGATGAGAATTTTGCACATTTGGAAAGAAATGCAAATCCTAAAATTTTGTTTTTAGATTTGTCCATTCAATTTCATCAGATTATGCAAAATAAATTTTTTAATATATAGCCTTTTTATCCATTTTTAATTTTGGTGAAGGCCGTATAGGGAACAATTATAAATGAATAAATTATGGGATGTGCAGGTTGTACAGTGTGTAATACAAGTGATGGTGAGGTAAAAGGTTGTAAAAGTAACGGTAGTTGTGCTACAGGTTCATGTAATAGACTCAATACTTATGATTGGTTGTCTGCTTTGGATGTTCGCGATGCTTACCCGTTCGATTTAGTGGAGGTGAGTTTCAAAAATGGCTCACATAAAGGCTTCTTTATTCTCGAGAATTTACCTGAAATTTATGTAGGTGCCGATGTTGTTGTAGAAACCGGAACAGGGTATGACGTTGGTAGAGTTACCTTGATGGGGGAGCTTGTTCGATTACAATTAAAGAAAAAAAGAGTAAGAGAAAATACGGTCTTTACTTCGGTTATTCGATTAGCTAATGAACGTGACCTGGAAAGATTGGATGATGCCCGTCAACAGGATATTCCAACGCTAATCAAAGCCAGAGCCATTTCCAGGTCTTTAGATTTAGATATGAAGATCGGAGATGTTGAATATCAGGGAGATAAAAGAAAGGCTACCTTTTATTATACGGCTGATGGCAGAGTGGATTTCCGTGAATTGATTAGAATCTTTGCCAGAGAATTTAGAGTTAAAATTGAAATGAGGCAAATTGGTGCCAGACAAGAATCTTCCAGAATTGGGGGCATAGGCTCTTGTGGAAGAGAATTATGCTGTTCCACCTGGTTGTCCGATTTCAAATCAGTGTCAACAACAGCAGCCAGATATCAGAATCTGGCTATTAATCAGGCAAAATTGTCAGGTCAGTGTGGTAGGTTAAAATGCTGCCTCAATTTTGAACTGGATACCTACATGGAAGCCATAGAATCGTTCCCGGAGCGTGCAGATAGAATAGAAACATTAAAGGGAAAAGCTATTTTAGTTAAAACGGATATCTTTAAAGGTCTTCTTTTTTATGCATACGAGCAAGACCACGGAAGAGGTAAATTATACCCTCAGACGATAGACATGGTTAAAGAAATTCAGCATGCTGCCATGAGAGGGAACTTTTTACCGGACTTTAAAGAAATGGAGGGCTTAGTCAAACCAGAGGAGTTCGAAGGTGGTGGAAAGGATTATTCCGATGTCACCGGCGCAGTTGAACTGCCAGAAGAAATTCGCAGAAAGAAAAAGAAAAGTAGCCGTTATCAAGACAGGAATGAACCGGATAATCGTCCTCAGCAAGCGACAAACAGACCGGGTCCAAATAGGCCTGATAATAGACAGCAACCAGGAAATCGTCCGGATGGTGGCCGTCCCCATGAAAATAATAGGTCTGACCAAAGACCTGTGCAAGGAAACAGGCCCCAACAAAGTAACCGACCAAACCCTGCGGAAAGACCAAATACTGGCGAAAGGCCAAACACAGGTGAAAGACCTACTGGGAACAGACAGAATGAGGGGCCAAGACCAGAACAAAGAGCGCCTGGTGAAAATCGTCCGCAAGGAAACAGGCCGCAAGGAAACAGACCTCCTCAAGGTAACCGTCCACAAGGGAATCGTCCTCCATTTCGCCAGGGCGGTGGTACCAGACCGGAAAATAAACCAAATGAAAATAGGAGAGAGGATAATAGCCCAAAAGGTGAAGCTTAGCTTTTTGAATGCTAAATGTAATGTGTCAGGGAACAAATATTTAGCAGATATTGTTATTTGCAGTAGTAAATCGTATGGTTCGTTTGTAAATTCGTAAAAATTTTTGACAGTAATGAAATATGATGTAACAGTTATTGGTGCAGGTCCGGGAGGGTACGTAGCAGCTATCAGATGTGCGCAATTAGGTATGAAAACAGCACTGGTAGAAAAGTATAATTCATTGGGGGGCACTTGTTTAAATGTAGGTTGTATCCCTTCAAAAGCGTTGTTAGACTCTTCAGAGCACTATTTTGCAGCTAAAGAAAAATTCAGCAGTCACGGTATAAACGTGGGTAGTCTGAGTGTGGATATGCCCAAAATGATTCAACGTAAAAACGAGGTAGTTGAACAAACGGTAAAAGGCATTGATTTCTTGATGAAAAAAAATAAGATTGATGTTTTTCATGGCCATGCCTCATTTACTGACAGTAATAAAATTAAGGTCTTAAAAACGGACGGCGAAGCCTTAGTCGTGGAATCTCATAAATTTATCATCGCTACTGGTTCAAAACCTATCGTTCCGGAAGCTTTTAATTATGATAAGAAAAGAGTGATTACCTCAACGGAGGCTTTAGGTATTCAGGAGGTTCCTGCAAAAATGGTTGTAATAGGAGGAGGGGTTATTGGTTTGGAACTAGGTTCAGTATATGCCAGACTAGGAACTAAAGTGGAGGTCATTGAGTTTATGGATACTTTAGTCCCTTCCATGGACACGGAATGTGTAAAAGAATTACAAAAATCAATGCAAAAAATGGGTGTAACATTCCATTTGAGTGCCCAGGTTACCCGGGTTGTGCCTTCTGAGAAATCGGTAGCTGTATTTTACAAAAAAAAGGGAACCGAAACAGAAGTGGAAATTTCAGCAGATTATTGCCTGGTTTCTATCGGTAGAAGGCCATATACCGATAATCTTGGATTGGAAAATGTTGGTATAGAAGTAGATGCAAAAGGAAAGGTAAAAGTAAATGAGCATTTACAAACCTCTGTCCCTACTATTTATGCTGTTGGTGACGTTATACAAGGCCCTATGTTGGCGCATAAAGCAGAAGAGGAAGGTATTTTTGTCGCTGAAGTTATGGCGGGTCAAAAACCTCATATTAATTATAATCTTATTCCCAATGTCATTTATACCTGGCCTGAAGTAGCAGGTGTCGGTCAGACAGAAGCTCAGTTGAAGGAGGCAGGTATTCCTTTTAAGTCAGGTAAATTCCCTTTTAAGGCATTGGGAAGAGCTAGGGCCAGCACAGATATAGAGGGATTGGTGAAAATGCTTTGCCATGCCGAGACAGATGAAATTTTGGGCTTACATATAACAGGCGCAAGAGCGGCCGATCTAATAATGGAAGGGGTAACCTTAATGGAATTCAGAGCTTCAGCTGAAGACGCTTGCCGTATGAGTCATGCTCACCCAACGTACTCTGAAGCGATAAAAGAAGCAGCTTTAGCAGCAACAAGTAACCGTGCTATTCATATTTGAAAGCAGATCGTTTAACTTTTTCCTGCAAGAAGGAAAACTATTTCGCCGCGAACCTGACCGGGATGCTCCTTAAAGTATGTCTGGAGTTCAATGAGGGAACCTCTGTGAAATGTTTCATGTAGTTTCGATAACTCTCTGCAAACACAAGCATTCCTGTCAGGTCCGCAAATAGTTGAAAGTTCGTCTATTAGCTTTACCAATCGGTGTGGGGATTCGTAAATGACGGAGGTTTCCGGGAGTTGCTCAATATATTTTAACCGGGTTTGCCTCCCTTTTTTATGCGGTAAAAATCCTTCATAATGGAAACTATCCGTCGGTAATCCCGAGGCGGCTAACGCAGGTATTATAGCTGTCGCACCGGGAAGACAGGTTACTTCAACTCCGGCGCGTACACAGGCGCGAACCAAAAGGAATCCAGGATCAGATATACCAGGTGTTCCTGCATCAGAAATAAGAGAAATGGAGATGCCGGAAATTAATTCTTTTACTACATTCTCCGTCACATGATGTTCGTTGAAGGCATGAAACGGGCGTAAAGGGGTCGAAATGCCATGATGATCAAGCAATTTCCTCGATGTCCGCGTATCTTCAGCTAATATATAATTACATTCCTTTAAAGTGCGAATAGCACGTAAAGTTATGTCCTCCAGATTTCCAATGGGCGTAGGCACCAAATACAGCATAGGTACCTATTAATCTATTTCCTTGATGTGGAAAGTATAATTTTCCATGATCAGATTGGCCAGTAATTTTTTACATGCCAAATTGATTTTATCATTTGCCTCAGATTCATTTTCAGCCTCTAGTTGCACTTGAATGTGTTTTCCAACCCTGATATCTAAGATACCATCTACAGGAATATGGTGAAGATTCTTTGCCACGGTCTTGCCTTGAGGATCAAGTAGTTCCTTGTGAGGCATGATGTCAATTTCCGCCAAAAATTTCATATTATTTTTTTTGAAGTATAGAAATGAGTAAATAAGGACAATAGAATATAACTGGTTATCCAGGTTAATGGTGCCAGTTTAGGATGCCAAATTAACACTATTGCACAAAAAACAGCAAAAATAATTTTAAGTTGGTTATTTTTCCAACCCCCTTTTATCTTTAAACTAAACATTGGCAGATTTGCCTGCATAAGCAGACTAAGTGCAATTATATAAACAATTATTAATTTAATATCAAGAAGATTATGGAGGAATGATTCTTTGTAAAACAAATGAATGAGAAGGAGGCCAACGGCAAAAAGGGTGCATGCAGGCGTTGGTAAGCCAATAAAGTCAGTATTTTGACGAATATCTATGTTAAATCGTCCCAATCGCAGTCCGGCAGAAAGGGTAATTGCAAAAGCTGGCATTCCTATCCAATACCATGCATCTGGCCAGGATCCTGTTTGATTTTGGACTATCAGGCCGTAGAAAATAATTCCGGGCACGAAACCAAAGGAAACCATATCTGCCAGGCTGTCCAGTTCTTTTCCTAAAGGAGATTGAACATTTAGCCATCTGGCAACGAATCCGTCTAAAAAGTCTGCCAATGCAGCTAATCCAATCCACAGTAGAGCTGATTCCAAGGATCCATAGACCAAAGAGATGGAAGCGAAAACACCAAAAAGCAGATTTAATAAAGTAATTACATTGGGAATATGCGTCTGCATTAACGATGAATTTTGATGAGCCGTGGCATTAAAAAGTAAATATAACGCTATTTGATTAAAATGGATAGAAAATGAGGTAATCCAACAGTCAAGTTTATTAAATAAAGTACACCTAATATGTTAATTTTACGTTTAATAGGATATTATAATCATTTAAATATGACTAGATTATTTACGCTAATTATTTTTCAGGCTTTAGTACGTTTTTCCTTTGCGAGCGTACCTCACGATAAGTGTGAGGAGGCAAGAATACTTACAAATCTTGATAATTGGTGTTCTGATTCAGCGGCTTTTACTACTGTGGGTGCTGTAGATGAGGGTGTTGCACCGGCTACCTGTTTTCCACAGGAGACACAGAGGGATGTATGGTTTATTTTTACCTCACGGGGAACTAATATTAGTATTCAGGTAGTTGGAGATACCCGACTTGGAAAAGGGGGCAGTCTAAGGTCGCCACAAATGGCCATTTATACAGGATCTTGCGGAGTGTTAACACAGGTGGCTTGTATTTCCGATAATAGAGCGCCTTCAAATAATGTAGTCCAGATTTTATCGAGTAGCATGCTGGTTGGACAAAAATATTATGTCCGGGTAAGTGCCAGAGGGACAAATAGTGGGACTTTTAAATTATGTGTTAACAGTTATACCTCAGCGGGTTCTCCCTCCGGCGATTGTCAATCAGCCGTCATTTTATGTGACGACAGACCATTTACCGTTAGCTCTGTCAGAGATCGGGGAGCCGTTTTAGATAATATTAATGATGCTTTTTGTACAGATAATCTGGGAGGAAGAGCTCCCATTATTGAAGAACAATCTACCTGGTATAAATGGACAATACAAACTGCCGGTTCGCTGACTTTCACAATAACACCAAGTAACCCAAGTGATGATTTGGATTGGGTTTTATATGAATTGACTGCGTTAAATAATTGTAGCAATAAGAAAATGTTGAGGTATAGTATTGTAGGTGAGAATGTTAGTGAGCCAATAAACAGATGGATTGCCTGTACTGGCGCAACAGGTCTGAGAGAAGGTGAAACAGATGAAATTGAAAATTGTGGGTGTAATAATGGGGCAAATAGCTTCGTTAAGCCGGCGATTATGGAAGTAGGAAAATCTTATGCTTTAGTTATCATCAACTATAGTCAAACAGGTTTTGGTTATGAATTGAAGTTTGGTGGAACAAGCAAATTCAAAGGTCCGCAGGTGGACTTCGTTACCGATGTTTCAGAGGCTTGCGTTGGAAGTCCTATTGTTTTTAGCGATAACTCTACAACCCCGGGATCAATACAATCCTGGAACTGGTCATTTGGACCTGCTGCCAGGATACAAAATAATTTAGGAAAAGGACCTCATTCTGTTGTTTTTGATCAGCCGGGAACTACGCCGGTGTTATTAAGGGTAACCAGCGCTGAAGGTTGTAGCGTGAGTAAAGTGGTCGATATAAAAATAAACTGCTGTAGTGATCATTTTAAAACAAACACCAGGGTGTCAGATATTACCTGTCCTGATACCGAAACAGGTAAAATTGATTTAGACATTTCAAACGAATACAGTCCCTACGTTTACCGTTGGAATGACGGTAAAACGGAAGGTTCTAGAACAGGATTAGCGACGGGTAATTATACCGTAACCGTCGTCGATAAAACGACCTGCTCTACTTCGTTAGCTTTTTTTGTAAATAGTCCCAAAAAAATAGATATTGTTCCTGAATTGAAAATGCCAACATGTAACGGTGGTTTAGACGGTTCCATTCGTCTTAAAGTGGCGGGTGCAACGGCCCCTTATCAATATAGCTGGAATAATGCCGGTTTTAATACTCAAAATTTACTTTCAGGATTGCCCGTGGGAAATTATAAAATTCAGGTAAAAGACGCTAATCAATGCCTTTTTGATACAACCCTTAATTTAAAGGAATTGGAACTCATTTTAGATCCTTCGGTAGAATCTATTATTCCACCCCGATGTTTTGGGTTTTCCGACGGTAAAATTGAAGTGAATATTGACAATGGTAATGCACCTTATGAATATGACTGGAAGGATAGTAAAGGTTTTCAGTCTGCCAATTCCCTGGCAAATATTAAAGCAGGAAAATATGAGGTTCAGGTAAGGGATAAAAATAGATGTTTGGGAAATTTTTCTTTTTCAGTGAATGATTTTCCGCCTTTGAGCGTAAATCTATCTCCAATAAATGTTAGTTGTAACGGGTTAAAAGACGGATCTATACAAGCGAATGGCCTGGGGGGTAATGGTAATTATGTGTTCAGATGGCAAAGTGGTGAAAGAGATCCATTCATTAAAGATTTGGGCGTAGGGAATTATGGTCTGACTATTTTTGATAGAAATGGTTGTAAATTGGATACATTCCAACAGATTTTTGAACCGACGTCCTTACAAATTGGCACTATTCAGATAATTGATAATCTATGTTTTGGATTTAAGGCGGGAAGTATCGCTTCTATTGGTTCCGGTGGAACGCCTCCTTATTCTTATGCTATCGATGTTGGATCTTTTCAAACCCAGAATAATTTTAAAAATTTGGCTGCGGGAGATTATATTTTGCGTATTTCTGATGTTTTAGGCTGCACGGTTCAGCAAAAAGTTACTGTGAAACAACCAGGGAAATTAACCGTTTTTGCAGGTCTTGATACTTTAGTAAATTTGGGTACTTATTTTCAATTGACTGCCCAGGCTAACCAAAGCCCGGTTCTTTATAAATGGATACCCCAGGACCTTGTGGTTTGCAGCACCTGTTCAAGTACAAGAACTAAGGAAAGAGTTAATAGTCAAATCATTTATAAGGTACAGGTTACTAACCCGGATGGTTGTGTAGCGGAAGATGATATTAGCATCGAGGTAGCGAAAAACAGACCAGTTTTTATTCCCAGTGCCTTTTCTCCAAATAATGATGGAGTAAATGATTTTTTTACGGCATTTGCCAATGAATCAGCAAAATTTATAAAGGATTTGACTATTTATGATCGTTACGGAGGTATTATTTATAAGGTGGAAAATATAAAAATTAACGACGAAACAAGTGGTTGGAACGGCACCGATTCAAAGGGCGCTGCTTTAAATACGGGGGTCTATTTATATACCGTCACCATTTTATTCATAGATGATACAGCTTTATCTTTTTCGGGAAATATACATTTAATGCGTTAAAAATGAGGCTTATCAGTTATCTGGGTTTATTTTTTTTGATTTCCATGGTGTTTTTTAGTTGCGACCAAGCAGAGGAGTTCGTAACTTTTTCTGAAAGTGATTTGAAAATTGAAAAAACAAAAGAGGTCGAAATATTATATTCTGACTCGGCTGTAGTTAGAATTAGAATAAAGGCCCCGGTATTGATTTTTCATCTACAGGCGAGTGACCCATTTCAAGAATTTTCCGAAGGTATTCATATTGATTTTTTTAACCCGCAAGGAAAAATAACAAGTACACTTACCGCAGATTATGCAGCAAGATATCAATCAAAAAAGAAAACTTTTTTGAAAAAAAATGTGCGCTGGATGAGTGTTAATAAGGAAGTAATGGAGTCACCCGAGTTAACGTGGAATGAGGAAACACAAAACTTATATACCAATAAATTTGTGGTAATAGCCACGCCAAAAGATACGGTTTTTAGTCAAGGCTTTAATGCGGATCAATCCTTTAATCAAATTCAAATGCGCGCGATAGATGGAAGTATGGAGGTGAAAAATAAATCGAAAGATGGTTTTTGATTGTTTATCTTTGATTGTCTATTTAATGATTTAGGAGCCAATCAGATGAAACCAAATCGCCCGCCTTCCATATTTACGGAAATGACTGCTTGTCAGGCCCTCGGCAAAAAAAAATTAGCTGTTTTGATTGATCCTGATGGAATCAATCCTGACAATCTTTTTTCTATCACCGAACAACTTTCATTACCCGGTATTGGGTATGTTTTTATAGGGGGTAGTTTTATTCAAAAGGATAGGTTGGAGACTTGTCTTCGATATTTAAAGGAAAATACAGATTTGCCTCTTATCCTTTTCCCCGGGCATTATTTTCAGGTAAATGCATTGGCAGATGCTATTTTATTTCTCTCCTTGATTTCTGGTAGAAATCCTGAGTTTTTAATCGGTCAACAAGTAATTGCCGCTCCATATATCAGAGAATCAGGATTAGAATCAATAGCTACGGCTTACCTTTTAATAGACGGCGGCAGGCCGAATACCGCTTCTTATATGAGTAATACAACGCCAATTCCTGCTGACAAACCGGGTATTGCCGCTCATACAGCCTTAGCGGGAGAAATGTTGGGGTTGAAATTGTTTTATTTAGATGCAGGCTCGGGAGCAAAAAATCCCGTTTCCGGTGAAATGATTAAACAAGTCAGAGGTCTTATTTCTGGTCCCTTAATTGTGGGTGGTGGTGTGAGAAGTGCAGAACAAGTAGCCTTACACTTTAATGCAGGTGCCGATATTGTGGTCGTTGGTAATGTTTTAGAGGAAAATCCATCTCTTTTGAGAGAAATGTCAGCCGTTTGTGCTGGAAAAATTAATGTTCGTCAAAAGATTTAAATGTACATAAATGTCTGAAAAAGGGGTGGTTTTGAAATCAACAGGTAGTTGGTATGTCGTAGAGAAGGAAGATTTATCGATTATAGAATGTCGGATGTCCGGGAAATTTAGATTGGATGGATTACCAACTACTAATCCTATTGCCGTTGGAGATCAGGTATTAATTATTCCAGATAATGAAATAGGTAAAGGAACCATCAAAGAAATATTTCCCCGAAAAAATTATGTGGTAAGACAATCTCCCCGAAATAAACATGAGGTTCATCTTCTGGCGAGTAACGTAGATCAGGCCGTTGTGGTAATTACCATGGTGCGGCCTAAATTGAAACAAGGGTTTATTGACCGGTTTTTATTGATGACGGAACCTTATAATATATCCACATTGATTGTTTTTAACAAAGCAGATCTTTACAACGAGGGGGATATGGAGATGTTCAATAATCTCCGGAATATGTATGAAAAAATCGGATATGATTGTTTATTGTTAAGCGCCGAAACTGGTCTTGGTCTGGATATTTTGTCAGATAAATTAAAGAATAAAATTTCTCTCATTGGGGGACAATCCGGGGTGGGAAAGTCAAGTCTGTTAAATAAGTTAGATCCTTCCAACGTACGAAAAACGGGAATTATTTCTGATTATTCAGGGAAAGGACAGCACACTACTACTTTTGCTGAAATGTTTCCATATTCTAAAGGTGGGTATATTATCGATACACCTGGAATTAAAACTTTAGGGTTTAACTACCTTTCACAAGAGGAGGTAGCTCACAATTTTAGGGAATTTTTTGAATTGTCTAAACAATGTAGGTTTGGCGGAAAATGTTTACACAAAAACGAGCCGAATTGTGCCGTAAAAGAAGGTTTAGAAAAAACAATTGTTAGTGAGTCAAGGTATCAAAGTTATCTTATGATTCTTGCTGAAATTGAAGAGCAAAATTATTGGGAAAGACAGAAAGGGTACTAAAAAAAAGGAAGAGTTTTTGCTCTTCCTTTTTTTTTTACTAATATAATGAGTAGTATTTATTCAGGTTCGAAACCTAATATAATGTTGAAATCACCGTATTCACGAAGTCCTTTTGCATTAGCTTTATCAAAACCAAGGCCATAATCAAAACCTAAGGTACCGAACATCGGTAAGAAAACACGAAGTCCGAATCCAACCGATCTTTTCATATCAAAAGGATTGAAATCTCTTATTGAACGCCATGAATTACCACCTTGTCCAAAGGCAAGTACGTAAATAGTACTACTTGGATTCAATGACACCGGATAACGAAGTTCTATGGTAAATTTGTCAAAAATAGGGGTTGCCGCTGTTCCCGTTGTCGTACCCGGGCTAATATTGGCTTCCAATTGGTTAATTTCGTATCCTCTCATGGAAATGATATCAACCCCTTGAAATCCAAATTGTTGGTTATTGATACCATCACCACCTAATTGGAATCTTTCGAAAGGAGGGGCACCTATATTTTTATTATATGATCCCAGAATACCAATTTTTGCCGCTGCTTTTAGCACTAACTTACCGGTAAGGGTGGTGTACCATTCAGCATCAAAGCGCCATTTGTTATATTCGAGATAGCGGAATTTTTCAGCAACGGGTAGGTCCGTATAATCTTTATTAGGTTGAAAAAGGGAATAAGGCAAAGTAAATTGTACGGAAAGAGAAATATTTGAACCTTGTTTTGGAAACAAGGGATCATTTATAGAGCTTCGGGAAACGATTTGGCGTAGAGAGAAATTGTTGAAATTTCCAATATTAACGGCCTCACCTTTATCGGTTTGGAAACCTTGCCAGTTTTGTAATGTCAATGTCTGGATGTTAAGCGCTGTACTGGCAACAAAGTTGTCATCAGGCCATTTCAAACGGGTACCAAAACTAACTGAACCCTGTTTGATATTTAAGCTCTGATAGGTGCTGGTTCCTCTCTGACCGTAAGCAAAGCGATTGTAGAATCCGCCAATGGTGAATGAATTTGGCTTCCGACCTCCTAACCAGGGTTCTGAAAGAGAAAGGTTATAAGACTGATAAAAATCACCGTTTGTCTGCGCTCTAAGGCTCAATCTTTGACCATCGCCCATTGGTAGAGGCTTCCATGCTTCCTTATTAAAGATATTTCTCATGGAGAAATTATTGAATGAAACGCCCAAAGTACCGATAACCCGATTGAAACCACCCCACCCGGCGGATAATTCAAGCTGATCGGAGGGCTTTTCTTCAACTTTATATTCAATATCTACCGTACCTCTGTCAGGATTTACCGGGGTGTTGATGCCCATATTTTCAGGGTTGAAATAATTCAGGTTCGTGATCTCTCTCTGAGAGCGAATGATATCAGAACGGCTAAATTTTTCAGCGGGCAATGTTCTTAATTCCCGACGTATGACATGTTCGTGCGTCCGGTCATTTCCAGCAATGACTACCTTGTCAATATTTGCCTGAGGGCCTTCAAAAATTCTTAATTCAATATCAATGGAATCGCCGATAATGGCAACTTCTACCGGATCTACTTGAAAAAACAAATAACCAAAATCCATATAAAGAGAACTAACATCTCTTCCATCCTGACTGAATTTAAGTCTGTTATCCAACAGCTCCTGATTATAAACAGCTCCTTTTTCGATACCCAAAACAGATGTCAGGGTTTTATCATCGTAAATAGAGTTTCCTTTCCAGGTTAAATTTCTAAAATAATATCTCTTTCCTTCGATCAAAAAGAGCTTAATCCTTAAAAATCCTTCGTCATCACGCCAGATACTATCTTTTAAGATTCTCGCATCTCTATAACCAATAGTGTTATAGTAATCGATTAACTTTTTCTTATCTTCCTTATACTCCTTTTGTACTAATTTAGAAGCAGCCAATAATTTGCTTCTTTCTTTGGTTTTCGATAATTTTTTAAGGAGTTTTTTGTCTGGAACCTCAATATTTCCATCGAGGACAATTTCTTCAATTCTGACCTTTTCACCTCTGGAAATATCAAAAACTAAGTTCACGGAATTGACTCTGGCGGTGTCCTTTACCTCGGCGACGGTCACTTTAGTATCAAAAAAGCCTTTATCTGCAAAGTGTTTTTCCAGTCCTTCGGCGGCATTAACTTTTATATTATCTGTAATAATTCCACCTTTCACCAAAAACTTGTTGACTACTTCATTTAATGATTCATGCTGACTTTTACCAATACCAGTAAAAGAGTGAGTACTTAATCGAGGTCGCTCAACCACAATGATTTCCAGAAAAACGACATCTCCAATATTTTTGGATTTTATGATACGCACATCAGTAAAAAGTCGCAAGTTCCAAAGGTTTTTGATAGCCCTGGGAATTTTTGCTCCGGGAATTCTCACTTTATCTCCAACAACAAGGCCGGAAATACTGATGATTGCATTGTCGTCACTAAATTCAGCGCCAGTTACAGAAATAGCGCCTATTTCGAACTCACCTGGTTTTGAATAATCAAATGTCGGTGTAGAGTCGTTTGAAATTTGACCTGACAAAAAGGTTGTACTCAAAGCAACTAAGGCGAAGAGTAAACTGAAACGTAAAGAAGTATGGTTAATTTTCATTTTAATATATCAATCAAAGAGAAAAAAGGGGTTAATGTGGTTGTATGGGGGTGTTATTTAATGCCTGTTGTTCACTGGTCAGACCGAAGCGCCTTTCTCTTTTTTGAAATTCCAAAATAGCAGTAAAAAGATCATTTTTTCGGAAATCAGGCCATAATAGAGGCGAAAAGTACAATTCAGTGTAAGCAATTTGCCAAAGAAGGAAATTACTTAAGCGGTATTCACCACTCGTCCTTATCAATAGTTCAGGATCGGGGATACCATGAGTACAAAGTCCTTGTTGAAAAACGTTTTCATCAATTTCGTCAGGAGAAAGCAATCCGTTTTTGACTTCGGTAGCAATCATTTTTGTAGCCTCCAGTATTTCCCATTTAGCGCTATAATTCAGCGCTAAAATAAGCGTCATTCTGGTATAATCTTTTGTTTTTTCAATACCGGCCAATAGTGCTTTTTTGGTATATTCAGGAAGTCCGTCTATATTGCCTATGGCCTGTAATCGTATATTATTTTTGTGCAGCGTATCGAGTTCGCGACCTATTGTTTCAACCAATAGGTTCATTAAAGCATTGACCTCGAATTTTGGTCTGGCCCAGTTTTCTGTGGAGAAAGCATAAAGGGTAAGGTACTCAACCCCTATTTCTGCAGCCCCTTCGGTTACTTCCCTAACTGCCTGTATCGCAGAGGTATGACCGAAAATCCTGGCCTTACCCTGACTCTTTGCCCAGCGACCATTACCGTCCATAATTATGGCAACATGTTTTGGTAGCTTTGCTGGAATTATTTGCGATTTTAAATCCGTCATTGGGAAAAAATGAGTTTTCTAAACTGCTTTTTATTAAAACAGTGGACAAAGATAATAAAAGAAATTTTACCCCCTTGATTTCATTCTCTTTACCTTTGATTTTAATATAAAAATGTTGAAAATGGGGCTAAATGAGTGAAAAAATAGTTCATTTTAGTAGGGTAGTTTCAAATTAACATACATTATGATGAAAATATGGTTCGTTTTTTTGGGTGGAGGTCTTGGAAGTTTAGCGCGATTTGGGTTTACATACTATTTGCCTAATGCTTCCAATTTCTCAATACCTACCCTGTCAGCTAATATCCTGAGTTGCTTGATTCTCGGTTATCTTGCCGGGCTAAAAATGCGTGCGAATTTGTCGGATAGTTCTTATTTGATTTTAGCCACCGGATTTTGTGGTGGATTTAGCACTTTCTCCACCTTTATACTGGAAAATTGGCAAGCCGTACGCATTGGAAATATTGGCATAGCCCTTTTCTATTCTTTTTTAAGCCTCTCTCTTGGGTTTCTTGCGCTTTGTCTCGGTTATTTCTTATCCCAGAAATGAATATCGGTATTAACCAATATGGCAATGAACATGAAAAAAAACGAACCAATTTTGTCGGTCTCGACCAGGTCATTAATGGTTAAAAAAGTAAGGATTACGATGAAACTGGTTATGGTAGCCATTGGAATCCAGGGGCGGTGACGAGATCTAGGGTCATTTATCACTCGCTGTCCGGATTTTAATATAGCTAATATCAACAGGCTGAAAATGATAAGTCCTGGAAATCCTTGTTCCACAAGTACCATTAAAAAATAACTATGAATGCCTGATTTTTCTTCATTATTGCTTACATAAGTGCGAAACCCTTTTACTGTGTAGGCTTTATAGTGTTGGACAAAACTACCAGGACCAAAGCCAACAACGGGTTCTTTTACAGACATGTGCGCGCCGGCAACCCAACGATATAATCGCTCCATAGTGCTGATATCTTCTAATTTAACCGTTGCTTCCAGTAAATTGTCAAATTCCGTATGTGAAATGGTCCGATCATAATTTGGCGCAAAAGCTAAATATTTATTATTGTTTGTAAGCCAGAAAATGCCAATGATAACCACTAAAATACTCGCATAAACAAAAGGTATTAAACTTCTCCACCAAATTAAAAGACCGGCAATGGCGGAAATTAAAATGGCACCGTAAGCAGCTCTGGTGAAACTCAGATAAATAGCTATAAGCCACACAGGTAAAAGAATAGTTAGGAATAATCTTGTAAAACTTCCTTTAGAATACTCAAATCGCATTAAAAAAATCCATGGGAATAATAAGGCAAGTAAGGCAGCATAATTTACATGGTTTCTTTGAAACGGATGTAACACGCGATGAATGTCACTAAATGAAAAGCCATAAAAAGCATGCCTGTACCAAATGACTATCACGCTTAAAATCATCGGTAAGAGAACTACCCAAAACATTCGTTTAATGCTCTTTTCGGTCCTTAAGAGGTACCCTGCCATAAAATAAAAAGTACACACGTACCAGATTTTTGCCAATAGAAATTTTAAGGAAATTAAAATAGAATAGGAGCTTAGACTGGTAAAAAAGGTCCAGAAAAGGTGCAAATAAATAAGCAGGGTTATGGGATGCGTAAGGAAGTTACTTCCCATTTTTTTAAAATGTACGAGAAAATATAGCAAACCAATGCCCATTAATCCTATGATGAGAGGCTCTGTAGGCAGGTCAGTTCCCAGTCCATTGTCAAAAGTAATTTCGGTGGAAAGGGGTATAAAAAATAAAAGAAGAAAGAAAATTATTTTAAAATCAATGATGCTAAACCAGATAATCAGACTAACAGGGATGAGCAACAACCAAAGCCATTGATTTTCTACCAGAGAAATAAACCAGGCGATAGTAAAAATAAGAGCAAAGCAAATAAATAAATTACGCTGGGAGGCACTTATTTTTTCGTGAAAAATGGCTAACCCTTTATTTATCATGCAATACTTCCTTCCAGTTAATTTCTTTATATCGGTCCAATGTTATCACTAAGAAAATACTTAGAAGGAATGCGCCCAGTACCGCGCCAAGAACGATGAAGGAACGTTTTGGTCTGCTTTTCATCAAAGGTATTTCAGCCGTTTCCATTTCAAGCAAGGCGGGAATATTGGCATTTTGTGCCGAATAAAGTAGTTTTAATCGTTGTTTTTCCTGTGATATTTGTTCTATGTAAGAATAATACCTTACTTCTAACTCGTTAAGGGTAAGTTGACCTTCATTGAGCATAGTTACCCGTCGTTCTATGGTATCCAATTCAGCTTTTAATCCTTCAGCTTCAGCTTCTAAGTACTGAATGGTATCTTTGGGGATATTACCGCCCGTTTTTAAATTTTTCAGTCTTGCATTCGATCGGATATATTCACTTTTTACCACATCGAATTGCTCAGAAATAATTTCAGATTGCGTTTTAGTATTAAAAAGATTAAATTTCTTTCGCGTCTTGCTCAAGCTATCACTTAAAATTTTGATTTCCAGTTGTTTTTCTGCAATGTCTGTATTTAAGGAATAAATCATTTTTGAATAGCCGTCTTTAATCAATTTTTTAGCCTTCTCATCAATGAGGAAACCAGCATATTGAACCATTTGTGCTGCTAATTCAGGTTTTTTATCTTCAATAATTAAAGAAATCGCATCCCGATCTGTTTTCTCTACAGTATAATAAGAGGAGAATTTTTTTCGTACTTTAAAGTGTGCCTTAGGTGAGGCTGGATTTATTTTATAATTCTTGTAGAGCTGAAAAGAATCAACCATTTCGTCTATGATGACATTAGATTCTGCAATAATTAATAAGCGGTCTATATCTTCTTCACCCCCATAATATCGTATTTGTTCGGAGCCCCCAAATAAATTCTCGGGCCTGGATTGTTCCGGACTTATGGCCAGGAATTTTGCTTCGGCAGCGTAGAAATCAGGCATAAATAACGTTACCACAATCGATAGTACACCTGAAAAAAAAGTAAAAAATAAGACGGGCTTTCGCCATCGAAACAATATGGTAATTAAGCTTAATAAGTTCGTCGGTTTGGGTTCCATAAATTATCTGATGGTTTCACTAAATAAATGAGTCCATTCATTTTTTTTAATCATTCCTGTTGATATCATAGCTATTCCTGTGGAAAATAAACCGGCTAAAAGAATAAATGGTATATTAGAAAGCTTGAAAGGCAGGTATGATTTAGTTAAAAAAATAAATAACATAGTTAAAAAAGAAAAAATTAAAATGCTAAGGATTAAGGACAAAGACCGTTTTACCAGTTGTTTTTTTATGCACAGGGTTATTTGTAAAATAAGAGCCAATGATTGTGTTATCAATGACGCTAAAGCTACGCCTGGAATAGAAAGTAATGGTAAAAGAACAAAAATCAGCACCAAATTAAATCCTAAAATCAAAGCGAAGATACGATTCATTGACCAAAGGCTGCCTGAAGCGGTTAATAATGTACCGTAAATATAATTTCCGCTCATCGGGATAAGGGCTAATATAAGTATTGAAAAGGTTTGTACCATTTCAAGCGTTGCATTTTTATATAAAATAAGAATGATTCCCTCTGAAAAAATAGAAAAACCTATGGCGAGGGGCAGGGTGATTGTCCAAAGTAAGCGAATGGCTATGTTGGCTAAATTTGCTGTGGTTTCCTTTTGGTGAATACTTTTTGAAAATAGGGGTAGCAATAATCCTGCAAATAAATATCCGATAATATTTACAGCTTCTAATATTCTAAAACTTCCAGCGTAAATGGCTGAACTACTAAATTTATCCGATGAAAAAAAGGGAATAATTAAGGTATCAATTCTTGAACTGATGCTCATTAATAACACCAGAATAGCATAAGGTAATCCCTCTTTGAGTAATAATTTTAGTTTGGATTTGTCAAAATGTAGCTTGAATGAGAAGGCATTTTTATATAAAATAAATACGGCGATACTTATTGTCAAAAGAATAGAGAGTAGTTGAACCGATGTAAAAAGTACAATGGTTATTTTTGAATGTAAGGAGGGGACACATAAAAAGGTACCCATTACCAGGATACTTAAGCTTTTGTCGGTAATAGATAAAATACTATCTAAGCGGTAAAATCCCAGCCCGGAGAGGGTTGCTCGCAGAAACAATAAAAAGGAACTGCTTAATTGAAAAAGCAAAATGACCGTCAGAAAAAGGGGGTATTTAGTCCAAAAGTCAAGGAAAAAGGCAACGAGGCTGGTTAACGTAACATAAAGTAGAGATAAAATAGCTTTTAAGGACAAGAAATTTGGGTATTGCTCCCTGGCTTCCTGTGCATTTAGTGCACAGGTCCGGGTTAACCAGGATTGTAAGCCAAAGTCCGATAAAATTTGAAAAATAAAGGATAGATTAAAAAGGGTAAAATATACGCCGTACTCTTCGGGGGGGAGTATGTTTTGAACCCCCCTGTCTATACCCAACAAATATAACGGTTTGATGACGGCATTCAGGAAAAGGACCAAAAGGATATTCCCCTGAAAATCACGGTGTAATTTTTTTGAATCCTCCATGTTTTATTAAACCAGCATTGGCCGGTTATTCATAACGAAGAGATTCTATCGGATCTAATTCTGCTGCCTTCATAGCGGGATATAAGCCTGAGAATAAACCAACTATCGTACAGGTAAACACGGCTACACCAATCCAAAGCCAGGGAATTAAAAAACTACCGCCCATTAAAAGAGTGACACTATTCCCAATGAGCACACCGAAAATAATGCCCACAATACCGCCCATTAAACTGATAAATATAGCTTCCGTTAAAAATTGAATGAGGATAACCCGTTTGGTTGCTCCTAAAGCTTTTGAAATACCAACTTCCCGGGTACGTTCCGTAACTGAAACCAACATGATATTCATGAGGCCAATGGCAGCACCAAGGAGGGTGATTACCCCAATAACCACGGCGGCTAAGCGCAAATAAAGGGTGTTTTCTTTAATGACATCAATTAAACTGTCGCTTCGTTGAATCTCAAAATCATTGTCATCCCAGGTGCGAAGTTTTCTTATATTCCTTAATAAACCTGTGGCTACGGCAATACCATAGTCAATTTGAGTAGGTTCGTTAACAGCCACTAAAATTTTATAATTTGAATTGGCATTAGCATAGTATTTTTTACCTGTTGCCAGAGGAATAATCACTCGGCGGTCTTCATTTCCACCCATGGCTGAACCTTTAGATGCCAGAATACCGATTACTTTTATTTTTAGTTTCCCTATAGATATGATTTTATTAAAGGCTTTTTCTGGTTTCCCGTCGAAAAGAAGATTCACGATATCAGCGCCAATGACTCCTATGGGTAAACCGTCTAAGGCTTCTGATGCTGAAAAATTCCGACCTATAGCCACATCAAATCCTTTTGCCTCAAGATAATTTTCATTTACGGCATAAATAGCTACGTTGGGATTGGTTTTAATTTCACCAAAACCTACAGCAGCATTACCTGTGCAGTTAAAAGAAATAGAGGTTTCCGCGGGAAAAATAAACCGCTCTTTAAAATCAACGGCTTCTCTATAAGTAAAAATCTTACCTCTTTTTTCAACAAAACCCCCTCTTCTTCCTCTTGCTCCGTCCGAGGATAGCGGGTCAATTTCAAATACATTGGCACCAAGATCTGAAAAACTATCGTTCAATGAATAAATGGTGCTGTCAATAGCTGTTAAAATACCTACTAAAGCCATGATGCCAAAGGCGATAATCATCAAGGTTAAAATAGCACGCAATAAATTTGCTCGGATAGACCGAAGGGCTAAACGAATATTTTCAAGTAGATTCATTTATATACTAATTAATTCGAACGCAATATAAGCATAAGAAGGTTGGGACTGCACTTAAATTAGATAAATAGGGTTATTCCTTAGATAGATAAATGTATTTTGTCCTTGCATCCCCGATGGACTTACCTATATTTGTTGAAAAAATGTTTCGCTCAATCCTGATATCCTTCCTTTTTACGCTTGTTTTTTCATGCTCCCAAAAGGGGGAAGTGAATAATCAACCAAATTCCTCTTTTTTTTCTATGATAGATTTTATGGAGGAAGAGAAAAATTGGATGGTAAATAACAAAATATCTTTAACTAAAACTTTATCGTTAAACGGAGAAACGGATACCTTATATATAGATCAGCCAAATTTTGCATCGGAATTGGATGTATTCATAAAATCTGATATTAACAGACCGTCACTATCTGACAAATATATTGTAGATTCTATTTTCAGTTCAGGTAAGTTATATAAAATTACCTACACAGCTAAAGATGAAAAGGTAAATACAAGAAAGCTCAGCATTCAATTTGATAGTCATAATAAAGTGGTACTTATTGACATCAGATTGTTTAACGGTAGTCCGATTACTAAGAATGTTCAGCACCTTATATATAGGCCTAAGGCTGGATATGTTATAAAGGACGATCAGTATTTTATGGGAAATAAGGACGAAATAATGGTAGAAGGCTCTTTTAAACAAAAAAGGAGATAGTCATACTATCTCCCCGTGTTCAACAGTGTAAAGGGTAATCTAAAAAAATTTTTAAGTTGAAAACGGGAGCAATTATTGATGACGTAAATATATATTAAACTTAGTTAGTATTTGTATTTTTTTTAAAAAAAAAGAGGCAGCGCTAATAAAAATGCACTACCTCCGCCCTAACCAAATAAAACCAAATTATTTTAAAGCATTTTACTGCGCATTGTGATAGTAGCAAATAAATATTGCTAATTTTAAAAATATTTCATAAAAATAGTAATTTGTTTGAATTTTTACAAATTTTATAAAGGACAAAAGAATTGGGACGATTTTTTTAAAATGGCATTACCATAGAATAGTTTTTAATTACTCTTTTTCCCAAATTAAAATTTTTGTAGAAAGGGAATCAAGAAATTATTTTTTTTATCATAGAAAGTAAAAACTTTTTATTTTTTAAATTAAACGTTAAAACGATTGATTATGAAAAAAATAGGGACACTATTTTTATTTTTAATTATTTCCTTTTTGGGGCTAAATGCTCAGGCACCAAAAGCAAATAATGAGGACGCTTTTTTTATCCGGAAAATATATGATGAAGCCTTGACTAGCAATGTTTCGTATGAATGGTTGACCTTCCTTTGTAAAAAAATAGGGGCACGTATCAGTGGTAGCCCTCAGGCCGCCGCCGCTGTAAATTATACAAGACAGATACTTGACACACTCGCTTTAGATAGTGTTTGGCTGCAACCTGTTATGGTTCCACATTGGGACAGAGGGGATAAGGAGGTAGTTCGTATCGTCGGATCAAAAAGTCAGGGTGACATTACTTTACGTGCGCTTTCATTAGGAAATTCTATAGGAACTGGCCCGGCAGGACTCACCGCTGAAGTGCTGGAGGTGAAGAGTCTGGATGAATTAGACCAATTAGGGAGCAGTCAAATTACAAATAAAATTGTCTTTTTTAACAGACCTATGGACCCAAGACCGCTTAATACTTTTAATGCTTATGGTTCAGCAGCTGATCAGCGTGGTTCTGGAGCAGCCAGAGCAGCAAAATATGGTGCAGCAGCCGTTTTGGTGCGTTCTTTAACTAACCAGCTTGACGCTCATCCTCATACAGGCGGAATGACTTACCAACCTGGGATTCCGCAAATTCCAGCCTTGGGCATCAGTACCTTAGATGCTGAGATTTTAAGTGATTTACTTAAAAAAGAAAGCGTTAATGTCTATATCAGAAATACAAGTCGCATGCTCTCCGATAAATTATCTTATAATGTCATCGGGGAAATAAAGGGGACAGAATATCCAGATCAGGTCATCGTAGTAAGCGGACATCTCGATTCATGGGACGTTGGTGAGGGAGCACACGACGATGGTACCGGTTGCGTTCAGTCTATGGAGGTTTTACGTCTTTTCAAGAAATTGGGGTACAAACCTAAAAGAACTATTCGCTGCGTATTATTTATGAATGAAGAAAATGGCCTGCGAGGGGGTCGGGAATATGCAGCGCAAGCTCTATTAGCCAAGGAAAAGCATTTTGCGGCTATAGAATCTGATAGAGGTGGATTTACCCCACGTGGATTTACTTGTGAAAGTTCAAATCCTGATTTTGAAAAACAGTTAAAAAGGCTAAATGAATCCTTCTTTTTATTGGAATCGTATGGTTTGTTCCTAAAACCAGGAGGTTCCGGAGCGGATATTGGGCCATTAAAACCTCAGGGCGTATTTTTGGTTGGTTTTGAACCTGATTCACAACGGTATTTCGATTTTCACCATACAGCTACCGATGTTCTCGAAGCGGTAAATCCCAGAGAATTAAAATTAGGTTCAGCTTCAATGGCCAGTTTAATATTTTTAATGGATAAATTTGGCCTTTAAAATAAATTTATGCTGGACGAAAACTTAGTTGAAGTAGGGAATCTTTGGTTTAAACCAATTATTTCTGAAGAGGTTATAAAAGATAAGGTGAATGAAATGGGTATTCTCCTCGGAAAAGAACTCAATGGCAAAAATCCAATCCTTATTGGCGTCCTGAATGGTTGTTTCATTTTTATGGCAGATTTGGTTAGGGCGATGAATATCCCTTGCGAAATTGCCTTTTTAAGAATGAAATCATACGAAGGAACAGTCTCTTCAGGAAAAATGGATGTGGTGCTACCGCCTGATGTTTCCTTTGAAGGTAGAACCGTTTTATTGGTTGAAGATATTGTTGATTCAGGAAAAACGCTGGCCTATTTATATGATATGCTATATGAAGCTAAAGTTTTGTCGGTTACTTCCGTGGCTTTACTTTATAAACCGCTGGCAATTAAATATCCAATTCAACCTGATCATCATTGCTTCTCTATAACCAATGAATTTGTCATAGGATATGGACTTGATTATAATGAACAGGGGCGACAATTAAGTCACCTATATCAACTTACAGAAAAACCAATAATATGATCGATTTGGAATGGCTGACCACTCAGGTAGCCGGATTAGTGAGAGAAACAGGTGTTTTTATTGCTGCGGAATTAGGTAAAGTGGCTAATGACCAGATTGAAACAAAAGATAAAAATAGCCTGGTCAGTTATGTGGATAAGACTGCAGAACAAATGTTGGTGAAGGGATTGAAACCGTTGCTACCTGGTGCATCTTTTATGACGGAGGAAGAAACAGATCAAGCGCAAAAAACGAGTTCGGCATATACCTGGATTATTGATCCTTTAGACGGAACCACTAATTTTTTACACCAATTGCCCTGTTTTGCCATTAGTGTTGCCCTGGCTTATAACAATGAAATTCAGATAGGGGTGGTTTTAGAGATTAACAGGGGAGAACTTTTTAAAGCATGGAAAGGTGGGGGAGCGTACTTGAATAATAACCCAATCCGAGTAAGCAATACCCATAAACTGGAAGATGCTTTGATAGCTACCGGATTTCCATATATCGATTTTTCTCATTTTGATGTTTATCTGCCCGTTTTTAACCATTTGTTGCGGAATTGCAGAGGTATCAGAAGATGGGGTGCTGCAGCGGTCGATTTGGTTTACGTTGCTTGCGGTAGGTTCGATGGTTTTTTTGAAGGCTCACTCAATGCCTGGGATGTCGCCGCGGGCTTATTGATCGTTGAAGAAGCCGGAGGTTCAAGTTGCGATTTTAATGGTGGGAATGCACAATGGTTTGGTGGTAAAGTGATTGCGGGAAACAAGCACATAAATCAAGAGCTAAAAAACTTATTCCTAACTATTCCACCACAACCTTAGGGGCTATTTCTTGTTTATAGCACAAACAAAATACAATGAAAATAGCTGCTTTTAGAAAGGCTCATTTCAATGCGGCGCATCGGTTACATAATCCAGGTTGGTCCGATGAGCAAAATATAAAAATGTTTGGCTTGTGCAATAATCCTTACTATCATGGGCATAATTATGACCTGGAAGTAAAGATTGTGGGCGAAATCGATCCTCAAACTGGCTATTTAATAGATTTAAAGTATTTGAAAGATCTGATTAAAGAAGAAATTGAGGATCGGTTCGATCATAAAAATCTTAATCTGGAATGTCCTGAATTTAAGGATTTAAATCCGACGGCAGAAAATATTTGTGTCGTTATCTGGCATATTTTAAGAGCAAAAATGGAATTAAAATATGATATCGTGGTTCGTTTGTACGAAACCCCACGGAATTATGTAGAATACCCGGCATAAAATCTGTTGTTTTCAAAAGTTAAAGTTATTTGTATGAATAAGCGTACTCATTTCTTGATTTTGGCGATGCTTTTAGTGTTTGTTTCAGGCTGCGCTGAAAAAATCGAAGTTGTTTTTCCTGTTAATGCCTACGAATATGGATTTTTCTCAGGTTTATGGCATGGCTTTATTGCTCCCTTCTCTTTAATAGGGATGTTTTTTGACATGGATGTAGTCGTATTTGCCACTAAAAATACAGGGCTTTCTTATGGGTTAGGTTTCTTGATTGGTTCGGGAGGTTGGGGAATATTGGCCTCGAACGCCCGAAAAAGAAAGGATTGACAATCATCCATTGTGGTCAATTTTATAAGTTTTAGTTCTTTTTGGCTATAAAAATATAATTTAAGGACGATGTGGTTAATGACAGGTGTTAAAATAATTATTTGAATAGTTTATGCCTTTTTGTTATTTACCATTAATTCCAATACCTAAGCCAAACAAAACAGCTACAAAAGTGATGTGAATAATGATAACTGCTTTTTGCCAGAAGGGTCTTTCCATCCATTTTTGGTCCGGGTTAAATGGGTCAAATGCCAGGGCAATACCTAATGACGAAGCGGTTTGCAAATAATCTGTTGAAAAAAAGACTTGATACAAGCCTATGAGCAAAAAGCCGATGTAGAGAAATTTATTGAATGATGTCTTCATTTTTTGTGACAAATATAGGTATTAAAATTTTCCAGATAGAATACCTAAGAGCCATTTTCAAAAATAGGGTAGGATAGTCTAAAAAAATACCTTATATTGTGAAACACATATATAACTATTATCATGACAGAGTCTCATCCCTGGTTGAAAAATTATCCTGCCGGCATTCCCGCTAATATTAATCCTGATGTATTTCCTAATCTAAATGAACTGATTATCGTTGCTTTACATAGGTACGGAAATAAAACAGCCTTTTCTTGCATGGATAAAAAGTTAACCTTTAATCAGGTTAATAAATATGCCGATCATTTTGCTGCCTTTTTGCTTGGCAAGGGGCTTCAACCGGGAGATCGGATTGCCATCATGATGCCTAATCTCTTGCAATATCCCATTGCTTTATTCGGTGCTATTCGAGCCGGGTTAGTTGTTGTGAATACCAATCCGTTGTACACGCCAAGGGAAATGCAATATCAATTTGCCGATTCGGGGGCAAGGGCCATAGTTATTGTTGAAAACTTTGCGTCGAACTTGCAAAAAATTATAGGTGAGACTTCCATTGAACTGGTCATAAAAACCAGTATTGGCGAAATGCTCGGTTTCCCAAAGGCACAAATCGTAGATTTTGTCATTAAAAATCTAAAGAAAATGGTACCGGCATATCATTTGCCCAATGCCATATCATTTTCAAAAGCATTGGCAGAAGGAAGCCATTTTCCAAAACCCGATATTCACCCACTTCCCGAGGACACCGTACTTTTACAATATACAGGGGGAACCACTGGGGTGTCAAAAGGAGCAATGCTGACGCATAGAAATTTGGTAGCTAATGTGTTGCAAAATAGAGCCATCATGCAGCCCTTCCTGTCGGAAGGTGTTGAAGTAGCGCTATGTGCTTTACCGTTATATCATATTTTTGCTTTTACGGTCAATTGCTTATCAATGCTTCAGTTTGGCGCTCATTCGGTATTGGTTACCAATCCGAGAGATATCAATGGTTTAATTAAAACGATAAAAGATAATCCGCCCAGTTTAATTACTGGCATTAATACCTTATTTAATGCCTTGTTACAGCAAGATGACTTTGTAAAATTAGATTTTTCGAAGTTAAAAGCTACCGTTGGAGGTGGTATGGCGGTTCAAAATCCGGTAGCTGTTGCCTGGGAGAAAATAACGGGTTGTTATCTGGCTCAGGGATATGGATTGACCGAAACATCCCCCACTTTGTCTGTCAACCCTATTGATGGCAATGGGAAATTGGGAAGTATAGGATTGCCATTACCTTCTACGAGCATGAGAATTGTTGACGATAGTGGGAAAGTGCTGGAGCCGGGAGAAATTGGGGAAATTCAGGCTTCGGGCCCTCAGATTATGAAAGGTTATTATAATCAGCCAGAGGAAACGGCGGTTTCGTTGAAAGATGGCTGGTTTTCAACTGGAGATTTGGGCTACATGGAACCTGACGGATTTTTCAGAATCGTAGATCGTAAGAAGGACATGATTCTCGTTTCGGGTTTTAATGTTTATCCCAATGAAATTGAAGAGGTTCTCGTTTCTCATCCCGACGTGTTAGAAGCTGCGGTAGTAGGCATGCAAGACGGTAAATCGGGGGAAGCGGTAAAAGCTTTTGTCGTGTTAAAAAACAAGGGAACCCATAAAAAGGAATTATTAGCGTATTGCAGGGAAAATTTAACGGCTTATAAAATACCGAAAGAGATTGTTTTTAAAGATGAATTACCTAAGACCAATGTTGGAAAAATACTTAGGAGGGAGCTGAAATCGGAGTAATTAAATAGTAGTTAGCGTCTCCATTCAGTCTGAAAAACTTCGTCCGTTATCTCTAGCCTGTTTTTTGCTACTTTATATATGGGGCTAATAGGCCTTTGTGATAGCAAAGGATAAA
>Ga0247837_1000988_pt1 | contig 61217 bp, 46 predicted proteins | sample LaCtaG_2_FD_187115 | JGI IMG/M metagenome (GOLD analysis project Ga0247837, IMG submission 187115) | Freshwater microbial communities from meromictic Lake La Cruz, Castile-La Mancha, Spain - LaCruzMarch2015_14.5m | ecosystem: Environmental > Aquatic > Freshwater > Lake | place: Spain: Castile-La... | reverse complement strand
TTAGACTATCGTTGCAGACGTGTAGATATTAAAACTGAGCAAGTAGTAAAACAGACATCCGATCACTAAGAGCGTTTTCAACACTGTTTCTGAGTCTTTGAAGAGGTTTATCAAGGGCAGACCCACCATCACAGGGATGAGCACCAATGAACTGCATTCCGCTATACAGTGCACTCTGCACACACACCATTACAATATATGCATAAGTCATCGTCGTGCCTATTTCTGCAGGGTGAAATGCCAGTCCTCCGTGCTCTTTATCCGACCAGGACCACAGAGGGTAAGTCTCTGCGAAGTCTGTGTTGCAGAACACCTGCAGGGAGTACATCACAAACACCCCTTTCACACTTCTGGAACGCAGGAAAGACAGTGATTCTCTATCAGTGGATTCGACTTTGATCTTCTTGATATCGGGGTTTGGGAGAGTTTCTTTGAAGCCGAAAATAACTCCGAGGAGAGCAATCAAGGCTATTCCCGCGCAGAACAGATTAGGCAGGGGTAGGGAAAGTCGACCAGCAGGCCACTCTCCACTAACCCTGATTGGTCAGGGTGTGCGAGAAGCCTGCGACTTGTCCATAGTACCATCCTAGTGCATAGCAGGAGGTGGCCTTCGCCTGGAGCGACTTGGGCGTGACCTCGGACGCACACGTTTTGCACGTAGAACCTAATGAGCAAAGCAGTCCCTCGACGAATAACGCCAAGGCAGCAACAATGAAGTTGGGGGCGAAGCCAAAGGCCAGACTGCCCACCACAATGCTGGCCAGGGACACTACGAGAGTCGGCTTGCGGCCCTGAGTGTCAGCTACCCAGCCCCAAAAGCTCGCTCCAATAGCTCTTCCAATCATTGTTCCGCCACTCAAATATCCCACGTAGTACCCTGTAGCACTGCGGTCATCGGTTAGACCGAAGTCCATGACCATGTTGCTTGCGTAGGGGTACATAGACTGAGTGGGAGTTACTGAGATGGACAGGCAGTTTGCGAGGTTGCACAGGGTGAAGATAGCGAGCTTTTTCAGGTCTGCTGGGATTTCCTTATCCCGCATTCAACACTTCCGCGGTAACTTTACAAAGGAGAAAATTTCCCAATCACTCGACCAGACCTAAGAACTAACAGTTCTGTATAAGCAAAACAGTCATACTTTCTAGATCCTTGCCAAGGGAGCAGTCTGTCCACTCCAATCCATTGTTTGTAATTTTATCATTGTTAGCAGTTCTGCTTTCGCCGTACAGACGGAAGACTTAACTGAGGCAGGGCCTATTTCTACGATAAATTAGGGCTTGGAGTCACTGCTTAGTTCGATTTCCCTCGCAGAAGCTCTGAGCACGGGACTGTACTCCGCACTTTTGGGCATTTCCAGCGACTTGGGCAGTGACTGAGCCAAAACAGCCTCCACTCCCATGCCTACTGCCAGCAGCACGAAGACAAAGTGGTAGTCGAAAGGGAACACCCGTCCTTTCTGAGAGGTGAAAGCGAACAAGTTGCCAATGAGTAGCGGAGTGAAGCCCTTTACTATATACCCCACTGCCATTTGATAGCCATTCACCTTCGCCCGGTCCTGCTGCAGCACAGAGTTGTTCGTCAGTACGAAGACTGAGGTAAATATGTTGAAGCCCAAGAGGTAGTATAGGAGACAGCCCAGCACTAAGGCAGCTTTAAGCATCCACTGTGTGTCTCTAAGCAATCCAATGAACGGTAGTCCTAACAGTACAGGAATGATGGCTATGGAACTCGCTTTTATCACTCCGATCAGTCCAAGCCACTTGACCATCCGACTATACAGGACACTTTGCACGCATATCATTGCTATATAGGAGATTGTGAGCGTTCCGCCAATTTCTTGAGGGTCGAAATTGAGTCCGCCCTTGTCCTTGCTGGACCAACACCACAGCGGGTAGGTCTCTACGAAACCAGTGTTGCAGAACACGTGAATAGCATACATACAGACCATTGAGCAGATGTTTGCTGAGCGGAAGACTGCGAAGGGGCGGGAGGGAGTGGACAGGGAGACGGTGGAGGAATCAGCAGGCTTGAAGGGGGGAAGGGTCTCTTTGAAAAAGAAAATGACCCCAATTAAGGCTACAAAGCCTATCACTGAGCATATAAAATTGGGTAAAAGGTAGGGAAATCGAGCGAAAATTCCACCAGATACAATGCCAGTTTTCTCAGGATGAACCAAAAGTCCCCCCACCGAATAGCCAGCGATTTGCCCGTAGTACCAACCCAGGGTATAGCAAGACATAGCTTTGGCTTGCAACGCAGGGGGAGTGACCTCAGACACACTGGTTTTACAGACCACGGCGAGGGTGCAAAACAGTCCTGCGAGAAACAGTGAGGCCGCAGCTACTGCGAAACTAGGCGCTAGGCCGAAAGCCAGACTGCCCACCACAATGCTCACTAGCGAAATCAGTAGCGTAGGCTTTCGACCGTACCTATCCGCTGCATACCCCCAGAACGGCGCCCCAATAGCTCTCCCCAGCATAATACCTCCACATAGGAAGCCTGCATAGTACCCTGTAGCACTTCGATCCTCGGTCAGACCGAAGTCCATGACCATGTTGCTTGCATAGGGGTACATAGACTGAGTGGGAGTTACTGAGATGGACAGGCCGTTGGCTAGGTTGCACAGGGTGAAGAGAAAGAGCTGACCATAGGGAAGCCGCTCTTCCATTTCTATGATCGACGGACCTATTTAGAGGCCTAACTGGGCTTTGATGAGGTCGAAGTAGCGACTTGGGTCGAGTTTGTTGGATTTGAGCACTCGATTGGCTTTGCGGGCGATGACTTCCCACTCTTCAGCCTGTTGGTGGAACTTGGAAGTGAGTAGGACCAGTACACACAGAGTAGTCCACAGGTCTTTGGCCTGCTCTCCCAGGGCCGCTACTTCCTCTGGCAGAGCACACTGCAGCAGCAGGTCTGGGAAGTGGGTGCTCAGCCATAGACCTGAGACTTCTTGCTGGGAGACTAGAGCCACTAGGGAAGCTGCTAGGGCACTGGTGGAGGGCTGTGGCACTGCAGAAGGGGTAGGAGTGTTTGCTGAAATTGCCTGGCTTGAACTCGAACCTCTGCTTTCTAAATAGTCGTAGCAGTCCTCTTCCATCTCAGCATCTTCTTCATCTCCCAGACATGCACTCATCATCATCATCGTATCAGGTGCATCACAACAGCAGCAAATTTCCTCCATCATAGGCATACTCATAGGCATACTCGAAGCATATGAGACCCCCCCATAAGAGTTCGAAGACGACCCTGACTGTTTTCTGGCCAGTGGCATTGCCACATAAGCACTCTGCAGCTGGCCAACCACTGCTTCCGAGTTGGATTGCACGCAGATGTAGGCTGTGAACTCGCTTGTTACGCCGTATTTCCTGGACAAGTCGCTAATTCGCGTGTGGTCGACTGATTTGCTGGTGTGATATGCAGCGGTTAGTTCCTTGATAGCGGCTTTGGCCCACAGTAGCGACAGCTCCATGCCTTCTTCTGCATCACTGCCCTCCAAACTCACTTGAAAAGTCACATTTTCCCCAGAAACAGTATTAATACCGCTTAAATTGGCCAATCCTGAGGGCAGTTTACTGCCGAAACTAGCAAATACGTGGATAATCTCCCCGAAGTAACACACAGGCAAAAAGGCATTGCCTGGGTACTGCTCAGGCCCTGTGGGCGACCACTGCACCTGTAGGCCCGACAAAGCAGGCAAAAGTGCCTTTTTCAGTACTGAAATCACCTTCTTTTTGATATCCGCAGGGTCCAATATGAACTCCGCGCAGCCTTTCGCAGCCTCCGCAGCCTGCAGTATCAAACTCCGGTCCACCCCAGACCCAATCCCAAACGCATGCACTCGCACCTGTTTCGAATGTGCACCAATGCAGGAAATAACAGCCTCCCGGTCCTCCACTTCCCCATCCGTCAGGAGATATAAAGCCCTGGGCAGAGCCGAATTTCCACTTTCCGCATACACAGCCTGGAGAGGCTGGAGGATGCTGGTGCCGCCCATGTCTGCAGTGAAGGTCGACAGAAGGGAAATGGCTTGGTTGATGTTGGGGGAAGACACAGGGACGGAGGTAGGGAACAGCTTGCTGTAGCTCGAGCCGAAACTGACTACGTTGAAAAAGGACCCTTCGGAGAGGGATTTCAGGAAGAAGACTGCGGCTTCTTTCGCCATGTTGATAGAAGCGCCCTCCATAGAGCCACTCCGGTCTATGATAAGCACGAAATCACCCCTTCCTTCTATATCAGCAATGGACTGGTCTGCAGCCAGTAGCGGCGGAATGAAGCTGAGAGCGCCTACGTACTCGCCCAGTGGAGACTTCTGCACTCTAATCACAGGCTTGATGGTTTCTTCAGTTTGGAAGGCCATTTGGATGTCTTGGAACTCTCCCAGGGACTGGAGCTGGACGGAGGCGTGGAGACGGGTGTCGTTGAGAGTGGTTGAAAGGGAGTTGGAGGCTGAAAATACGCCTACAATGGGGGAAGATTGGACTATTGAGATGTCGATAGCCAGTTTTTCGTGTCTTTCCGCGACTTCCAAAGCAGCGAATTGACTGCAAGACATTACTCCCTGTGCCCAATCTGGTATTAGCCAGGCCGGAATCGTAGCTAGCCACTGATTTCCCTCACATTGCAGCGGCGACACCAAGCTCACTGCCACTTCCAACCCCACTCCCACCCCCAAGTTCCCAATATTCAGCCTCAACTCCTCCTTCTCACTTTCCTCCCCATACACTGCTGTGCTCCCAGCACTGATAGCATCTGAATAGCGCTCTTTCGCCTGGTCCTTGTCTTCCACCTGCGCAGTCAGCACGCGGCCGTCATCAGTGGTGATGGTGAGGTTGTGAAGAACTGTAGAGTTGGGCATGGGTAGAGTGAACAGACACTCTATAGGGGAAGGAGTGGTGTTGAGGAAGCGCTGAGAGGCCTTTATCACTTGCGTTGCTCCGTGGACTGCGCAGTGGAGAGATACGGAGTAGACCGGAATGGGGATTGAGGCACTGCTCAGCATTTATAAGATAGAGGAAATGGCTACATGGAGATGTAGTCTTTTGCACGCTGGAAATGCAGCTGTTAGGCTACAGGGTGTAATCCCTATTCACTCCCAACTTCCTAGTTTACTAATACACAAGGTAAAGTTAGCTCTTGCGAAACTCGCGAACTGTGCAAAAGAAGCCAAAAGCCGAAGTCCCGACCTGCAACAGAAAGTTGAGCAGCCACAGCAGCGCTCCTGTGCTTAACTTGAAGTCCACAGTGCGGTCCGCAGGGCACAAATCAGCGTTATTGGTGGACTTATAGGCTGCGAAGTTAGCCACTGACAGGTATATAATAGCGCCTAAGAGGAAGGAGAGGGCGGGGGATAGGACCAGCGCCTTCATTAGGTCTGCGTGGTAGGCGCGGTTGAAGAGCTTAACGAAGTGCAGCACTGTGGCAATAGTCCCCAGCATCACTGAATACAGCATAAAGAAGAGCATCACTCCTCCCGCGTGCACCAAATTTTCCAAGTTGTCGCAGAACTCTGGACAATAGAGATTGGCAGTGGATCTGAACTCAGGCCCCTGGTCGCATATCAGATACCGCAAGTAGTCGATATTCTGCTTGAAGGTAGACTCCACCACTGCGATGTTGTCGGCACTTTGGACTCCGAATTGGAACCAGCAGTAGCGGAACCAGTCTCTGTAGTTAATGCAAGCGAAGGTGAATATGATGGAAGCAGCTTGCAGAGAGATGTAAATGCGCAGTAGCCAGGTAGTGCGGCGGTGAGTGGGACTGCGGAAGGAAGGGGAGGACGGGGCTAGACTCGGCTCAGTGACAATAGAGTCGTTAGGACTGGGGAGAAGAGGCTCGGAAGTAGCTTCTTTGGCCATTATGGAGTCCACCTCGTCCCAATGATGTAGTTGCACAGGGACCTATTAGCTCTATGCCATGTAAGCAGGAAATGCCGCGCCCTAGTAAAATGCTGGGCAGACTGCTGGAATTGTGCAGGTCCGAAGCACTGCTGTGTGTGTCCTGCTGCAACTTCCTCTACCAGATTTCCGCCCTTTCAGTGCTCTACACCTGTCCGGAAAGGCCACATTTGTACTACCTGGCGTCTGCACTGTATGTCATGGCTTGGAGTCTCTACTTCATCTGGAGGACCACCACGACAGGCAGTCCGGAGGCCGATATATTGGGGTTATTGGTATTGACGCTGGTAGGAAATGGCAACACTGTGGCTGTTTACTTCTCCAGCAGGACTGACCTTGCCTATGCGACTTTCGTCCTATTGCCGCTATTCCAAATCCTCATCTTTCTATATAGTCGTCCAGCCTTTTTCTACATTCGGCATCTCACTACTGAAAAATCCGCCCCCCTTCTGCTGACCCTCATCAAGCTGGACCTAGTCTTCGGCTCCTGTCTCTACTGTGACCTGCTCTATTACGTGTTTGAAAGCTGGCGAAGTGCAGTGGTGCCAGTCTGCAGCTCGGTTTCCGTAGCAATGCTATGTTTAGTGGTCCAGTCCTTGTGGGGATGGAAGGCAGCCTGCAGCCAGCGTCCTAAGGAAATTACCTATTTTGTATTGTCGATTCCGGCTGCTATTGGTGTGAAGTTGTTTTTCTTCCTAATGATTTCCCTAACACCTGGGAATCCCGCTCAAACTCTCCTATATATCCACACAGTTATCACTGGTAGGACTTATGTAGCTAGCACGGATGTGTTTGTTTTGCTATTCATTGGGCTCGTTTCTGTTCTTCTTGAGCGGCACTTGCGTTTGTCCGCTCTTCGCGCGTTGCACGAATTGACGCTAGTTCCTAAATATCATACGTTGGAATAGGAAAGCAGTCTCTGTGGCATTATCCTAAAGTCGTATAGACCGCTGGATTTCATCCTCTTTCTCGTATTTCAGCAGAAATCATTGTAATTATTGTGGCTCAGTAGGATGAGAAACTAAGTGGCTTGTTTGATACTGCTGTATATATGAGTTGCATGGATATTAAGAGCAGAATTGCTGCCTGTCATCTGCACAAGCTGGAATCACTGAGTGCTAGGAATGAGGCCACTGTCTAGACATTCTCATATGCTGCCGCAGCCTTTGGCCAATTTCGTATATAGAAGAGTGAGTCCTTCTTTCTGACAAGCAGACTAAATCCACAGGTAAGCAGGTGGCAGTTAGGCCCAAGTAGTTAGGCTGCGGATGTAAAATGGACGAGTTGGACGATTTGACCTGGCCCTCCGCCTGCGCCTATATGTGTGAAGTTTACAACTACTCCCACAACCTCCAGAAGTCCAGACACCTCGACCCAGAGCTGATCGAGCGCATGCAGTACCCCACTATCAGTCCGTTACCAATGGTGGTCAAGCCTGCCCCCGCACTCCCTAGCCGCGGCAGGCGGGAGCGAAGACCTGTGAAGGCCAAAAGTCCCCACAGCTTGGTGGCGATGGTGCAGGGAGTGACTCCAGTGGTCTGCCGCTTATCCAGGGACACGTTGGTTCTGATGCATTTGCATAGTTTCCTCTGCCATTCCGAAGTGATTGGATGGCTGGGAGGCAGTGTGGATGGGGATAAAGTCACGGTGGCTTGTTCCTTCCCTGTGAAGGCCTACAGTCACACTGAAAACCCCAATATAAACGTGGAGATGAACATTGAAGACGCCTTTGCAGTGAAGGAGGAAATGCAGCGACAGGGACTGGGTATTGTGGGCTGGTACCACTCCCACCCGACCTTCGAAAACACCCCTTCCATTTTAGACATTGAAAACCAACAAAGTCACCAGCGGGCCTGCGAAGGCCGCTTTATAGGCGCAATTGTGAGTCCTTATTGGTGCAGCAGCGGCGTTGTGATGCTGCCCAGTTTATGCGCTTTCACAGTGGAAGAAGACAGTGAGCACTTTTCGACCTACGAACACCACCCGGCCTGTGAAGTCCGGCATGAGATGTACGGAGAAGCTAATGGTGCACTGCTACTAACGAAGGCAAAGGAACTGATAGTGGCCTATGCCACACATCCAAGGAGGGTGAATTTCAAGGCGCCCTGGAAGCGCGGGCTTACACATGAGGAGAAGTTCCGGCAAGGACTGGTTGAGCTGGTTTCCTGTGACTTTGCGGAGGCAGTGCTAGCTGCTTTGCATGAAGTTTGGCCGGAGGACCCGGAGCCGCAGAAGTCGAAACGACCCAAGACTCATAGGTCCTAGTGCCTTTCATAATATGGAGGAGGCTAAAGTCCCAGCGCCCACTTCCTACGCTGAGCAAATGACCACCAGTCTCTCCGAAATCCAACAGCAAGAAACCGCCTCTCTCTCCCGCGACCCTAGCATTTCCAGACCCGACACCGCCCGAGCCGTCCTGCTCTGTCTGGAAAAGCTCCAGCAGTTACTACTCACCCTGCAGAAACAGTCCCAAGAAGTGCAGGAAGGCTGTTACTGGGTGGTGCTCAATGTAAGTCAAGAGATGATGGTGTACTGCCGACAATTGCGCCGAGCAGGGTTTTTGAAGGAAATCACCCGGTACTTGGCAGGGGCGAGTTTAGCGATGGAGACTAATATAGTGGCGGCTTCGACGAGGTATATGGACTGGAGACTTAATGTGTATCGGGAGTTGGCGGAAGTGTATGAGGAAATGGGGGCGCTCAAGGCCGCTACGAAGGTAGTCGCGCACTCTGTGAGGCAGTTGCAGACTATGAAGGAGTTCGAAGAAGCGGAGTTGCCAGTGCCGGAAAGCGTCAAAATCACGCTGGAAAAGGGCTTCTGGGACATGCGAGCGTTGGAGCTGAAATACGGGTTAATGACCGGAGCGTTAAACCCAGACCAGTGGAAGAAGCGTCTAGACGAGGTCTATGGCACAGCAGATAAAACCTCTCGACTTATATACGCTATGACCAGTTTGAGCATTCAGAAATTCGGACAAAGTCGGATTCTGCAGCAACAAGGCTTCAGCATCCCTTGGAAACCGCTGATTCTCACCTATATTATAGAAATGGCGGCGCCGGATATCAAGACTGTGTGTCAGTCCCTCCAGGAAATGGAGGAAAAGAAACAAAGAGACGCGTCTTTCTTCGAAGCAAGCACAAGGAAGCAAAATATCAGTGTCGAGGAACACGTAAGTCTGGAAAACCCTGAGGACGAGCCCAATTTGCAAGATCTGCTGGCAGCCAATAGAGCTGCGGACGCGAAAATGATTAAAGAAAAGGCGTTCAAGACCGCGATCGCCATAGTGCCGTTTGCTATTCATCTGCAGCTGTTGAGACAGTGCTATGACTGCAAACTGTGGGACCATTTCTTCAACTTGGTGGAGTGGGCTGAGGTGCGGATCAGACTGAGAAGGCTGGAAGTTCCCTTTGTGACTGATGTGGACCTGCTAGTGTCCTCAATCCAAGACCCGAAAATCCCCAAAGGATACGAACGTTTGGACGTCGACTTGAACATTGCGCACTTACGCCAGGAACTCGCCAAAATCGGGATCAGTCTAGAGCCTGGCAAAGGACCAAGGAAGATCGAAAAGAAGGAAGAAGTCAAAAAGCCGGATCCAAAGGCCAAAGGCAAACCTCCACCTAAAGAAGCGAAAAAGACGGAAGAAGTGTTCGAGGAAGAGCGAGATGTGGTGGGTCTGGTGAAGCATTCCTTTGTGTACTTGGTTGTGAAGCGTGGGAATGCCGAGGAAAGCGCTATTTCGCAACTGAGTATTGCGTTTGGAGGAGTGGACATCAGTCCTGAGGTTGTGCCTGGAGGCAAGGCAGTGGCGCTGCCAGTGGATCAGCATAGGAGGAAAGGGGAGGAGGAGACGCCTATGACCAAAGTTCCCTATTTGATGGCCTTGAAACTCGAGCACACCCACGGCAGTCACCTGCAACTCGTCACCGACATCCTGCCAATCATCTCCAAAAGTCCCAACACGCCCGTCCCTCTCGGCTACACCAAGATCCCCATTGACCTACGCCTCACTCCCATAGACCAGGAACGTTTACCCAACAACACATACGTCTTTCTCGCCTATCAGACTGAAAAAGACACTAGTATGTTAATGAAGGATTTCCGAATTATAACCGCTTTGAGGAGACTGGAGCAGAACAAGTCCACAGCGGAGAGCATTGCACCTGTGGACCAGTTGCTGGCTGTAGGCTGGGATGTGGACCTATTGGCCTACTTAGCGCAGGTCATTAGAGAGGAAATCAGAGGCGGGGAGGGGGAGGAATACGCACAGGAGCGGCAGGACTTGTTGACTGATGTAGCACTCAAAATGTGGGCGGATTTCGTGAATCCAGTGCTGCAGGCGAAAGCCAAGTGTGACGGACGGGGACTGTTCGGAGAGATCTCGGAGGCGGCATATGCCTCAGTGCAGCAGCGCTGGGGGGAAATCGAGTCTCCATTGCGAGCTGCCTTAGACTCAGCTCTCAGAGTGCTGACGCTGAAGTCAGACCTCGGCGACCCTTTAACCGTGCTCAACCTCGGCCTGACCTTCTCCCACCTCTCAGAAGCAGCAGGTGAGTACAGAGCCGCAGTGCAGACCTTGCGCAGACTACAAGGGGAAGTAGTGAAGGTCCGAGAGGCTTGGATGACCAGAGGCGTGGAGGCCCGCAGAGACTTCGACCTGCCACTGTGCATCACCACCTCTCCTATCCGAGTAGCTGCCCTGAGGAAGGAAATCAGGGCGCAATTTATGGTCTGGAAGCATGCGACTGAACGCAAATTGAGAGATCTGGCCAGGAAAAAGCCACTCGATGAGGCTGAAGGAGACGAAGAGCAGTGGGAAGTGGTGAAAAGCGCTGGAGAGCGGGAACAGTTGGAGAAGGAAGAAGCCGAACATGCACTCGAGCCGGTCCTGATGGAGGAGCAAAAAGACTTGCACGCTCTGCACGTGCAAATACTCATGAATCTCTACAAGTGCGAGTTGGAACTGGAGCGGAGGAGCAACTCTGAAAGGGTAGCGACACTAAAGACCTACGCGAGTCAAGGAATCGACATAAATCCGCACAACTCCGGCATTAGTGCTTCTGTTTTCATGAAGTCAAAGCAAGGCACAGGGAAAAGTGCGAAGAAGGTGAAGGGCGATGTTCAGTCTTTGCAGCAAACACTGCAGGAAACAGGCCGATTGCCTCCCAAAAAGCCGCAACTTTCCTCCATCGAAAAGACTCTGGCGGCCGAAAACTCGAAAAACGCATACGCGCAAGCATTGCTTTACATGCAAATGGCAAAGTACAAATCCAACCCTCAGGAGCAAAAGGCGCTTTTAAAGGACTCTCTAGGCTTCATCAAGCAGGCAGAAGCCGGGGAAGAAGCCATGTGGAGAATTGCAGTGGGGAACGCTGAGCAGGTCTTAGCCGCCCAGCAGTGGAACCACAGCACTGGCGATACCCACTTGGACTACTACCCTTTCAGACTGCTGGCAGATGTGAAGGTCATTGAGCCCAGGTTAGCACCGGAAAAGCCGGTGGTGGTGGCTAGATCCATGACCACTGTTACTGTCAAAATGGTCAGTTTTAACCCGAAAGTCACGAATAAGTTTGATATTAAGAAGGCTAAGCGTTTGGCTTTATATGGGAAAGAGGCGCGGTCTGGGACTGATGTCTCCCTGACCAATGTCGACCTGGAAAACCTGAATAACAGGGTGGAAATAGACGCTGTTGTGACGATTGGCGGGCTGACTCCACACGAAGAGTACCATTTCGCTGTGGCAGCCTATGACGAACAAGGCGAATGCATAGGTGGAATAGGGGAAACTTGTGCTACAGTGACGACTCTCCTGCCTTTGCCAGTAAACATGATTTTGTGCTACTTGGCCCAGGTGGCTTATGGACTAAAGCAGTATATGCTTGCTTTGAAAGCTGCTAATATTGTCCTACAGCGGTACTCAGACGCTCGTCCAGGCTCTCAGTTGATGGGACGAAGACTGAAATTACCCGAAATCCACACTTGTTCGAAGGCGGAAATCAAGGACATCCTCCTCACTTTCACATTGTATGTGTCCGCTCTGCAGCTTTCCGACCAAGAAGCGCTCCAGCTCCAACTCCTCAGGGACCCCGACTACCACCTCGTCACTCACCTGGAAACCCAAGAAAGGACGCTGAAGTACTGCAATGTGCTGCTAATGGCTCTCGAACTAGCAGTCATGGTAGAAGATGTTGCACTCCTCAAGGACACAATTTGGAAGCTGAATGAGACTTTGTGTCCTTTGCTGGAGTTGAAAGTGGTGCAGGCGGAAACACTGCATGCTCTTTTGAAGGTGTATACCGCTCTTTGTGTGATTCCGGCAGAACTCAGTGAACCTGCAATTCGCAAAATCTGTGCTTTGGCGACTCAGCAGCTGATGAAAACGTGCATGCAGCTCAACCTTGCGCCTCTGCTTGTCAGTGTGCTCACCACAGATGTGCAGTTCCCAAGACTGCAATTGACTCCTGAGGCTATCGAGTCTGCCAGTGAGCCTGAAGCTATGGGCGTATATGAAGTTTTAGCGAGATGCGATGAAACCGCGGAAATCGCTAAGAAAATGGCGGATAAGTGGAAAGAAGCAATAGCGACTTGGACTGACCCTGCAGCCGGCACAGTGCTCAGACAAGAGGTAGACGCAGTTACCGAGGCTTTGACACTGATGAAGTCCAACCCTGACGGCGGCCTGCAGAAGCTGAACCAAGCGCCAAACGCCCACTATCTAGAGTGGTGTGTGAAAGCCGTCCGAATGCTGATGGAGAAAGGCACGGATTTGAAGGTAGTCGGACAAAGCCTCGCACTGGTGAATGTCCCACAATTACCACTGACTATGGCGTTCATACAGGAGCGAGTCGCTATGCTGCATGCAGATCAAGTGACTCAGGCAGTAGTGTCTGAAGCTCCGATCAGTACTGAGGAAAACCCACTGCACCGCTTGTGGGCGTCGGAGGTGTTCCTCCTATCCGCAACTGTGGACTTCCTGAATGCCTACAAGCCGCAAAACAACGAAGCCCATAGTTTCCTGGACATCCAGTCCATAGAAGTCGGCTTGCTGGTAAAGGAGGAACTCGAGGTGAAGCCTGTAAGTCTGGACAAGCCTTTAGAACTGCTCATGAAAAGCGCTGCAGCTGCTCGCTTGTCACAGGCCTGGGGTCAGCTGGAAAACTCCTTGCGAGTATGCACGAATGTACTGACCTGCTTCATGCCCTCTCCCCTGGCTCTTGCACAGTCAGAAGCCTGGGCCAGTATCTCCGTCCTGGCTCAGTGCTCTTTGGACTTCTTAGAAGCGAATTCCGGCTTGGACGCATATCGTTCGGGCTATCACTCCCAGAGAGTGGAGTTCGAAGGGTCTCAGCACCGGTCCTCTGCAGAGTCCCAACGCAGTGAGTCCAAGGAGGAAACCAGGGCTTGGTTCCTCTCTCGCGAAACTTTGGATATATACCTGCACGTCAACATCGTCGCTTTAGCTGTCCAATGTCTATTATGCGTCAAAAAGTGGCAAGCGCTGGTGCGCATTTGTGACCGACTCAACGCTGTCACTCAAAACCACTTCGCAGGCCCGATTCTACCCTTCAAAATCTTCGCAGAAACGACTCTATACGAAGCCGCGAAAGACGCAACTGAGCGGAAGCTTGCGGAACTGGAAGCCCGCAACCAAGAATTCGAAAGCTGGAGGTCCAACACAAAGCGGAGAAAAACCCGCCAAGCCATGCTCACAGGCGAAATCCCGCAAGAGCAGCTGGACTATGAAAGAGACGTGAAAGTCTTGAATGCGGAAATCGAGACTCGACAGACGACGGAAAACGAGTTGCGGAATAAGTTGAAAAGGAGTGAGGAGCAGTTGGAAGCTATAAAGAGAGGTGCGAATACGGCCTATGAAAGTCTGGTGCAGGCCAGGAAGCTGCTGGAGCAGTATGGGACTGAGGCCAGAGCCTTGGAGAGGGAGGCTCAGGACGGAGCCAATCGGATGAAGCGGAAGGCGCAAAAGGCCTTCGCGGGCATTGTGCTGCAAAGCTATCGCAAGGCAGTGGAGATCCTGCGGAAACGGCGGGAACGCAGTCTGCTGGCTCAGGCTTTGAATGAACTGGGCTCGCTTTGTCTAGTGGAAGGGAACTTGGAAGAGGCAGAGGCAGTTTGGAGCGACTCAGTGGATACCGTCTTCCAAAGCCTATACGTGATTTCCTCCTTTCGAAAGCTGATGGAAGAGGGTCTGTTAGCGGAGAAGTACGGAATTGTGGAATGTGTCTTGGCGGGAAACGTACTCGCGAAGCTATCCTTGCACTGCTACGAAAGCAGAGACGCACACAGAGCTCGCGAATGCTTGTTATTCGCCGCACAACTTTTCGCTGCACCGCTGCAACTGTCACTGCCGCACCCCAGTACAGCAGTGGGGTTCAAACTGTACCGCATGCAGGAATTCACTCCAAACGTTTCCTTTCTGGATGTAAATCGCGTAGTTCCGCTTGCGGATTTAGCGGTGTCGCTGGAATACGTCTCTCGCAATTTGCTGGAAAGTTACTCCTATGTGGAAATACTGCCCCTCGCTTCCTTCCTGGAAGCTCTGGCTTGTGACTACTTGCTGAGTCCTGGACTGACGGTGAAAGCTAGGAACTTGAGAGCAGCGGCGCTGAGTCAGTTGGGATATATTGACGAGTCGATTGAAACCGTGCAGAAAATTATAGCTATGAAGGATATGCCTAGTTCCATGGTTAAACGGTCGCTTGTCCGCGAGCGGGATAATGCTTTCTGGACTGCTAAAATTCACTTTACCAACTCACTTCCTCCGGAACATCCCCAGAACCAAGAAGCCGTGCAGTACCTGCTCAAGGCGGAAATCCCTATCAACCTCGCCACCATCGCCGGGTCTTTCGCATACATCGAGACTCTCTACCTCAAAGGCCTCCTCCTCTCTCGCCTCGGCCAAAGCGAAAGCCTCGAAGAAGCCGCCTCCGAGCCTCTGCGCAAACAGCTCAACTCCGAATCCGACCGAGTGCTCCGTCTCGTCCTGAAGACTCTATCCTACGAAGAAGAGTTGACACGCACACAGGAGGAGTGGAACGAAGGCCTAGGAAGGCCTGTAGAGGTCTATGTGCAGGGCAGAGCCCTGGATATACTCCCTGCGGATGCTTTAATAAGGGAGCAGATTGCGGCTTTGTTGTTCGCTGGCACTGAGGAAAATCTGACTCAGTCGGAGAGGAGGATAAATCGACTGAAGCTGATGGTGAGGGCGAGGGAAGGGATTGCGGCTGTGCGGCAGAGTGAGGGCGAGTTGACGGCTGCTGTGAAGGTGTTGAAGCAGTGCCTTGTGAACCTGCAGAAGTACTCGACTGGGCAATTAATGGTCGAAACAGGCACTGAAAAGGACTTATTCCCACAAGGTGCAGTAATCGAAGAAGCGAAGAAAGAGCCCGCAAAGAAAGCCAAAGACGCCAAAGGCAGAGCTGAAACGCCCAGTGCTGCTGTCCGCCCTACCTCCTCCGCCCTCACTGCAGCCGCTGCAGAGCGCTACGCCTCCTCCAGTTCCCGCGACATCCCCAACCCCAGCACCTGGCTGAGAGTCAAGTACCGCCTACTCGTGCTTCTATACGCGCAGGCGAGGTTTGAGGAGTGCGGGAAACTGCTGGCTGAGGCGGAGAAAGAGTCCACCGAGCTGAAAGACGCTCTTTTTCTGCGACAAGGACTGGAAATAAAGGCCTATTTGCTCCTTAGAGAGGGGAAGTTGGATGAGTGTCTCATAGCTTTCGAGCAAATGCGCACCTTCGCAAGCAACCAAAAGCTGAGCGACCCCGGCTTTGCCTGTGGGTTGGGGAACTATGGACACTTGTTGGCGCATAGAACTCACTTCGCTGACGCTTGGGAAGTGCTGAGGCAGGCTAGAGACCTGCTCTGGACCTATCTGGTGGAGTGCGGACTGGTGGTCGTGCCTGAGGATTTGAACAAAGACGCAGGCGACAGAGGAGTTCTAGTGATCGGCTCAGTCAAAGAAGAGGTGAAAGTGGCAGAGGGGAAACCCGGGGATAAGAAGAAACCGCCAGTTCCTGACCCTAAGGAAGAAGCAGGGAAAAAGCAGCGAATTTCCGCCTTCCACGTAGCCCCGGCCAATAGCACCTACACCCCTGCGAACCTCTACCTACCCTACAAGCTTCAAATGGTCCAGCTGGACTTGATCTATGTGCAGACTTGGCTGCAGAAAGATGAAGGCAGGACCGAGTTGCCAAGTATGCAGGAAAGGGTGGAAAGTCTGCTTGCAATTGCAGGTGCGACAGTGCATCTGCCTAATGCAGTGCTCGCACAAGTCAAGCTGCTTAGTGGCAAAATCGAGCGAGTTCGCGTATATGCGGAGATGCTGGAAATGCAGAAATACTTCGTGATGTTGTCCGCCACTCGAAAGCGATACCGGAAATTCGCTCGAAATATCCCTGAGTACAGTCTCGCCTCCGGCCGCAGTCTGCTTTCCCTCCCCGGCTTCAACGAAAAACTGACCGAAAACTGGCTCCCTCGCCTACTAAGATCTCGCGAAACCCTGGAACAAGCCATGCGTCTGGCTTCCAAGGAGTGCGTCCTCCTCAGCCTGGAGGACTGCTTCCGAGAGCTGTACCAAGTGCAGGGACTGGTCAAGGAGCTGCGGCCGAGAGTAGGGTTCAAGTACTTGGAAAACAAGTCCCGGCCGCCAGAGTCGGAAGGGGACGGAAAGCTGTATTTCGAGGACGTGCGGGAAGGGGACAAGTTGGACCAACATCGACTATTGAAGGAAATGACCAGGACTTTGGCAGTGCTGAAGGATATATCCGAAGCAAAGAAGTACCTTACAGGGCAGTTCAGTCTCTTAGGGACCATAGTGGTGCAGGACGCTGCGAAGGTGCCGAAACTGGTAGTGCAGGACATACTGGAAGGGGATTACAACTGCAAAAAGACATACAGTGCAGGTCTCTTCGACGACAGTAAGAAGAAAACTGCTCTCAACTCCTACGACCTGACCGCCTATCTGCTCAAAAACCTATGGGACATGTCGCTCCTCCCCCTCAGCAGAGAGTGGCGGAATCACGCTCTTCTCAAGCTGCACCGCTACCTATCCACTCTCCAGCCCACCTACGCAGCCAAGAACAAGTTCGTGTGGGATGCTGCGCCCAAGTCTACCAGTCTCGCGGAAGTCGTCACTGCCGCAGGGAGCTGCCTAGGCTCTTGGCAGTCCCGGTTCCTGGAAGGGTCTGAAAAGGTCTATTTGAACTACCTATTCGCTCAGATGGACCCGGACAATATCGTCCGAAACGACATAGGGGAAGAGGTCGGCGTACTGGAGTTCTCCCACAAAGACGAGTTCTGCTACGGAGAAGTGAGGGGGGACCCAGGGGAACTGAGTCAGTGTCTGCAGACAGTGTTGGACCTGAGGGAGAAATTCAACGCTTCGTATCAGCTGTCTCAGGAGAAGTACGACCGCGACATGGTGTACTACCGAAAGGACTTCAAGGCCATTTTGTTCAAATTCGCCACTTTCTTCAACGAAAGTGTGAGTCAGCAGAAAGAAGGAGAGACGAATGTACTGCGGGAAAAGGCGCAAATGGCTATAGAGGAGTTGGCCCCTGAGGTCAGTGAGGAGGTGCTGATTGCGATGGCTGCGGTCCTGCGCTCGGGGGCGTTTGTAGTCGTTGAGGCCAATTTCAATGCGCTGTTTCGGTTCTTTCACAGTCTTCGCTACGCTTCTTAGTCCCTAACACCCTAGGAATAGGATAAACGGGAGTCTGGTTGGACTGTACTTTGCGGCTTGGGGCAGGAATTAGCACGGGTTCAATATATCAGCAGTTTTATGAAGATTTTGTGTGAATTAGGCGAAGATCAGCGAAAACCGCCAAAAAGGCTCTTTTCGCCTGTTCAAACTCTAAATTTCTCATATCAAAGTCTTTTTTCCCTCTATTCGACAAATTAGGGCAGTTCAAAATCAAATTTCCGTCAATTTTTCAGAATGTTTGGCTATCGCTTGATTTCCTTTCCAGGGTAAAGCTTTCCTGCACATATGCCCTAGTTCCTAACTTCCCCTGCCAAGCGATATGCCTTTGTTCTCGAAGGACATATATGGCGTATACCACCCTGTAGACAGAGCTAGGCATTAGCTACTTCTCCCAAACTTCCACTGCTTTTGAACTCGCCGCTGCCCAGAGTCTCCTCAGAAATCAGTTCGTTCTTGAATTTCTTGCGTAATTGGTACAGTTTGCTCTTCGCAATTGCTAGGGCTGGAGCTTCTTCCAGACGTCTGATTTCGACTAGTCTCGTGGCTAGGGAGAGTTTCTGTCTTTCTGAGATAGTGGACCTGGGGATAGATGGAGTAACGCGGATTGCTTGGGCCGTACACGCACAGACTCCCATTTGTTATATGGATGGAAAGAGAGCTGATTTGAACTGATCTTTTTCCAATCAGAAAGACACCTGATTTCGTTTTCGACAGTTTCCTCTGTGAAATCACTGAAATTAGGAAAATAAAGACTCAATTTGCAGTAACTGTGTTGCCTTATGTCTCATGGAATTGCTACTTCGGTTTCATACATCTGCACTCATATATTCAGGCGGAAATAGAGCAATTCAGTTTCCCTCTAGTTCGTATTTATGCGCGCATGTGAACAAATCAGTCCTTTCTATATTCTAGTGCAGCCAGCAAGTCTCTACTACAGTTCAAGTCGAGCTTTCCTTTCCCGTACAAAGAAATGGAGCTAAGTCCATTACCACACAGCAATGCGCCTATATATAGAGGACCAAAAGATTATCATGTAGCAGGTATGCGCTCCCAATTGACAGCAGCTGATACTCAAACTCCTTAGTCTCGAACTGAACTGGCTCTCTTCCCATTTAATCAAGCTATATAGCGTAGAGTACCTACGAAGGTATAAAATCGATTTACCCAAGTTTCAAATTGGTCCTGCACCCGTAGGCCTCAGTTCCTCCAAATAATGGTCGGTTTCTCAAGAATTTGTAGAGCGTATACCACCCTGCAGATACACTTAGGCATTAGCTACTTCTTCCAAACTTCCACTGCTTTTGAACTCGCCGCTGCCCAGAGTCTCCTCAGAAACCAGTTCCTTCTTGAATTTCTTTCGTAATTGGTACAGTTTGCTCTTCGCAATTGCTAGGGCTGGAGTTTCTTCCAGACGTCTGATTTCGACTAGTCTGGTGGCTAGGGAGAGTTTCTGTCTTTCTGAGATAGTGGACCTGGGGATAGATGGAGTTACGCGGATTGCTTGAGTCTTGCATACACAAACTCCCATTTTATACAACCGGGGGAAAAACAGAAATTTGAAAAATTACTCAGCTAAATCGGGAAATGTTTGCAATGAATTGTGCACGTTTTTCGCTGTGAATAAAGAAACGAGTAAAATAATCATCAATCTTCCGCTTGATAGTCTGATAAAGGTCAGTTTCCTGCCAAGAATTCATGAAATTGCTGTTAATATATACCCATTTACTGTTATTACAGTCCTTTCGTCACTCTCTTCAGTTATTAGGCGGGAAATTAGGAGCAATCAACATTTTATTCGTCCTTGCTACCTAGCAATATATCGTATGAAGAAGCCACAAAGTGAATAAATATTGAATATTTGTATTTCCCCACTGCAAAACTCACTGTTTTATGAAGGATTTCCAAGGCTTTGCCAGAATTCGGGTATATATTTGAGTTGATATATCAGAAAACACGCCTTTTGCAGCCGCATGGAAGCATTTCTTCATATAGTTCTATTCAATACAGCCAGCATAAGCTCTATTTCAATCACATTTCTGCTGAAAGGCAACGCTTTCCTTTCCCCACATCAGATCTCTGCTATAAGGATGATAGGAAATGGAGCAGAGACGGCAGCGGCTGAGTCCAGATTACCACGCAGCAATACTCGCCTATATCCTCGAGCTAGAGCGTACGATTCCCCGGCCTGCGGACTACCTAGGGTCCCAGCCCGACCTGCAGCCCTGGATGCGCGAGAAACTAGTCCACTGGGTGGTGGAAGTCTGCGGAGAACTGAAAACTTCCGCCCACACACTCCAACTCACCCTAACCATACTCGCGACCTTCCTGTCCAAAGTGAGAACTCCCAAGTCCGTCCTGCAACTGGTAGGCGTGGCCTGTGTCCTCATCACTGCCAAGTTCGAGGAAGGCATTAGTTACACTTTGGAGCACGCTTATACCCACTCTGCGAAGCTGTATCAGAAGAAGGACATTATCACGACGGAGCTGTATTGCTTGGAAAAGCTGGAGTGGAGACTGCATTTCCCCACAGCCGCTCAGTTGCTCAGACATTTGATATATGTGACAGGGGTCGATTACGACTTCTCCAAAATTATAACGAAGGCAGACGCACACTGCCTTGTGTGCTACATTGACTATCAACTGTCGCTGTTTTCGCCTATGGCGATTGGCATAGTGTGTGCTGTGATGGCGCTGGAGCAGTTCAAGCAGCTGCACTTCCGCAACCAGTGGCTGCAGTTTCTGTACCTCAAAGTGCCGTTGAAGGTGGAGGAACTGGACGACTGCAGGGCTGCGCTGCTGCGTAAACTTGACCACGACACAGCTGAGTCTGAGAAAGTTCAACTCAAACACATTTCCCGAGTTTCGTTCACTGCGCTACTCGCCCAAGCCCACTCCATGACAGTGCCCAAGTCCTCTTCTAGCCTCAGTACCTAATCGAGCCATAGCAGGCTTGACCATACTCTCTAATTGCATTTCAGCAAAGTCAAACTAGCCTGTCTAAAGGAGTGTGCAGCCGTTTTCCTCTGTGTAAGTCTCATCCAGCGCTTCTTTCAGCTCCGCCAGAACGCTCGAGCCAGGCGGAGAGATGGCCAAATGAGTGTGCTGCTCGAACATCCAGAGCAGAACTTCGTTTTTCTCAGCCATGTGCGGGCCTTCGTTCGCTGCATATATGAGCTTTGTATCTGCTAGTAGCGGATATATGGGCAATTGGCGGTTATAGCCGCCTGACACTATAGCCACTGGCAGGGTCGGCCCCACTTTTTCCAGTACTTGCGGGTAATTCCACAGGCCGAGAAGCAGCAAATCCTCATTGATGGAAGGCATGGTCTGGGACAGCGGAATCCGTCTCTGCTGTTTTCCCTTTATTTCACCCACTGGCTTATATATCCTTTCAAACGTTTCCTTCGCCTTTTGCCCAGACTCCGCGTCCTCCCCCAAGTAGGTCAAAATCGCCATATGATGCAGTCCTTTCGCCCTTGAGAAAATCATCGGATCCGTGATTTTGCCTGAAAGTATAGTAAAGTTGAAATGCAGCCAAAGACGCTGAGTCGAGACGAGCTGAGTGACCTTGACGATGCCTTGCCAGTCGCTCACTCTGGATAGATGTCACTGGTAGATGTTTCTGCGGCGGACGAACATGCGGGCCATGAATTCATCACAGGCGTCGCCGAGGACGATGATGTTGACCTGAGGAAGAAGTACGTCTTCGTGAAGAACTGCGGTCTCTTCCATCCTTAGACAGCAAATAAGGCTATTATGGAACAAATCAGTTTCCTCTCTCCACTGCTACCTATATATCCCTATCTACCTCCCGGCCCCAGCATCTCCATCACCTTTTCATACACCAAGAAAAACAGTCCACTGGAAGGAATCACCCTCGCCAAGTGTATGGGCAAGCCCCTGTACAGTCCCTTGATTCCATCATACTTGACAGACTCTTCTAAGCAATGCATCACTCCCCTGAACATCCGCTCCCCCTTCACACTCACATGCAAGTCCGTAGTGGTCTTTAGGATGAGTTGGGTGTACTGCTCCTGCTGCAGCTTGATCATTACTGTGAGCATGGGGAATAGCAGGGAGGTGCTCACGACCTTGCTGATGCAGCCGGACAGCATTACCTTCCAGTTAGCGTCGCTGCCCAGTGTGTCTTTCAAAGTTTCGTAGCAGTAGAGTTGCAGGCCGCCGTTGCTGGACAGGACCAAGCCGGGCAACAGACCTGCCCAGTACCCGCGCACTCCGTCCACCAAGTAAATCTTCCGAACGACTTCCACAGTGTCCTGGATCCAGTTCTCGCCATGCTGCTGCAGCATTAGCCGGGTTTTGATGACTCGAAATGGATTATTGACAAAGCGAGATATGAATGCAGCCTGAAACGCAGTACTGAAGCGAAACCAGTGCGGATGTTCCTCCTTAAACCCCTCATTATAGCCGCTCTGTGCAAGGGAGTAGAAGTAAAAGTACACCATCCAGCTGAGACTACTGAACAAATTCACATGGCAGCCCTTATACATGGACAAAACCCCCTGCTCCGATATCATTTTCCGAAACACCTCCAAGCCGCTCTCATACTTCGGAATGTGGTTTTTCGAAAAGCTGTCAGAGACGATGAGTCTCACCTTGGCCATCTCCAAGGGGTAGAAAAGGATGGAGGAAGCGCCACTGAAGAAGCCTGCGATTGCTGAGGAGGTGTGAGACTCCGCTTTCATCCTTCTCACCCTTAGATTACTAGGGAAATGGGTTTATGGGTGACTGTCGTGCTGAGTATGGCAGTGGCTGGGAGTGGGGTGGAAGTGACTTTGGGACTTAGGGGAAAGGAGAAGGGCAGGGCACTGTATGCAGAAACGCCCTTGAGCAGTTCTGAGGCCGTGAAAACTATCTAGAGGGACTATTTTGTGACAGTGCAGATAGGCACTCCCCCTCAAGTCTGCTCTCTGCTCCTTGCCACAGCCTCGCCAGACACCTGGGTAGTGTCCGCCGCTGCCTCGAACCTCACCAGCACGAGGAAATTCAATGCCTCGGCCTCAGGAACTTACGAGAGTAATGAAGTTGAGGTGGATATTTGGGACTTGAGAGGAGTGGCTGCAGGGGTGAATAGTACGGATGATATGGCTGTGGCCGGGGAAACAGTACTCAGTCAGCAGTTTGTATTAGTTGCTGCAGAGTTCCAGTATGAGGATTTCGCAGGGGACGGGATGCTGGTAAGGGATTTAGATAGGGACTGGGACTGACGCAAACCACCACGATGCTGCTGGATTCGATGAAGGACCAAGAGCTTATTGAACAGCGAGTTTTCTCCCTATTTTTCGCTGCAGCGAATTCATCAGATGAGTCAGTTTTGACTCTTGGCGGCTTCAATGAGTCTCAGTATGCACACAACAACCCAGTCCACTACATCCCACTGACCAATGACCTGTCAGGGCCCTACTGGGGCATTGAACTGCGCGCCCTCCTGCTCGATTCCCACTCCCTCTATCTCACCTGGCACACCGCAGTAATAGCCACTGAGGAGCCACTGATTTGCATGCCGGCCGTAGACTTCCAAACGCTAATAAACTGGTTTCAATCCTATGGCAAATGCAACAGTGACGGGGAGTACCTATGGTGTGAGTGTGAAGGGTATGATAAAGTCTCTGGGTACCCAGACTTGGGGATGGACTTCCGAAATTACTCAATTACGCTGACTAGTGAGGAGTATATGGTGCCGTATGGACTTAATGGGCAAGTGTATTGCGGAGTGGTGATTAGAGCGAGAGATTTGAATTATTGGGTACTGGGGAATGCGTTTCTGAGGAAATTCTACTCTATATATGACCTGGATAACATGCGAATAGGACTCGCGCCTACCGCAGTACAAGAAGACAATACACTAAAGGCCTGGGTAGTGGCGATAATAGTGGTAGGGACCATATTTGGGCTTGGACTGGTTGTATTGGCGTGCCTTTATACAGCTACCTGGAAGCGAAGACAAAGAACGGAACTTCGCTCAGAATAGGTCTAAATATGCTCTTCCCCCAACTCTGTCTTTTCGTCCTAATTCAAGCCTCATCCAGCGACTCCTCTATCCCTCTGCACAGAGCCAAGTCCCTATCCAACCTATCCCTCGCCCCTTTCTCCACCCTCCACGAGTTCCTCTCAGCCGTCCACACGCCTCTGACCAACTTTGGAAATGTAGTGATTTCCACCCAGGTCCAGTACTACGGAGAAGTGCTAATCGGCACTCCGCCGCAGTCCTTTCAAGTCATAGTCGACACAGGGTCTTCCTGGCTCTGGGTGCCTTCCGTTTCCTGCGCTTCCTGTGTCGGCCACAATCGATTTGCTCCCAAGCGGTCTGGGACCTATGCGAGCAACGGGAAAAGTGTCAATTTGCAGTATGGGACTGGGCAGTGTCAGGGAGTCAATAGTACGGATGTAGTGTCTATTGGAGGACTGAAGGCCCAGGGACAAGCGTTTTCGGCAGTGAAGTCGGAAGGGGATATGACAGGAATGGCGGCTGATGGGATCCTAGTATGACATATACAGGGATTAGGCCATATGGGCTTATCAGACGAAGTCCCAACCTTAGTCGACACTCTATACTCCCAAGGCGCAATTCAGTCGAAAGTACTAGGTGTATTTCTGAACGACGAAGAAGACCCAACTAGCCCAGATTCCTCCATATCCATCGGCAGCTATAACTCTTCAGCTTTCGCTAAGGGGAAACTGCACTTTGTTCCCTGTCTTTACCCAAGTGTCGGCTTTTGGACGGTGAATTTGAGGGATGTGTACTTGGGCTCTATGAGTCTCGACTTGTCTTACAACTTTGCAATTTTCGACACTGGAACTAGTCTAATCCTCACAGCAGCTAACGATTTCTCAGGGGTTTCTAACTGGTTCGTTGAGAGTTTCGGGTGCGAAACAGATGGCCAATACATCGCCTGCAACTGTTCTTCCCATACAAGTAGCGATTTCCCGGACATAACCTTCAATATTGCAGGTGTAAAGGTAACTCTCCCAAGTTCCAAGTACCTCTACACCTACACCTCTGACAACACAGTGGTTTGTTTAGTGCTCATCGCGAAGTTCGATAGGGATTTTTGGATCCTGGGAGATTCCTTTTTACGACAGTTTTATACGGTTTACGACATGGATAATGAGAGAATCGGATTCGCGTCTCTGGATAAAGAGAGAACAGTGGGAAAAGTGCCTGTTTGGATAGTGGTGGTTATCGTAGCTGGCACATTGTTGGGGTGTGCATGTCTAGTGCTGTGTTGCTACATAGGGATTAGAGCGGCTACACGCAAAAGAGATGATGCGTATACCCAGATTCCAAGGACGTAAGTAGGATAGTGAGGGAAAGGTTGATGAAATTTTCACTGCAAAGGACTGATGTCGCTACTTTACTCAGCCTTCCAGGAGGACTAGATTTGTGCCAGCACTAGAAGCGCACATCCGCTACTAATGACTTTAGGGCCTTCCCAACTTCCGCAGTATGCACAAAGAGGGATTGCAGACTGCTGTAATGCAAAGCCTACCCCTGCTTTCCCAACTCTGCCACTACCCAGACAGTGTGAAAAGCAGCAGAAGGACTGGGATAGTAGAGTACAGCTGTGGCCTCTCACAGCCATAAATGGTGGAAGGCGCCTCCGCAGTTCCTCGGAACTTCCGTCTGCTGGAAGAGCTGGAAAAGGGAGAGAAAGGACAGGGAGACCCCAATGTCAGCTACGGCCTGCAGCAGGGAGACGACATTTCGCTCACCAACTGGACCGGCACTATCTTCGGACCTCCAGGTGGCAATCATGAGAACCGCATTTACACCCTCAACATGATCTGCGGACCCAACTACCCGCAGCAGCCGCCACAGGTCCGCTTCATCACGAAGCTCAACATGGGCTGTGTGAACCAGCGGACAGGTGCAGTGGAAGGCTTCCGCACTCTCACGAGCTGGGCGCCCTCCAATACTCTGGAAACTGTTCTCCTGGAACTACGCAGAGAAATGGCCGCCCCTAACAACAAGAAGCTGCCGCAGCCGCCCGAAGGCACCTCCTTCTAGTCCAATCAGCTAAGAGTTTCCAATGAGGACTTGATAAAGGCCGCCACTGAAACGTGACTCGCAGTCGAAGTGGGTCTTCCCTGGGGCTCTATGCAGTCACTGCGATGGTACAGCACTGCTGGGAGGAGCAAGCCTTGCGGCAGTTGGAGAGCACCCAGCAGGTGCTGCAGACGCTGGGTGAAAGCGCAGTCTCCCAGCTCCATCGGATAGCCCAACAGTCCGTCTCCACTGGTCTGTGTCTCGCGGGCGGTTCTGACCTGCTGGGTGGGTCGCTTGAGTGGAGGCTTGGGCTTGCTCGTAGGACTCCGCAGTCTGCGGATTGGCTCTTTCAACTCAACATCTGTCTTCTTCCCGGCCTCACTTTCCGCCAGGAAGCTCGCAAAGCCCAGCAACGCGCGCATTCCCTCCACAGCCTTCGGCCCAAATCGCTTCCTTTTCCTACGCGGCGTTTCCGGGTCAGACTCCCTAGCAGACCTCAGCATCCTGGAAGCCTCAGACGAACTGCACTGGCAGCAGCTCTGCAGGTCTCTGAGCACCTCCAGGTCCGAAGCCTGTAGGTCCCGCTTGGTCTCAGTGAAAGCCACTTGCAGGCCTCTGCGCTTTCTGTGCGGTTTGTCGGTCATTATAAGGGTTTGAGGCCTTCATAATAGGAATGGTGGGAGGTATGATGGGAGGCCGCATCCACTACCGCAGTGACTGGAAGTGGAAGGTCATGCTCAACATGATTGCCTACTCCGTCAAGGACCCGTCCACGCTCACGTCCGCCCAGCGCTACCAGCGTCTCTACCGCGCCTGCATCCGTCGGCAATTCCTGCTAAACAACGCTCGATTGAAGATGATTTCCAACCACTGGCGCAACTACTACGAGCAAGTCGAGCAAGTCCGCGCAGAATTCGAGCAAGCGAAGCAGCTCGACACCACCCGGTACGACTTCTTCGTGAAGAAGTACGAAGAATGGCTGGAAGTCACTTTCTTCCCTGCAGTGTCGCACTGGCCGACTCGCCTGTTTAGCAACAAGTACAGCATGAATGTGGCTTGGCCGGACCAGTTCCATGAGTTCGACCCTGCGGGGTACTACTCCCCTCGGCCCATTTCAGGCGTGTCGCCCTCTGCTGGGCCGTACTACCAGGAGTACCCACGCACTGTCAATGTCTACGCCTTCAATGAGCCGCAGCAGGTCGAAGACTCTTTGCAGGATGCGCACTTGGACAAGATCCAAGACCCAGAAATGCGGGAAAAGGCTAAGAACCAATTCTAATAGGAGCTTAAAGCGATGGAAAAGGCTGAAGAGGATATCTTCAACTTCAAAAGCAGACGCGAGAGTGTGCTGGCGGAGACTTGGAGCAAGTTCAAAGTGGCGCTCCTCGGCACTCTCTTTGTGATGGGAGAAGGCGTGAGTGTGGGCCACTACATGTTTATCTTCGTAACCTCCCTCGACTTCCTTCAAATGCTCGCCTTCCCCTTCAACGACAACAGCAACTTCCCCTGGAACCCGCACTACTCCTCCCTATTCATCAAGATCGCCAACTACTCCGAGGAAAAGCTGTACATGTCGGGAACTGACAAGCTGCACAATGCAGTGGTGTATGCGATTTCCTTTTCGTTTGTGCTGCTCAACCTGATAGTCAGTGCAGTCGTGGGGTACCGCTTTTCCAAGAATCAGGTGCAGAACCCACTAATGCTGAAGTTCGTCAGAGGAGTGTGTGGGCTGTTTTCGACTGTCCTTTATCTCCCGCTTTTGTCTCAATTTGCATTGATATGTGCCTGTTCCCTCGGCTACCAGCAGTTTGACGGCTGTCCCGACCACCTGCCTTGGCAGTTCTTCGTGATTTCCTCCTTAGTGCTGTCCCTACTGTTCGGAATGGTTTCTTTTGTAGTGGTGGTCAGTTTCTATGACCAAGACCCGAGTTCGGAGGAAGATGATGCGAAGCCACATGCACGGTTAGAGCTGTTTATGCTGCTTGCGAAGGCTGTGTATACGATGGTGTTCGGACTAATAGGGACGCCGGACTATATGCTGCCCTGCACTTTGACGCTGGTAGTGCTGGGCAGTCTGGCCTGTCTTGGGTTTGTTCTATATATCCCTATGTATTCTTACAAAAATGCAGTGCGCCAGGCGCAGTTTAACTCCTGCTTCTTCTGGGCGGCTCTATGCTTAACCTTTTGTATTATAGAAAACAACCCAGACGACGGCGCTCCCTTTATTCTATTCGTGGTCGGGGCACTTGTAGTATGGGTAATCACCAAATTCACCTGTGAGTGGCGGATTAGCTCCCTCAAAACTACAACTATTGAGACTGTGAGAAATGCATATGAGGTAGAGTTGACTACTCGCTTTCTCCTACTAAACAAATTCCACACTCTCAACCCAGAGCTCATGGAAGGCCAGGCAGACTACGAAGCCACCCTGCACCACATCGAGGAATTCTACTTCCAAGCCGAGCGCAAGTTCCCCAACTCCTGCATCTTGCAGCTCTTCATCGCCCAGTTCTATATCACTTACCGCCAGTCTATCCCTGACTCAGTGGTGAAAATGGAAAAAGCCGGCAGACTGAATCCCTTCATAGACGCTCAGTTTGTAATATATAAGAGGAAGGAAAATGCGAAGAAACATGCAGGTTCGGATGTAGTCACTTTTGTGACTTTTAATACATATATGCAGGCAGCGCGCAGGGCAGAGGTCAATGCTATGCGTGGACAGGTGCAGTTCTGGGGAGAGTTAGCCAGTGAGGAAGAACCGAGCATCAGCCGAATGGTGAGTTTGAGCAAAGTAATCACCAGCTTTGTAGGCGAAGCCAACCAATTCTACTCCCTACTAATGCGCATGAACCCCAACCACTCCAAACTGCTGCACATGTACGGCTTCTTCCTGTCCGACATCAAAAACGACGATAAGCAGGCCTTCAACCTGCACAACCGGGCGGAGGGCCTGGGAGAAAGCTCGAAAGAGAAGGGAAAGAAGGGCTGTGAAGTCGTGGAACCCGCATTGAGTATCAAGCTGGTGTTGTCGCTGGATAAAGGCAGTTTCGGTAGAATTCTGCATGCGTCGGAAGAGGCTCAGCGACTGCTGCAAGTGCCTAAGACCTTCATTATCAATGAGTTCGTGCACAGCTTCATACCCCCGGCTATAGCCACTGAATTTCTAATGTTCCTGAAGCGCTGTAATGATGCCACTTCCTTGCAAGCAGAGCCCAAAGCCACTACCATCCTTATCGACGGCTCGGGCCACATCATAGTCTTTACCTGCTCCATCCGACCTTACCACCCAGTCTCCCTGGATATGACCACGGACCAAGACCTGCTCCAGCGACTAAACTCCTATACTCGCAGTGTGAAGCCGAGGGGAGAGACTCACAATTACCATAGTCTCCACTTGGAGTGCGAGTTGGTGCCGGTGCAGGATGCAGAGTGCGCTATTGTCGTGAAGATGGATGGGGTGATTTTGTACCTGTCCTGGGCCGCAAGTCTGCTCACAGGCATCACTCCCGACTTCAACACCAACCGCAACATCCACGAAGTGATCTTCATGTACGACCGCTACTTCGAAGAAGCCATGTCCGCCCAGAAAGCCGGCAACAGCCAGCCAATCACCACCTTTGTAGTGTCCAGCGTAGGGAAGTTCTCCAGAGTCGCAATCACGGTTGTGGACTTCAAGCTGCAAGGGGACACTTTGGTCCTGATAAAGATCAAGCAATTGGGGGATTTCGATAAAAAAACGCAATCGTTTATGGCGATTTTCTCGCATTTCCTGAAAGCTTACTTCCGAAAAGCGTTATTGATGCAATTCGACGGACTGAAAAACCTTCAAGTCAGCCATATCTTCGCTACCTCCATAATGGACCCTTTCCCCGTCCTTCGCAAATCCAAAGAAACAGTGTCGCAGGCAATTTTCGCTAAGTTGCAGGACAAAGTACAGACAGCGAATCACAAATTCAGTCCAGAACTGTCAAGGGTGTCGTTGATATTGCTACTGTGCTTGGTGGCGGTGGGAGTACTGCAGGTGGCAGGGTTTACGCTCGTGGAATTGCTATTTACGCAGCTGCAAGCGGACCTGCAGGTAGTGTCCGCCGTGGCCAATTTGCAGTATTTCAGCTTGAAAGTCACTCACATCGCAGTGATGCTGGACTTTGCGAGGCAGGGACTGGAAATAGGCCGCTCATCGGAGAGCTATTTGCAGGAAATGAATGCAACACTAACGAATTTCACCTCAGTTGTGCATTACATGGAAAGCGGCAGTAAACTTGCAGCGATTTCTGAGACCAATATACCCATTGTATCAAAAAAAGTGGCTTGGGAGGTGGAATTGACCTTTCAAAACGCAATTCAGAGCTGCATTGAGCAAATCGCAAAAGGAACATCTCTAGTGGAAAATGGAATTTCCGCCTTCGACATCCGCTCCAATCCTAATGCCTTTTTTCTCTATGAAAACGGCAGAAACAGCCTAGCGCAGGCTTTAGACACTCTCAGCCAAGAAGCAGTTTCAGACGCTCACACACTGAGAAGTCAGTTTTGGGTGTATTTGAATACCTTTGCAGTGCTGCAGTGTGTAGTGTTACTGCTGGGAGTTGCACTACATGTACCCTATGCACTGCGGGTGGAGAGAGTGCATGTGGATGTGTTGGGAGTGTTCTTTGCCATGCCGAAGAATGTAGTGACTTTTCTACTCACTACTTCCCAGAAGAACTTAGCCCTCATGCAGAGTGAAAACTACCCCGACAACAAGGTGAAACTAATGAACGAAGAAGGCCTCGACTTCGATACTTTCCGTCTGCGCACAGTGCGCACAGGCCTCAGCAACGGCCTGGAAGAGCGTAGAAAGCGCTTACTCAGCCATATGAACAAAATGACCCGCAAAGTGTGTTTACTGCTGAGCAACTCCGTGACTCGGAGAGTTGCGCTAGGGTTTATCAGTCTAATTGTGTATATACTGGTGCTGGAAATGTACTTAGGCCAGTGGACTGCCTTTAAAGCGATTGAGAGAAGTCCGGACCTGGTGCAAAGCATTGGAAGGCTGAAGCTGTATTTACTGCAGTGCTCTTTGGCAGAGTTGCGCATGCTTTACAGTGCACCCAACGACCAGCAGTTCCCCACTACATTCCCTTTCGACAGTCTCGATCTCGCCCATTCAGACCTGTTCAACCAAACCGCCAATGTAAACCGCTACCTGACCATGTTCCGTGTAGGCGACTCCAGCCTCCAACTCCCCTATAGCGTAATGTACTCCCAACAAATTGACTATTTCTTCAGCGATTTCTTCCTATCTGGCTGCGTACCGGAAAGTCCTCCCGACTGCTCCCTTTTCCACGGCAGTGCCCTGACCCAAGGCCTATACAGTGCAGCCCGAATCTACCAGTCCGACCTGGAAGCCAGTGCAAACATGTGAGTGCCACTTAGACTGTACAAACACATGTACCGTGCAAGCACTCTTCGGAAGTACTCAAGTGTGAAGGCAGCGCAGGGCGCAGAGTTCATGTTGCACTACTTAGCGCCTCTATGTGACGCAGTGTACACTCGCATGAACCACTACATTGATGATACAGTGCAGAAGTGGAGGCAAATCCGGGAAACCTTGGTGGTCGTTTTCCTTCTGCTGATAGCCTTTTGCTACCTGTTTCTGTTCAAACGAGCCATATCTCGCTTGGAAAAGAAGAAGCAGTTGACGCGTTCGATGCTCCTAATGATCCCTGCGAGAGCCATATCAGTGGCCGAGTCGCTGCGCAAGGCAATAGCAGACCTAGTGCTGCACTAACTTAACTAGTCTTCGGAGACCCCAAGTTCGCATCCAGCATAATGTTGCCCTCGGCATCCATCAGGATGGACTTTAGTCGGAAGTCCACAGCGTCCTCACACTGCAGTAGTCTGGCTTTGATTTTATCCAGCACGAAGGCATTGCTTTGCGCCCAGCGTCTAATGCTTTCCGCCAACAGATTGTACCCAAACTCCCCAAAGCGTTCGTTCGTGGCTTTGAGTTTGGTGTATTGGGTGTTGAACATGACAGTGTAGAGGATCAGGTTCATCTCTTTCTCCGCTATCAGGTTGTCGCCAATGCTCAGATTCTGTATAATGAAGTTCGTTGTCAGGGCTTTGCCGATCTGCTCGCCCCCGGATTGCCCGATGTTGTTGCGGAACAGGTCGATTTCAATGATGTGGTGGTTTTCCTCGATCAGTCTGGCGATGTGCACAGCGCCACTATCGCCTAAGTGGTTACTGCTGAAGTTGACGTAACTCAGCTTGGTGAACCCCTCCAAAACCTTGCAAACTGCCTTAGTGCCCTCCGCTCCCAAGTCGCAGTCTGCTAAATTCAGCTCCAACAAGGCGGCATTCAGTCCCAGCGGCTCACACAACTTTTGTGCATGGTCCGCTCCCAAGTGGATCCCCGCCATGCCCAACTTCTGCAGGGTCGTGTGCTTCGTCAGCGCATCAAAGAAGGCCAGCACGCCTTCATTAGTCGTGTAGTCTGTTAGTTTCTGCAGTGAGTCGTCCCTGTCTTCAATGTCCTTGATGCCACTTTCGTGCTTGTAGATGACAGGGTTCCTAGGTGGGAGTTACTTGGAGATGTCGATTGTGGTGAGAGAGGTGTTGATGGCGAGGAACAGGGAGAGGATCTTTAGGTCCTCAGCGTAGAGCTCTGAACTCACTAAAATCAGCTCCGAAATACTGCCTTCGCGTAGCTGCTTCAGCGGCAATTTCTCCCCAAACAGGCAAATATTGGGTATATTCGACTCCAGAATGTACTTATACAGGTAGTTCTGCGCGAACTCATTCATCTCAAACTGTCTCAGATCCAGCGCAAACGTGTCCTCCATCATTTCCGCCTCTGCAGGGATGTGCTCCAGTCCCTTCAACATCTGGTCCGGCAGTCGATCCAGCTTTTCCTTGATGGCAGTGAGGTGACTCTTCACTGTAAGTATGTCGGCATGCCTGGTTTTCAGGTCTTTTGACAGGATTTGCTCGAGGAAATTCAGCATGTCGCTGGAAGCAATCAGTTGGTCCATAACTTTACTGCGGAACACGTCTTCTTCGGAGTATTCTCCCTCAGTGTTAAGCTGCTCCAGCACCTTCCTGAGTGTTTTGCCGGTGAGTGCCTGGAACAGCAGGGCTCCGATGCTGTACAGGTCACACTGGGGAGTGATGGACAGGCGGGGCGCCCTGGCAGTCCTGCGGAACTCCTCTGCCAAGTCTCTGTGTTCCGGGGCAATGAAGTCCTCGATGCGGAAAGTTGTGTCGTAGATGTCTTCTTTGTACTGGGAAAAGTATGTACTGTTGACGCCCAAGATTTCCAACGGCTCCCACACTGCCAGTTCCAAGTCCAAGAACTGCAAATGCTTAATATCGCTTTCAACCAGGTAAACCGCACTCGGGTTAATATTGGAGTGCAGAACATGCATGGAGTGCAAAGTCTCCAACTGCTCCAACAACTGCAGCCCCAACTCTATCACATCTCTCTCACTCATGCAATACAGCCGTCTACGCTTGTAGTTGGCTGGGTAGGACTTGGCAGTGGAGTCAGTCTTTGCCTCTAGGTACTCCTTGAGAGTCATAGGAGTGGCTTCCACTTCTGTTATCACTTTGTATAGAATGCCTCCAGGGATTTCCCCGAACTCCGTCACTTGTTCCTTCCTGAACTTATTCTTCAGCACGATTTCTCGGAAAAAGTTCTGTCGGAAGCTGTGGTCTCCCTTCAGTCCGGACAGGTAAATCAGCTCGAAGGACAGTTTCTCGTTTCCTAGCATCTGCTTAGCATTCAACAAAGCGTGTTTATACCTTCGCTTGTAGTATGAGGAAATGGAGTCGATTAGGACTGGCTCGGCAATGATTTCGTACTTTCCAAGGAAGAGGTTGCCTTTCTGCAGGAAGGGAAGGACGGGGAAGGGGTTGTCGACTAGGAGAGTGGATAGAGTGCGCATGTAGAGGCCGGTGTCTTGCAGCTGAGTGGCGAACTTTTGGCATTCCCGGGTGATTACCTGCTTGAAGTGCTCTCTGTTGATGTTTTCCCCGCGACTGACTTCGTCCTTGAACACCTCCAAAGCCTGCGTCTCGATGTACGGAAACTGAATTTCCCCAATGTTGCAAATCGCCTTGAGTGTCTTATAGATACAACTGAAGAACTCCTCCGGCGCCATCTCATCCCCACTATCATCCTCCAGCTGAAACAGGTAAAACAGACCTATCTAGTCCTCACACTCCAGCTTCTGCGACAAACTCCCGATACTCAGTATCAGCAGACTCGTCAAGAACTCAATGACTTCGATTTCGCCCATAGAAGCAGTGGCTTTGGAGAAGTCGATGTGCAGCGGGTCAGTGCGAATCAGCGATTTCTTGAATTCGTTCACAGACATGAAGAAGGGGATGTCGATTTCTTTCCAGCGCTCGCACAGAGAGCGCACTTCGGAGCAGTTCAGGATGGTCACTTTCTGAGTGGGGAGTACGGTGCGCTGGGAGACCAGGGAGTCGTAGAGGCTTTCGAGGCAGTTGCCCATTATGGCGTAACTCCTAGGCTCAAATGGCTCAGATAGGCAGAAATGGACGATTGGGCTTGAATCTTGGAAGGAAAAGCGAATTTTGACCTCTATTTCCAGTCCATTGCCTTATACCAACCCAGCCTTATCCTACCTACGTCCTTCTACTCGCTCTCGGTGAACTCCTCCCAGACAGCGTCGCCATAAATGGATCCTTCAAAAACCGCTCCGTTATGCGCAAAATGCTGTTTTCAGGCGTTTCCGGGAAGGCAAAGGGCTGCGTGAGTTGGTGCAGCGCCTTCGGGTTAGTGCGGGGCTCGAGCAATACACTAGTAGTGGGAGACACAGGCGCACTACGCTCTGCCTTTTCCCTGCGGGAGTGGCTTTTAGGCCAGTTGGGCAGTTTGCGGTCGGAGTCGGGAGGGGGTGGGAGGGCTTCTTCGCTGAGAGTGGTGGGGATGTGGGAGGGCAGGGGTCGGGAGGCGGTTTCGGCTTTGTGCCGACTTGCACCGTTGTGGGGCTGGACTCGTGCGAATTTCGCTTCACTCGCAGAGGGCTGCGGAGTTCTGTCCCTCGTCACCTTCCTCGTCTTCTCCCTGAGAGCGATAGAGATCAAGGGAGGGGACTGGATGGTCATAAGCAGTGTATCCAGGGAACAGCCCTGTGGGAACAGCTGCAGGGCTGTCTGCACTCCGAGGGTCAGAGTCAGTTCCAAGCACTCGTCCCACTGCTGCTTGGGGAAGTTGCGTAGGAACTGCTCGATGATTGGGTTGGTCCGGAGCGCTTTTAGCATATTTTACTTGAGCAGAAAGAGACGTTGAGACGGGAAAGCAATGGAAGGGAGGGCAGATGCTGAGGAGGGGATGTAGGGAGAAATGAGGCATTGGCTGGTTTTGTGCACTAGATCAGTTTGCAGGTTAGAGCCTTGCCTATCTGACAGATATACGGATTTACTATAAGGATGGCTGGTAGGAAGTCTGAGTAAAGACCTGCTAGAGTCGCGAACTCCTACTTAAGCAAAACGTATAAGTTATATATATGGAATAGGCAGTTGCGACTGTCACCCCACCCAATTCTTATGCATATTTAGCAGGAAAGACCTCCTCTTTTGCAGTACACTGGGCTTGTAGAAGGCCGGGCCTGGCCTCTGCACCACTTCCTTTCTCCAGAACCTCTCCGTATCAGACCGAAACGCAGCCCCACTGGCCCTCTCCCTTTCCTTCTCTTTGCTGCCTATATCATAGGTCCCTGGGGCTGGACTAGCTTCCTGCTGCCTTGCAAAGCGCTCATTTCCACTCTGAAAAACAGCAGAAGGCATCGCTCCTTCACTTTTCTCTCTAGGGATTTCGTAGCTGCCGGGGCCAGGAGACTCCTCGGGTACTGGTTTCGACAAAGAGTTGTACACATTTACATGCACAGGCCGAGTTGAGGGTTCTTTGTAGCTCACGGTTGTGTTGGACTTGTGAATGAGGGCGAAACTAGGAGTGTAGTGCCAGGGTGCGGGCGTCGTTGACTCTGGAGGACCCTCGATTCTCTTCACATTACTGCGGAATACGCTTGCGACGGACCGAGAACTGCTGGCTTCCTTAGGGTCGTACTGCCCAGGCGCCGGCACTTGCTTAATTGGAGACAAACTGCGAGTCTCTTTCGATAGGAAAACCGACTTAATGATAATGTTTCTCCTTTCCGCTTTCCAGGTGTAAGTGCCAGGACCAGGCACCGCAGTCATATACCGATTAGGCTTAAAGCGCCTGGATTTGCCCATGCAGCCAAGTACCTTATGCAGAGGGAGCGGGGTAGTGGCTCTGGGAAGGAAGGTCAGGCCGGGCTTGGACACAGAGAAGCGATAGGCCTGGGAGCCGAAGACCGGAGTAAGGGGGTGGTCGGACTTATCGAGAGTTGAGCCTTTCTGCAATCTGCCAGGAGACTCACGCCCAACCTGGCGGTAGGAGGGACTCTCCTCCATCACAATGCTTAATAACTATCCAGAGTGGAGGAATGTGCTAAGGGCGTAGAGCCAGTGGGTGGGTCAAAGGGTGTAAGCACTGTAGCATTCGTGGAACAGCCAGATCTCGGGGCGCTAATAGCCACTACCATCCCTGTTAGTAGTAAAAACTCCAGCACGAAGTAGTACAGAAACACTAGAATTGTCTTGGAAGTCTCTGAGGGCCGTAGCTGTGTTGTCAGCATGAAAATACTCACTGCGACTCGGACGAAAAAGAAACTCGATATCGCGTATTTCACCACATATATCTACCTAATAGGTACTCTTTTCGGCCTTTGGGATAGTAAAGACCTGTACACCGCTTCCACCTTGAAGCCTATGAAGAGCTGCCAGCCACCCATAACGAAGCACATACAGCACTCCTCTATCCTTGTATATTTCATAGGTGTTATGGACTCATCTCCATGTATCAGTATTAGCACGCAGAAGGTAGGTATGAAGACGCCGTAGGCCAGGAAATTGCCCGCTAGCAGCAACTTGCGAATAGTGCCTTTGGAGAAGTAGAAAGGCAGGGCAGGACAAGCGAACATCTGCCCAGCGATTTCAGTCCATATATAGGATATGAGCGAGGCTGCAGAGACTATCAGCACAGTAGGCAGCACGTAGAGGGCTTGATAGAGAGTTAAGTTGTAATTGACCAGCGGGTCGAGGTAGAAACACACTCGAAAGCACAGGAACACCACCAACACTGTATAGAACCACAGCAAAGGCGCATACTTCTCCTTCGCCCTTAGATGCGAGTACAGTCTCTTGGAGCAGATTCCCAGCAGCAGTACATCGCAGGCGCAAAGAGTCAGGAAGGCGGCAGTGTTCCCTGGTGATTTAGGCCAGTCGTCCTTTTCTGTCATAGCGGAGACCTATTAGCCCTGCATACGGATCTCGATCGCTAGGGAGCGGAGACACCGGTCGCATTGTTGGAGCAGTGCGGCGTACTGACCAGACTCAGCCTGCGACTTCAGAGAGGACCGGAGAGTCGCTGAGGCTTCACGAAGACGGTTGAGAGTGTCTTGTGCACTGGGTCTGTCAGGCTGGCGGAGCACTGCAATGAGCAGTTGCAGTTCCTCCGCTGCCTTTGCCACCGACTTCACTCTGTTTTCCTCCTCACTTTGCTTCAACTCTTCCAACATGTGCTGGTCTCTGATGGACAGAAACTCGAGTTCGCAGACGGGAACTGCCACTAATGGCTTCCCCTCCACCAGTTTCTTCCCATCATGTATGATTTCGATTTCTATGAGGCCGGGCATGTCCTCCACATGTCTCTTGCTGCAGAAACTGATAGGACTGCTCAGTATTGTACTCGACGGTACGTCCAAATCCTTGCAATTCCAGCTCCTGGCCAGCATCCCATTGGGTATTCTCGCGACTTTCGCTATATAAGCGCCATACTTCACCAAGGAATCCAGCACTACGGATCTTTCTATCAACGGCAGGTCATTGACAACCCCGCCTCCAGGGTTATACAGCACAGTGCGCACTTTCCCTTCCTGTACCAGCACTTTGTACCGCAACTGGACGCCTCGTGCATCCACATTGAAGTCGAAGTACTCAGAACTGTCCTGCTCCGGCAGCACATAAACCGCCTCAATGGGTATTTCCTCCGATATATCGTCCACATGCATGTGGACGATATTGAAGACTCCAGGAGCGAGACAGGCGGTGTAGAGCTCTACGACTGAGGAAGTGACGAAGCCGCAGTCTGTGTCGACCTGCACAGCTAGAAAGCGCACTTCGCCGTCTTGCTTGTTGGTGACTTTCGTGATTTGGTTGTTACTCTTCGTGAAGCTGATTTCGTACTAGGTGGCGCTTACGTCTTCCATGTTCACTGTGTCTGGGGCGAAGTGGTAGGGACAGCAAGCCTTTTCGTCCTCTCCGATATCCACTAATTGGTACTGAATTCGGAGTGTGTGGATATCAGCAGACAGGGAGTCGTAGAAGCCGGCTGCTTCCTGAGTGCTCAGTAAGTAGATATTGCCTATGTTCTGCAAGTCTCGCTTATCCACCTTTTCCCCTGACAGTGCAATTCCACTTGCATCCGTCAGTTTCCTCAAAGTCAGTTGTTGGTCTGAGTGAAAGTTACTGTCCACGTCTATTCCGTCCACTACATACACTGCCAAGGAACCTGCTTCCGACAGCAGTGCGCCACTGACAGTGGCTTGCATAGGCTGCAAAAAGGTCTTTATTTCCGTATCGCACAGAGCCTTTGCACGCTGGTACGACTCTGTCAACTCGGCTTCTTTCTTGGCGAGATCCTCTCGAAGGGCGGTTTGCTTGCGCTCATATTCGGCCTGCAAGTCTGCTCTCTGTTTGATGCAGGGCTGCAAAGCCTTCAATTCCTCTCGGAATTGCGTCCTTATTGAGGGCTGCGAAGTAAAGGTCGGCATTTGCGGGTGCTCAATATGCGGAAACTCGATTTTGATAGAGTCGGCGGAGGAGGTCTGCAGGACAGTGGTGTTTTTCAGCTTCAAAGCCTTAGCAATGCCGTGGAAAAGCTTAGAACTGGGCGCAGCGCCTGCCGAATCGGACTGCAGCTTCTCGATGAGTTCCTCCTTCGCACGCAGTTGAACGTTGGCTTGGTCTAGTTGAGCCAGCAGTTCCTCGACGATGTCAGACATCTGTGGCCGAAATCAGTCCAATATGGCGGAACTGCTGTATATTGGGGACTAACACCCAAGCAGTTACTAGGCTGCCTGGTATTACCTGTAGTACACTGCTCCTTTCTGAACAGGCAAGCATCCAAACACGCACATTAAACCGAGTGAGTAGATATGAGGGAACAGCTGGCTGTTTGGATGAGGGGCTGTAGAGGAACTGAAGAATCGCATGCGAATTTGGATACGAATGTATCAGATTTCTCTAGATTTTGAGGAAACAGCAGGCAAATTGCTGAAAGTATATATAATTAACTAAACCTCACTCCCTTTCCAATAAGAAGACCCTGTGTTCACTAGTAATACACATGACTATTATGCGAAATCAAGTGCGGACTTAGAAGAAAGCACCCACGGGGCAATTTCGCGTTTACATATCCTAGGTGGAGACATAGAAACAACTGCGACTCTGGCTTGCTACAGCTAAATATAAGCAGCACTAACTTTCAGCTTCTCGATGCAGCGATTCACTGCCCTATTTGCTTATATGGGTTCGTTGTATTGGGAAAACGGTCTTTGGGCTGATATATCAGACTCCAACTGCCATGTTTTGGACCACAGACTGGGAGGCCTATCTTACTTATAGGTCTTCTTGGTCATGACTGCGTAGAAGTCGTCCACGTTGATTTCCGACTTCCCTCCAGCCACGCGCTGGATGGCGGCCTCGAGCTCATCCGCACTCATTGACTCTCCCAGTTCCTTAGCTACGCGCTTCAGCTTGCTCACATCGATGACGCCTGAGCCGTCGTGGTCGAAGAGTTCGAAGATGCGTGTGACACCCTCCTTAGAGTGGCGGTTGCCCAAGCGATCCACTACGTGGTTGAGAAATTGGTCGAAGGTGATTTCAGCGCCCAGTTCGCTAATTCCGTCCAGGAGACGGAAGAAGGAAGCACTGTGGTCACTGCCCAGAGAGGCTAGTGCCGCGCTGACTTCGGCTGGGGCAATGGTGCCGGAGCCATCGTTATCGAACAAATCGAAGGCTGCCTTGATCTCGGTGATCTCGTCCTCGGTGAGGCCAGAGGCTTCGGGAGTCCTTTTGGTGGGGGGAGCTTCCTTAGTTGCACCTCTCTGCGCGCCCTTGTGCGCAGACTCAGAGAAGTACTTGGCCTTTCCCTTGCTAGCCATGATTATTATCCACTAACGCCGTCCACTAGTCCTCTGATTCGCCCACACTTCCTACGCGCACTGCCACCCCTCCCGTACCTCCAGCGAACAGCTTTTCTATGCTAGCCTCACTAGTCAGTTTTCACTGGCAGCGGCAGTGAGAGAACCACTATGAGAGCGCCAGGGAAGTGCTGGAAATGGGCTGTTTTGCGGTTTTGGTGAGACAATTGAGTAGGGGAAATGCTGAAAATTCAATAGTGTGGCGATAAAGTAGAAATATGAGAAAGCCCTGTATAGTTTTGACGTATTTCCAATTAGACCAGCAAACAGACAGTTCTGTCCCGGTTTGGAGCAGGATATAGCCATTGTATACTCAAAAGGCTTCAGTTTGCACCCAAAAGACTGAGAAAACTGCTCAAAGTCTAGGAAAATCACTCGACTATAGCCCTTATATAGTAAATTCAGACTTCTAACCGCCTCTAACCATTACTGAGTCGCTATTTCCTGTGAATCCCCAGAGAAATACACATTCTAAGGTCGTAACTACGCAGAAAGAGCCGCTTTCCCTTGCAGTTTCGCAGCTACTTCTGTGGCCAGCCGGTCAAACAGGCGATTAACGTTTTCCCCAGTCTTGGCCGAGGTTTCAAACCAAGTCATTCCATTAGCCACTGCAAAAGCCTCCACTTTCGCAGCACTTAAGGTGCGTTCTGCAGAGTGCATGTCGCTTTTGTTGCCTACTAGGTATAAAAGACACTGTTCTTCGTGCGTTTTGAGCTGATTTACCCAGTATTCGCAGCTTTCCAGGCTTTTCTCTCTGTTTACGTCGTAGCAGATGATGGCTGCTTGGGCTTCTCGGTAGTACATTTGCAGCAGGGCGCGGAATCGCTCCTGACCGCCTGTGTCCCAAATGTCCAGCTTGAGGTTGGACCCGTCCTGCAGCCTTACAATTTGCTGCAAGTACCCGCCGCCCACTGTAATGTCAAAAGCGTCTGAGAAGGTGTTATTGACGTAGCGCTGAGCAATCGAGGACTTCCCTACTCCAGAGTCTCCAAGAAGGACGATTTTGGCACTGAGTAGTTGCGGCTTCTTGGCAACGATGAGGAGAGGGGGTTGACTGGCTGGCTGTGAAGCTGCGCAGCCCATATTAGATAGACAGCTAAGCCATGCTGCATCCCAGCCATAGCCTCTTCCCCTCCTAAGTCCTCCAGCAAGTGTAATCGAGGCACTAAATGGAAGAAAGCCTAGCTGCGCTCATAGACGCCTGCGAGCCTGGCGCTAGCGCTGCGCTTTCAGGTCTGGAAACCCTGGTCCTGGAAAGCAAGTATGTGCCTGCCCTCGAGCCCAACCCCGCCCTCATCCGTCTCTTCTACCGCAAACTCACCAATCCCACTCTTGCGACCAAGGCTTCTCTGTGCGTAATTCACGGCTTTGGAGAGCACTCGGGGAAGTATTTACGCTCTGCGGCTTTATTTGCGCTCAGTGGCTATGAAGTCCATTTGATCGACCAAAGGAATTCGGGACTCTCGGGAGGACCCAGAGGACACGGGGATCTATTTGAGTTTGCGAAGGATGTGAACAAGTTGATGCAACTGGCGAGGACGGACCTGCCCTGCTATGTGTGGGGACATAGCCAGGGCGGCCTGCTGGCGACCTATATCGTGCAGAATAACGCCTATTTGAGACTTGCGGGACTGATAATCACCAATCCGCTGTACTCTTTGGTCAAGCCGGTGCCTGCCTTTATGAGGAAAATACTGCCTTTAATGGCGGATTTCCTGCCTTTTCAGGCAGTTTCCGGCTCTGTGATCACTTCCAACCTGTCCAGAGACGACTCCTACCTATTCAACCTCTTCGAAGACCCCTTGGCAATGCCCTACCTCGGCCTGAAGCACGTATCCTCCATGATGACTCTCATGAACTCCGTCACCTCCAACGGGAAATCCCTCCTCTGTCCCCTCTATCTCCTTCACTCGAAAAAGGACGGAGTGACAAATCACCAGGCTTCAGCCCAGTTCTTCGAGTCTGTAGGCAGTGCGGATAAACAGATTGTCCTGGGAGAAGCAGCTTTTCATGAGCAGCACCACGACCTGGAAAAGGACCAGTTGATAGCGGATATCATACAGTGGATGGATGCGAGGGTGGAAAAGGCGAAGCCGCTGTCGATTGTGGGCAGCTTTAAGACCCAGGCAGTAGTGAGGAAGAGTGGAGGCTGGGGGTGGAGAGTCCTCGGCCTGCTGTTGGTGATCTACGTAGTGGGAGTGCTCAGGTTTAAGGCGGGCCTGGGGGCGGGAGTGGTGAGGGCACTAGTGTACGGACTGCTGCCGAAGCTGCTGTGGCCGCTATTCCTGCTTGCAGGTCTGGTAAAGAGGTAGGAGTAGGTAGGGAGACCTCGTATATTCGCCAGTTGCCAATAACCCGCCTCACATGTGCAAGTAAGTTTCCTATATTAGTCCCTAACCATACCTCCTTTAAAATGTCCATTAGGAGCAACGAGCTGAAGGCGAAAGCCCTCGCCCGTATCGCAGGCAAGCGATCCTGCCCCCCCAAGTCCAAACCCCAGTCCCAGGCAGACAGCCAGTCACAAGCGGACTACCAAAAGCGACTCAAGCTGAATCGCAACTATGCGGAACTGATGCGGGCGGACACTTTGCCACCTGTAGAGGAAGAAAAGGGAATTGACCTGTTCGCGAGGGATGAAGAGGCGGAAAGACTGAAAGGGGAGGTGAAGGAGAGAGTTCGGAAATCGGTGAAGTCGAAGGGAAATAAGAAGCAAGCAGGGGGAAGTTATGAGCCTTGGTGTGCGCGTTGTAACCGCAAACACTCCATTGACTTCCACAAAGCCAGACTGCCCCGCTCCCGCCCTGTGGAGCTGCCAGCGGCGGACAACAATAGCGACTCTGGGTCGGATTTGGCGGACTTCATAGTGCCGGATGGACCAGTGGGCAGGAAAAACATACACAAGCGCAGGGCGGTGGAGGACGACAGCGACATGGAGGCTGGATTCGATGAAATTCTGGAAGAAGAACAGCGCAGTGCACTAATCGGCCAGGAAGAAGACCTGGCAGCACTGTCTAGGTCCACGCAGCTTCTCTAGTCGCCTAATACCTAGAATATGAAGGGCAAGCCGCAGAAGTCCATGGAGACTTTCTACACGAAAGTACTGGCGGAGGTAGTGGCCTACAACCAGCAGCGCATGCAGCAGCCGCTCTACAGTCCGCCGGCTACTAAGCTAGCACGTAGTTAGTGCTGAGAGACATGACGGAGGCGCTCTAGCACGCGCTGTCCCCGCTCGCGCTGCGCTTCTTCCAGCTTCATGGACTTGTTGAGGAGGTCTTGAGAACGGCGGAGTTCCGCCTGGGAAAGGACCTGTGTCTTCTGCAGAAGCTGCTGCGGCAGAGTAGTGAAACGATAGCGCAAATCCGGCTTCAGCAGTGTGGACTTGGAAGGAAGAAGGTGCGGAGCTGCTTCCTCGGAACTGTCCTCTGCCACTAGTCCAGACAGATCGAAGTCCTCAGTCCTACCGAGGAGCTCTTCAGGCCTCAGTTCGTTCAGACTCTTTAGGGTAAAGGGCAGTTTGGACTTGGGAGCGGGCTTGGTGGAGACTTCGCTGCGAGTGGGCTGACTCGATCCAGAGGCCAGGCTATCTAGAGGCCGCTTAGCAGGGGTGGGAGGCCGTTTGTCCAGGGTCAAGTCAGAGGAAAGCGATTGAGCGCCTTTATGCTTGTGAGAGGGCTTGTGAGTGGGAGGCAGCGGCTTCGTGTGAGAGCCGAAGGGCAATCCAAAGCCCTTGGCCCGCTTCATCCACTCATTCGGCTGGTCGAACTGCAATAGACGATACAGCATTTCCCGCTTTTCCTCGGCTGTTTTCCCTGCCACTGCAGTTCCCTTCTCCTCGTCTAAGTCTCGGCTGTAGTACAGTTCGGCCATCATGCCCAGGGCGCCGTGGAACTGCTCTTCGTCCATTTCCCGCTGAGCGTGTGCGTTCTTCGCAAATACGACCTTAACGGAAGATATATCCAAAGCCTTGCTTTTCTTCGCCTGAAGCAGGCTGAAGTCCTGCACAAATCGCACAAATTTGCTGATATTCCACGTTTCCGAGTTGTGCTGAATCAGGTCGAAAGAAGGAGATTTGCCAATTAGCAGGATTTTATTCGAATAGAAGTGGAAAATGTCATGAAGACTGCGATTGCAGCGCTCTCGAAACCTCAGAGAAGCCTGCGAATGACTCTGAGGGCGGGCTGTCAGCCTGACTAATTGTCTTTTCATAGTCCGCAGAACGGCTTTAATAGCGGCGATTTGCTCTTCTGAGCCTGCTGACTGCTTGCAAAGGGCTTCAAAGTCTGCTATGCTGGCTTGCAGTTTGGATGTAAGACTGACTTCCTCAGGACTTGAGTGCGAGGGAAGATGAGGATCAGACTCTTTGTCCAGAGGTAAAGACTGATTGAGGGAAATGGAGGGTTCTTCGAGGGTGAGAGTCGGGGTACTGGGAGTAGAGGCAAGGGGCAGGACTAGGACAGGCGGGGGAATGAAGGCAGGACTGTCAGGCTCGCTGCGAGGGAACTGAGGCAGCGTTGTTTCGATTTGAACAGGGGGTGGAGAGGATGGGGGCTGCAGGTGGCTTTCAGCGTACTGCTGGAGCAAGCCTGTGAGTAGTTCTTCAGTGTACTCCTGCACTTCTGTCAGATTGGCGGCGGCTTCTAAGTCCAGTCCGACCTGCTCTCCCATTCTCCGCAGTATCCTACTCACTGCCTCTCTGTCCAGCAAGCCCTCCCTCTCCACCTCTTCCTGCACCCACTGTCCCTTCAGTCTCTCCAGCACCTCTGCATACCTCTCCCGAGCAGATCTTTCCTCACTCCTAGCAGACATTTAGTGACTTAGAGACTGGCTACAACGCCACTAGCCCATCCTTCCGTCTCCTCACACTGAGCCGAGGCTGAGGCTTGGGTCCGGGCCTGTGACTGGGCCTGGCTTCCGGCCTAGTCTGTTCCTTCTTCGCAAGTTGCCTTTTCCCCTCTTCCACACTCATTTTCTCCCTAACTCGCTTGCAGCTCATCGCAAAATCCCAGAATTTCCTGACCAATTCACTGGTCTTCCCCTCCTTATTCTCCGCATACAGCTCTGCTACGACCGCCTGGTCCGCCCTTACCTTCGTAGCCATCATCCTCAAGTCCTCCATCTGCACTCCCGCCCCAGTTACAAAGCTGCTCATATACTCCTTGTACAGAGACATATCTGCATCCCTCGCAGACTCTAGTTTTTTCAAGGAGTCTTTCACCTTTGTGAGGCCGGTGTCTAGTTCCTTTAGCTTGAGTTCAGCGTCGGAAAGGTCGGATTGAGCAGCTGCTTCGCAGACTTCGAATTCGGATATGAAGGTGAGGGCGGATTTGCTGCGGGCGAGGGCGGAAGCTATGATGAACTGCAGTAAACTGCTCTTTTTGTCTAGACTCAAGAAGCTCTCCAACTGCCGCAGGGAGTCCAGACTAATGCCCTGAGTGACACTTACAGCTACATTGCCTTTGGGCGTATTGGAGTTGAGGAAGTTGCCAATGCGTAGAACTGTGCGGATCATTTGCTGAAAGCTGGTAGACTGCATAATCACTCGCAAAGCCTCGCCAATCAGGCGTAATTTGGAGACTATTTCCGGGTAATCAGCCTCAAAGATGACTTTGTAACGAAATGACTCAATTCGGACCTGGATAAAAGCCCCGTTTACCCACAATTCCTTCAAAAACCGCTCAGGCGTGAGTAATTCTCCTAATGGAATAGGGGAAAGTTGGAGCTTTTCCACCTCCTAGGTAGCTCCTACCTCTGCATTCGGAGCCATCGCCAGCAGCTTATTGAGCACTTCCAGCTTCAAAATGGACCTATCCAGGTCATTAATCATCCTCACCGTCTGCTGCGCTGAATAGGGGTAGGCTGTCTAGCACTCACTGGACTGCAAAATGCCCACATTGTTGACTTTCTTCTGCTCCAGGACCATTACGACTACCTTGGCAGGGGCTTTGGCTTCCTCCTTCACCTTGGCTTTCTCTGCAAACAGGGAGAGGAGAGAGGGGAAGTCCACATCTACGTCTTCACTGGGCTGGAGCCACACTGTCTTGGCGAGTTTGTACTTGGGCAGCGGGTCCCAGTGGAACTTCTTGGTGACTAGGTCGGGGGGGATAGCAGGGAGAGGTTGGGAGGACTTCTGGAGAGACTGGGCTTGGGAGACTCCACTGAGGACTGGAGCGAGGAGTGGGACTGCAGGCCCCACAGCTTTGTCTAGGCTTAAAGCAGGAGCACGGGGAGAGCCTCCGAGTAGTGGAGCTGCCGGAATTGAGAGAGAAGGAGCCGGAGGGCTTCCCAGTATAGGCGCTTTAGGGACGACCAGGGAAGGCACCAGTGGAATAGAGCCTGCAGAGGGCAGGCCGCTGAGTAGAGGAGCTGCAGGGACGGAGAGAGAAGGCGCGAGGGGAATGCCCAAGGAAGGTGCTTGCGGAATAGAAGGCAAAGGCCGGATTCCGGGCGCCACAGGGATAGAAAGCAGAGGAGCAGTGGGAAGGTTGGCAGTAGGAATGGCCAAGGGAGGAGCAGTGGGCACTTTGTTGAGACTAGCAGATAGCGGAGGGGCTTGTGGGAGAGTGGAAAGCATTCCCAGTGGAGGAGCAGCAGGGATGGATGTAGCAGAGGGGATATTTCCCAATGAAGGCGCCAGGGGTATTCCCAAGGAAGGCGCACGTGGAATAGCGCCCAATAGAGGCGCTGGCGGGATTGAAAGGGAGGGAGCAAGGGGAATACTTAGTGTAGGTGCCTGGGGAACCACTGGCAACTTCGGACCTTGCGGAATTGATAGTATCGGAGCTGTGGGTAGACTTAGTGCAGGCGCTTGGGGAGGTGCTGCCAGGTTCCCTGTGAGAAGAGGCAAGGAGGGCGCTTTTGGTACATTGAGACTAGTGGACAAGGGTAGCAGCAAGCCGGGAGCCTGAGGAATTGAGAGTTGCGGTGCAGTGGGAACTGCTAACTGAGGCAGACCGCTGAGATGTAGGGCAGGGGGCACTGTGTTGAGGGTCAAAGGCGGTGCTTGGGGGACTGCAGCTTTGACCTCACTGCCAAGTCTCACTAGCCCTCCAGCCAGTGCTGTGTAAGCCACTATTCCCGGGGCCTGAGGCCGACCTTCGTCAGTTTCGTCCTCCAAGTCACTAGTTTCCAGTGCGCCTATTTCCCGCTTGCAGCTTTCTATCGCTATACCCTCCAATTGCACTACGGCTAGTGCTGGACAGCCAGCGTCCAGGCTTTGAAACCCTGCGAATAGGGACTTGCGGCAGGCGCTAGCACTCAGACGGAACAACAGCCGGGCTGCCCACTGTCTCGTCCTTTGCGCATTCCCTTCAAGCCCTTTGGCGTATGACAAAAAGCTCTGCACGAGTTGAGGACTCGTCACCAAGTTCGCCATATTCGTCCCATTCCTCGAGTAAAAGCGCTCCATTAGCATTGCATTCAGTGGAGTTACAGACAGCCTCCCTCCCACAGTCGGACGGAAGGGGCCTAAAGTGCCTCTCGCTACTCGCAGGTTATTAGCAGGGTCCACCATTGGGTGCACCTCATCCCCTTCCATTTGATAGGTGTTGACAGCCTGCTGTTTGCCTGAAATGATGCCCTGCAGCATACTCACCTTTAGGCTGTCTAGCGAGTCCCGCTGTGCTCTGAGCGAAACCTGTCTCAAACTGGTGACTAGGAGACGGATGGAGCAGGTCTGCATCAGTTGGGTGTGGGCGCGGGCACATTCGTTCACTAGTTTAGCGTGTTCCTTCACGTACACTTTCTTTATTTCTGCGAGGTGGGGTTCGCCTGGGTCTTCCATTTCCTCGATTTCGTCTACATCGCCCAAGACTTTGAGGTTTTCCCGCTTCTCTCCGTAGAAAGGGCCGAGGTGGGACACTGTGAATCGACGCATGCTCGCTTCCAAGTCAGTGACAGCACTGCTTGTCTCTTCCTCCCCTGAGCCACTCTCCGCACTGAGGAACTCCAGTTCCTCCACCACAATGTGGTACCACAGTCCAAACGCATTCCTCAGTCGCTCCCTATGCTTGGCCGTCGCAGCGCACAGCACCTTCTCTAAGTCCACTTTCGGCTTCGAGAGATGTGCAACTGGCCTATCTCTTCTCGTCATTTCCGCGATTTCCAGCACTTTCCCAGCTGTCTGTATGCGAATCCGCGTTTTTCGAGCTTTGTGCAGCAGTCCTCGTAGTCTGTCCAACTCTCTGTCTTTCCTCGACAGTAGAGAAAGCTGCTGCAGACATTCATCTTGCGCCTGGATCAGCTCTAACTTGAGTAGACTGGGTGGGGGTTACTCGATTTCTTCGTTGCTCGGGTCGAGTTGGACGACAGGGAAGCCGTCGGAGCTGAGGCTGTCTTCGCTCATAGGTAATCTTATGGCGGAGAAAGGGGCACCGGAGTTGAAGGTAGAGGACTTGGAGTCGTCAGGGAAGTTACAGGGCAAAAATCTACTGGAGCTAGCGAAAGCGCCGAAGCCGCCCTTGGAAGACACCTTCACTTTGTCTCAAAGCTCAAATGTGCAAAGCTCGGGTCTGCAAAGCTCGGGTCTACAAAGCTCGGGTCTACAAAGCTCGGGTCTACAAAGCTCGGGTCTGCAAAGCTCAGGTCTGCAGAGTGTGAGCGACCTTCCCAGCTCCTCAGTTATTTCCATCCTCAAGAAGAAGCCGCCTGCTTCCCCCAGTCTCTCCTCCCTGCCTCCCGACCGCAAAGTCTCCTTCCCCAACGACCCGTCCTCCGACTCTCTCAAGTCCGCATCCGCTGTCAGTACTACCGAAAGACTGCACAAGGACTGCCCTACCTGCACCTGCCACCTCAAGGAGTCCTCCCTGAAAATGCAGTCCATGCTGCAAAGCATCCCTGAAAGAGTGGAAAGCGACTCAGACCTGCACACCATTCCGCCGCTCAGTGTGGGCCTGCAGGGCGAGTCCAAAGGGTCGCTGCAGTTCTTATCCCAACTCAAGTCGAAATTCTTGGAGAGTCCCAAGTCTGGGGAGGAAACAGGCTTCTCAGGGACACCTACTCGACTGATTCCCTACTCCCTAAGGCCGGAAAACTCCCCAAGTCGTATTTTCCGCACTCGCTTAAATCAGCGCACTTTGCGGACTTTAGGGAAAATCGACGACTTTCGCGCTCTGGAAAGACCTGAAGACTACCCTCCGCCCTTCAGTCCTGAGCTGCAACTCACAGCCCTGCGGTCCCGCTCCAGCACCAGTCTGACTAGTCTATTGCCGTAGGCTAGTATTACGCTTGTGTTGGAGCAGGAAATCAGTGCGCAGCTTCGCTTCCAGTCGCTTCTTCCTTTCCACCTGCAGGAATGAGAGTGACTCGAAACTGCGCATTTCCTTTTCGAGGACTTTGGAGCGGAACTGACTGAATTGCTGGCACTGCAGGGCGTAGTTGGCCTCCCAGTCCTGCAGCCTTCTACTGCGCACAGCTTGCTTTTCAGAGACTGCGCGGGTGAGAGAAGTATGCAGGCTCTCTGCGGCTGAGGCCAGTTTGCTGTCGCTGGCTCTTTGCACTGCTTTTCTCCACTCATTTTCTTCATTTTCTAATACAAATCGCCGAATTTCCGCCTTTTTCGCTTTCTTTTTCCCCTCTTTCGCAACTTTCACCCGGATTTTCTGATACATTTTCTCCTTATTTTCGCAATATTGGTCAGTTTTCTGCGATTTTGCGATGTTTTCAAGCAAAGCAGTCTGACTCTGCATACTTTCACAGGCCTCAGTGGTCTGCAGAGTGCTATTTACCTTGCTTATATGGTACCGAAGCCTGTCTTTGTAGGTCAATCGCAGAATTTCAGACCTGCGGGTGCAGTCTCCTGTGCGGATTTGCAGGGAACGCAGAAAAGTAACGTCGTATTTGGCTTCTTCTGCAGGTAAGTGAAATGATTTCACGCTTTTTGGCTTGAGTAAAGTGAGTGAAGAGTGGGAGAAAGGCTGAATTGTCGCATTTGGCTTGGATACAGGGCTGCTAGCGGCCGGAGAAGCCATCACAGACTGCGATTTCGCCTTTTCACCAGTTTCTTTCCTCGTTTTTACCTCCTCTCTGTGGCGATTGTGCTGCAATTTGCCAGTTTCTGCGAGTTTGCTGCGCTGCTTCTTCGCAGTGGCATAGCGCTGGGCTCTTTTGTCCTGCGCCACTGCCTGTTCCCTCACTCTCTTTTCCTCTCGCTCCAAGTGGTCGATATAGCGGGCATAGGCCTGCGCCTGTTTCCGCACTTTGCGCTTCTCTTGCAGCAGCAGTGCTTGGTACTCTGCCTGGTTTCGTACTGCTTAAGGGTGCATTCGTGAGTTCAGTTTCCTCCTCTATGTCCTTTTCGTAGCTGAGTACAGTGGCCAAGGCTTCTTTGACTTCCTGCAGGTCAGGTCTGAGACGCAGGGCTTGGGTGGCGGCTTGGACGAGTTGGGGCAGGTCGTAGTGAGAGGAGAGGACTTGCTGGAGGTTGAGGCCGAGGCCTTTGCAGGCGAGACGGGCGACTTCGGGGTGCTGGGAGAACTGCTGGCGCAGGGAGGTGATGGCGGAGGAGAGGTAGTTCACTTGCGCCATTGGATGATATTAGAGGGGTGGGGTGGCTGTATCTATAATTACTTATATATGATGGAGTTTCTCTGTAAGTCCGGCTATCTTACTGTCAGAGCGACTTTAATAGGATTTCTCCTCCTTTGACTTACCTATTACAGCTAGTTCTGACTTGAGCACAGTGTAAGAAAGGAAAAGTCTGGAGGACCTAGTAGCAGTAAGTGCACCAGTCTAGGTACAGCCGCAGTAGTAACTATCAGTCAGGACTGATGACTGAAAAGTTATCGCACCTTTTGCAAATAAGGATGTCTCCAAATACTGAGCACGTAAATGACCGGAAGCAGCTTTCAAGGCACTGCAATGAGTTTAGCTACGGCGAGTTTCATATTGATTCACGTTTTGTTTACCTACATTTTAGAACAATGTCTATAAAAAATGGAAATGCAATCTCAAGTGCAGAGACACTCCGTCGGTCCCTATCACCTGCTGAATCTCAACACTGAAGACCAGATCCGCAAGGTCGCCTGCCAGGATCCCAAATCCGACCAAGCCTTAGAGGCCATAGTCGTACCCATGAGAAATATGAAGAGCAGGAAAGATAGCATACTAGCACTGACCAGTGTAATGAGTGAGTACGTGCAGAAAGTGATGGACATACGCAGTACTCAGAGAAACACATATATCATTTGTGAGAAGCCGTGCGGACTGCCACTTCATCAATACTTCCACGGACCTGTGGATTTGCTAGTAATCAAGGAAGTGCTGAGGAACTGCTTGAAGGGACTGGCAGTTCTGCACATGCAGCTAATCTGCCATGGAAACCTCTCTCCGGCGACCATTTACATAAACTCCGTTACTTTCAACGTGAAACTATGCGGATTCGCAGCTATATCCAGAGAGCAGCAAGAGCCGGATCTAGAGTACTACCAAGCTCCAGAAGTCCTACGTGGACAGTCCCCTTCCCAGTCCAGCGACATCTACTCCCTAGGCTGCATAGCCGCCTTCCTCGAGACTGGCCGCAACCCCTTCAGTCCCAAGCACTGTCCCTACCGAGACCAGTCCCTTTCCAGTCTGGTCTGTCAAATGGCCAGGGAAAGCCCTGCGTCTCGCCCGAGTGCGGAGAAGCTGCTGGCGCACCCCTTCCTGGCCCTGTGCACTCCGCGATTACCAAGTTCGGCCTAGGTTTATATGGGTTCTAGTAGTCTTGGAGGCTTAGAAACTTACGGGATTGCGGGGATTTCGGCCTTAGTGGGTTGAAAGCGCGCCAACTGAGACGAAAGACTTAGGGCAGTTTAGTGGACTAGGAGTGGACCGGAGGTGAGGGGAAATGAGCGGAAAAGACAGGCGAAGAGAGGGGAGGGGCAGGACTGGCGGATGGCTGGCACTATTTGTTTGAATGGAACACGCTGATTTGCCTTTCTTTGCGCCCAACGCTCTGCGAGAGTTTGACTGGGCAGGAAAGTGGCTGACTGGAGAGGAGTACGCACACGTCCTGCACAACATAGACCTGTACTGCAGTCACTACGGTCTGGGTCGCTACGGAACGCGACAGCATCCGAACACGATCTATGAAGCCCCGTATAATGGGCTGGTGTACTTCATCGAGGGCAGCTCAGTGGGCAGTGAGTTCGGCTTCCCAAGGGTGGAAATCAAGAAGAAGTTCCGCTGGAAGAAGATGAACTTCACTACGGAGCTGCCCAAGCGAAAGCCACTTGTATCATACATTGTCGCCTCCGCTGTCAAGTGCGAGCGCTTTTTCCCCAACGCGCACAAAGAAGGCCCAGCCTTCCGCATGCACGCCGTCATCCTCATGAAGCCTCCAACTAAGTCCTACGTCCTCTGTCATGTGCGCAAGCTGGCTTCCTGCGAGGAGGCCCCGCCAGCCCCCCTTTCCCCTGTAGCAGAGCGTGAGGAGCGCTGGCCTGTGCCGACTAAGAAGCAGAAGAGAGAAGCGAAGGACGGACTGCAGGCACTGTTGGCTGCAGCGGTGGGCAGTGGGTCGAGTGAGGAGGAAATTGAGCAGGAGGAAGTGGACTATGTGGCTCTATATCACTCGAATTCGCCTGACAAGTTCCCAGCCTTTTCCCGAGCTCGGGTGGACTTGTGGCCAAGACTAGGCTAGCTACTTCACCAGCCCCTTCAGCTTATCATAAAGCACCAGCACTATCGCCCCTCCTGCAGACCTCACCATGTTTGTCAGTCCGCCCTTGTAAAAAGCCTTCACCCCGCCTTCGTTTCGGTGTATTTTCTGAATGCAGTCCACCACTCCCGCATAGAGGATGTCCTTCCTTCCTGACTGCATCATCAGTCTTCTGCGAATGGTGTCGAAGGGGTACATAACTGCACTCAGCCCCGCTGTGATGCTGTTCGCAAGCACCAGTAGTTGCCACACTGGCAGGTTCTGCCTGTACGTCCAAGAGTCATACAGGCCGAAGTAAAACGCCCGGTACACAATAAAGCCAGGAATCGCTATTTGCAAGCCACGGTAAACTCCAGTTATGCCCTCTACTCGGACCACCTTCCTAATGCAGTCAATCAAGCCAGTGAAGAGCCGTTCTCCCTTATTTCTCCCTACGTCCGCAGCCAGGCGAGTGCGAGCGAAGTCCAGCGGATACGTCACAAAGGTAGTGGCACCGCCTGCAAAGCCGCCTGACAGGATGTTCCCCATTACGAACTGAGAGTACTGGGTGTCTGGGTCGAACCCACAGAAGGTGCGTTTGAACCAGTCCTTGGTAGCGAAGGAAAAGGCCGTGGCAGGGAAGTAGCGGTAGATGTTGGCCATGTTTCCGCGCCAGAAGGACACTGCGCCCTGCTCGGACCACACTCTGCTTACACAGTCTCCGATGCCTTGGTACCTGGTTTGCTGGGTTAGTTGGGTGCTGGCGTCCTGCAGCTGCAGTAGTAGCTTTACTCTCTCCACCGGCGCTATGATGGTCTTCGATATGCTCGCACTGACACTGCCCACCAACATATCCAGCAGAAAGCTGTGCTCTCCCTGCTCCTTCCCCATATATACTCCATGTACAGCGCCCAGTTACATCACAAGCGACAGCAAGCCCACTCCATCGCCCTGCACCAAGACCAACAGGCCTCCAAGCAGGTGTCCCGCAACGCCCAAGTGCGGTCTCAACTGGCTGCCAACTACAATAGACGTGTCGACCACTTCATATACGCAATGCTCAACGACCCTATCGAGGTGAGGGAGTATGTGAGGCCGTTGCAGGTGGCTGGGAGGGCGGCTCAGCCTGAGAAGTGGGTCGGACCTGTGTTTCGGAACCGACAAAGAGAGACGAGGAAAGTGCTGGAGGAACTGGAGTCAGAGAGCTATATGAGTTCCTCGGACTCCAGGGACCGGCAGAAGGCGCAGCGACCTGTGCCGCCCAGACCAGCAGCAGTTCTAGTGGACTTAGACCGGAAAACCCACTTTAAAGCGGTTATGACCAGACTCACACAGCAGAATGCGCAAGCCGCCCTAAACCAGTCAGCAGTGGTGCAAAGAACTAAGACTGCGGCAATTGTGTATGCACATAGCAAAGCTTTGAGTCAGTTCGCTACTGCGGGAACACTGGCAAAGGACGCACTGCAGACCTGCCAAGTCATTCCCAAGGGTACGAAGGAGCGGTACTTGAGAGTGGGGGAGGGCAGACTCACCAGCAACCCTTTCACTCCCACGAACCAACTGTACTGCCAGCTCTACCCCAGTCACTCCTTCTCTTCCCTGTAGCTTAGCAATGGATCTGAGGTCCCTGGGCAGTCCAGCCACTGCCCCCAGTCTCAACTTCCCCGCCCAAAGAAGCTCGGTAGGCAACTCCAAACAGACAAGGTCGCTGCCTTTCTTGTCTCCCAGGGCTTTTACCACTTCCAGGGCCAATGACCCTGATCCTGGCCAAAACGCAATGCTGGAAGTGGAGAATTTGAGCTCGTGGAACACGCTAAGCGAGCAAGAACTGCAGAAAAAACAGCAAAACGAGGAGTACTTGGACCACTACCGCAGCCAGTATACAGACTTCGAGAACTTGGTCCTGCAGCGGAAGGCCAAGTACGGACTGGGGAATGTGCAGAGACAGAGTGAGTTCCAGCTGAAGCACATCATGGAGATATCCAAGCGGAGGGCAGAGAAGCAAAACCTGGACCAAGCACTGAAGGAGCATACGAAGTTTTCCAAGCGACATGAGGAAGACCTGGCTGCCCGGGCTGCAGAGCTGCATGCAGCTTTCGAGGAAGTCACAGTTCAGAGGGAAGTCCTCAGGAGGAAAAACACCACTTTGAGGGAACAACTCACTGATGCAGAAATAACGATCAAAGCCGTGCGAGTGTCTTCCAGTCGACAGGAAACCATACTGAAGGGGAAAATGAAGAGTCTGCGGAGCGAAGACCTCAGCTACGTGTTTTCCAAGCGCTCCGCCTGCCAACTCGAACTAGTGACCAAAGAGCGAGAGTTCCAAGAACTCGTCCTCAGCCTGAACCAAGAAATTGAAGACAACTCTGAGCACACTAGAGACTTGGACAATCAGGCCAGAGACATCAGGGGCCGCATCCGCTCCTTGCACTCGCAGCAGATTGACCACTACCGCAAGATCCTGCATGAGGGCTTGGACACTCGCAGTGAGGGACTGGCCTGGGTCGTGAAAGCGCTCTGGAAACTGGGTGAAAAGGTGCAAGTAAACATGTTTCCAGCCTTCCTCGACCTGACCAGCATCCACGTGATCATTTTCCTCGCGCAAAAAGGCACGGAACTCGAAGAACTCACAGACTATGTGGCGCAGGTGCAGGTCACTACACGGCAGTCCTTAACTACGTGCCGAAGTCCTAGCCGCATATCAGACTTGTCGGATAGAATGGCGGCATTGAAGCGGCCTATTAAGATGCAAAGGCCGGTTTTGGACAGTGGGAAAGCGATATTTGCAGCTGAAAATCCGATTCCGTTCGATCAGTCTGAATCGACTATGGCGACCCTGCAGACGTCGCAGGTGGAGGATCGCATTTCCTCCCTCAAATCTCTCATCCAAATGACTCAGGAGCAAGAATTGCGTCGAATTGCTAGAGACTGCTTCATGAACGGCTTAGAACAGCGTGTAAAGCGACAGGCGAGGGAGTTGCTGGCTGCTGTGGCCGGCGCTGAGGCGCTGAGCAGGCAAATGGCAGTTATAGTGAAGGAACAGAAGGAACTGGCTGATGACTTGAGGAAGACTAAGACTTTCAGCTTCGCTCCCGCAGCCAAGTAGTCCTAATTCCTATACCGCTAGCTGTAACTGCCTCACAGCGAGACTTCCTTAGTTTCTCTGCCGCCTGCCTCTACTCTGGAAGGACTCCTTCCCACTAATAATGTCGGAACGTAGTATTTCCACGCCTCTCCCCAGCACCCAAACGTTGACTTCCCTGCACTACGACTCCTCCCTGAACCTCCTCTCAGTCGGAGACTTGCACGGCCAAGTCTTCCTCTCCACTCCCCACCCAGACCATCTTTCCCTGCAGTCGTCCTTCACCAGCCACACCGTGTCTTTCGATAAAGACATCATCCAGCACGAAAGCGACTCAATCGTCGCACTACAAGCTCTGTACTCCTTACCCGGAAGCACATGTCTCTTGGCTGCCAATGAGCGAGTGGTAAAGTTGTGGAGTGTACAGGGAAGTCTGGCTCGATGTCGGAGGAAGTTCCAGGCTGGACATGAATTCCGCATCCATTCTTTATCAGTGGCAGCGTCGAAGCAGGCCTTTCTGACTTGTGACGACTTGACTTTGAACCTGTGGGATGTGGAGAGGACGGATTGCACGTATAAGGCCGCGGACCACAAGCCGAACAGTGTCAAAGACTTGAGGGAAGTGCTGCTTTCGGCGGCTTTCCACCATACAGACCCAGCCTTTTTGCTGACGACTTCATCGGCAGGGTCTGTTCGGATTGCGGATTTGAGGGTGAAAGCGAAAGTTACGCCTCCGGCTATAGAGCTAAGACGGCCGAAGGGGAAAGATTCGCAGTACAGCGATATTTTGTGCTCCGTTACTTCTGCAGCTTTCGCCCTGGAGCCCAATTTAGTGTTTTCCCGAGACTTCCAGTCTGCCTATGTGTGGGACATGAGGCAGCCCGTCAGGCCGATTTCCTGCATCCGTCTCACAGGGGACAGTCGAAGCATAGTGGAAGCACTCAATTCCCAAACAGGCCTAGGGCGATTTCAACTGAAGGAAGTGCCGGGAGGCTGTGTGACGGGCGGCTTTGAGGGACAGCTCATTGCCATTTCCTCGGCAGGTGACAAGAAAGAAGCCTTTGTGGCTTCGGACCAACTGCCTCAGGTGGCGGCTGGCCCTGAGGCCACCTTCACATGCAGTCAAGCGCAAGTGATGTACTTGCCACAGTGGCCTGCCTTTACGCATTAGCTATTCTGTCTCAGTGCTTGCAGCGAGTCGTGGTCTTTCGCCAGGACTTGCTCTTCTGAGTAGACCTTACCCAAGTCTTGCACTTGGTTGCTCAGAATGCCGTCCAGAATGCGTTTCTTGTGGTGGTAGTTTTCGATCTCTAACTTCTGCTTTTGCCGCTGCTTCTGCACTTTCTTCTCCTCAAGGCCCTTCTTTTCCCCATCGGTCGCTGTTCGTTCCCTGGCCTCCGACTGGGCCTTATGTCTCTGCAGCTCATACGAAACCAACTTGTCCTTCTGCGCCTTGTAATACTGCGCCTTCCGCTCTTCCCTTGCCTGCTCCGCCCTGACCTGCGCCTCCTCCGCCTGCCTCTCCTCCTCCAGCCTTTCAATTTCCCTGCGCAGTCTCTCTTCCCTGTACTTCTCCAGCTTTTCCAGTGTTTGCAGTTTCCGCTCGGCTTCCTTCAAAGCAGACTTCCGTTCTTCGGATTTCTGCACTTCAATTAAATGCGCGGGTGTGACTCTGGGTATGTGGGTAGTGCCACGCAGGCGGTAGGACAGAGGTTTGTCGCTGCTGTGGTGACTGCGGGGAGGGTGCGGAGTGCGTTGGGAGGGCTGGCTGGACTGGCGGCCGCGACTGGGAAGGTCGGGAAGGGGAGGGGTGGGACTCAGGTTGGAGATGTTGAGGATGGTGCGTGGATCTGCATTTTCCTGTTCTTCTGCCTGCGGCAACTCTGCTACGTCCTGATAATGCTTGCACGGCACCTTCAAAGTGCACACAGGACACCTGCCCTCTCCCCTAATTTTCTTCTTCAGGTTTTCCGCCGCTACCTGCAAGTCTCTTTTCCTCAATGCATCTAGTGTAGTCTGAATATCAGTTCCTTTCCTCCCCATCATTTCATACACTTCGTGAGCGAGAGGCTGCGGCCCATTGCTAGAGTGGCTGGAAGCGGGGAGGTCCGTGGCTTCACCAGCTGCGGAGGCAGGTTTGGACCTGGCTTCAGTGAGGAAGAATGCGGAAGAGGTGTTGTCGAGGGAGGCGTTTTGCAGCTTTTGGAGTTGAATGCGAAGTTGCTTGTTTTCGGAACGCAGTGTTTCTACTTCTGATAGGGAAAGGCCGCTGGTAAGGGAGCGCAGCTTGTGGTTTTCTTCTTTCAGAGAGGTTAGTTCGTGGTGGATTTGCTCCATCCCACCACGTCGACGTATGTCCAGTAAGGACTTCAAATAGCCGATTTCCCGCTGCAGTCTCGCCACCATCTTATCACTGGTCGCTGATATTTCGTTTTTTTTAACTCTGACCATCACCTCCCTCGCCCTATCCGCAAACTTCAGCGTACTAATAGTCTCCTCCACACAACTCCTGCTCGGCCCTACTGTCGCTATCAGGATAGTCCTCGTATTCAGTCCTAACGAGTCCTGCAGCAGTCTCGTCAGTTTGCTATCTCTATAAGGAACATGCGGGCCCGAGGCTCCCAAAGCAGCAATCACTTTGCCGAGTACAGACAAGGACTGATTGATGCACGCCAGTTCTCGCACATGTCCGACTACCATTCTACCTTCTTTGTCGTATTTCTCAGAGCCGGCTAAGTCGCAGAGGTTTATTTTTGCGCGCTTGAGGAGGCCGTGCTTGTTGGGGTGGTCACTTTCCAGCAGAAGTTGAAAGATCGTGTGGGAGCGAGAACTGTGGTTGTTATACTTCGTCTGGCGCACCACACGGTGACGGTCGCCTCGACGGATAAGGTCGAAGCAGTCTTCCTCGCTCTCCACTACAAACTCCGCTAGTTGCTCCACGTAGATCCCTGCCTCTTTCTCCTCCCGTATATTCAGCGCCTTCCCCCGCGCTGGGTCCTGCAGCAAGTCATATATCTTCTCATTGTAAATCTGCAAGAAGGAGCAGTACGCAGTGTACTGCTTCTCCCTCATGATCTGAAACAGCACATTGACAGTCTGCGGGATAATCCCAATCCCTTGCAAGTGCTTTAAAGGGTCAGCACCCTCGGAGTAGAGAGCAGGACTGTTGGGGCCTGCTGGGAGGTGGTAGACTTGGGGCGCGGGGTTGTTGGCTTCCCAGTCTGCTCCGAACATTGTGTAGGTCTTGCCGGAGCCGGTTTGGCCGTAGGCGAAGAGAGTGCAGTTGTATCCCTTCGTTGTGGCTTCTACCGCCGGACGTACAAAGTCGAAGACTTCTCCTTGAGAGGCCTCTGGCTGGAACACCTTGTCAAACCGAAAGCTGAGCAAATGTTCCCCATCCGCCACAGTCAAAGCCTGCTCCTCCGTATACTCCAAGATCTCATCTCTGCGCAGTTCGCCACTGAGAGAGGGACGCACACGCACTGCGACCTTTAGATGCTCTGCGCCTGGGTCCATTTTGAACACTGGAAGTTATGAAAAGGAGCTGGAGAGTCGGAGGAAAGGAGATAGGCTGGAGGCTAGAAAGGCCTGAGGTAACAGGAAACTATAGGGACATTTATACAACTGGAAACGAGTTTCTAGGCTTTGACTGGTTGGGTAGCAATTGCGAGTTTGGCTAATGACCAGTTCAACTGTAGGAATGCAGCCTCGCTACAATGGAATATCTAGCAGTTATTAGTCAGACTACTTCTATATGAGAGAGGGGTACTGCGCTCAGCTTGCAAGTTTGAAGCCTAAAGGATACATTGACCTCCAAGGAAAATCGATGCACCGTCTGGGCAGCCTGCCGCATGGCTTTCACAAAGAGAACATGCTGATCAGTGCATTCGAATGCTTGTATAAGTATGAAACCCGACTTATAAATCTGCCCATCACCTCTCTGTGCAACCACAGTCCTGTAGTATTTATCTATAGGGAAATCAGTTCAATGTTTTCAAAGTCCGGTATGTCAGCCATACCCTTTGTATCGAAATCTACGAATTCCTAAAGAGAGTTTACCCCACTATTAACTCTTTCGCCGCTTGCATTCTGTACTGCGTCCAGTCCCGTCTATAGCTAGTAACGATTTCAGTCTTCGTTCTTCGTTCGGACTTCTGTTTCTGGACTTTCCGCACTTTCTGCTCAGTGGTAGAAACCATTTCTAGTCTCAAAGGAGCGGCGAAGTGCTCCAAAGGTCGGTCCCGGTAGGCGACTTCCTTAACAGTTTTAGTAATCTGCTTTCTGACATATCTGACTTTCTGCACCGTGACGTAATCGCTCCATCTCCAGGGGATAAACAAAGTACTTTCCCAGTGAATTACCTTCTGTGTATCGTTATATGTCTCTGGAACAGTGACTGTTTCTTTTTCTTCTCGAGTGACTTCGTACGGCTCTTTGTTGGCTTTCAGCGCTTGCAGTCTTCTAGCCTCCTCAATCACTTTCGCTTCTGGGTATTTCCTTTGAGTCACAGGCACTGCGTAAGTTTCATCTTCCTCATATTTGACCAGCACATCATAAGGAACAGTGACACTCTGTTGAACCACATTGCTCAAGTCTCCCCTCATCATTGTCTCAGCCCGAACTTGGACTTTACTTGCAAATTCCTGCATATCCGTGATTTCATAGGCCTGTAATCTGCTAATTGCAGCACGCAATTGAGTTGCTTGTTCGCGTTTTTTCTCGTCTGGGACACACCCGTTTTCTTCAGAGTCATTCACCCACAGAACTACCAGAAGATTTTTCTTTTGGACGATGCTATTGATGGTTTCTATGCGCTTCGCTAAGACTTGCTCAGGAAGTAGGTCCGATTTAGTCGCAATAACTACTATACTTCTCAATATCGTCGGCCCAAATAAGGTTTCAGTGACTTGAAGACACTTCTGCAGCTGAAAGGCTGACTCCGCCAAGGACTGAAATACGAATAACGCATCCAACTGCTTGTATCCAAACCCTGCCAGTCCCAATTTCACCTCCTCCACTATCGTCTTATCACTCAACACTCCAGAAGTATCGTTAAACCCTGGCACATCCAAGCACTTTGCCTGTGTGCCTGCCCCGAAAAGGCCCAAAGTGTCGGGGATGGATAGCGCCGCGACGTGGGCGGTACAGGACTGTCCGTCGTTGTTGCCTACAGGAAGGGCTTGGCTGCCCACGCAGTTGATGAAACTTGACTTGCCGAATTGAGTGGGTCCTAACACCGCGAAGGAAAAAGACATTATTTGGAGTGGGGAATATGGCAGAAGTAGAGAATGTCTACAAAAAGATATAAACAAAGAAGGAAATTTATAGACAAACAGGGAAATTTATAGAAAAAGAGGGAAATTGGATGCTATACCACCAGGCTAAAATTAACCTATTGACTTCTGTCCCAAAATAAGTAAATTGATAGAAACAATCCTATTTCCCACAATTTCGCTGTCTCATAGTAATTAGCGTCGGTTTTACTTTCCCTTCAGTGTATTTAAATTAAATTGAGGGTTCAGTATAAGATTTTGGCTCAGGCTTTCCCTAAGCTTCATATAACTCTAATGGATATTTTAAGTCCAGCAATTACCAAAATTACC